>OBEQ012315427.1_pt1 | contig 18842 bp, 24 predicted proteins | sample 1670901 | NCBI WGS metagenome assembly OBEQ01 (sample SAMEA104232315, study PRJEB22302) | groundwater metagenome | biome: forest; feature: aquifer; material: groundwater | place: USA | collected 2011-08-07 | depth 5.4 m
GTCAGAGTGGGGATTCCTACTGGTATCACGGGGTTGATAGATGACATTGAGAATCCCAGTTATGCCGCCTCGTTGGGCTTGTTGCACTATGCTAACAAGCTAGATAATGAAGATGCAGGCCGGGGTAAAGCTTGGGGTAATCCCTTAGAAAAAATCTCTGGATCTGGGATCTTGGGTAAAATTACTGATTTAGTTAAATCGCTTCTGCCGTAAATCGCTTTACAGCTTTTGAAGTTATGGTACAATCGGCCCACGCATGGCATTGGTCAAACCTGATGTAGGACGATTTGCTCGCATTAAAGTTTTAGGGGTGGGTGGCGGTGGCAGTAATGCCATTAACTCCATGATTGCTTCCTCAGTTATTAATGGGGTGGACTTTATAGCCATCAATACTGACGCCCAGGTGTTGTTGACCAATCAGGCCAACGTCAAGTTGCAAATTGGCGACAATTTAACTCGGGGATTAGGCGCGGGTGGTAATCCCGAAATTGGCGCCCAAGCAGCGGAAGAATCCCGGGAAAAAATCAAAGAATTTTTGGTTGATTCAGACATGATCTTTATTACCTCAGGCATGGGGGGAGGTACAGGAACAGGAGCAGCCCCAATTATTGCTGAAGTAGCTAAAGAGTTGGGGGCCTTAACAGTCGGTATTGTCACCAAACCCTTTGCCTTTGAGGGTGCCCGACGCATGGTCAACGCTGAGGAAGGCATTGAGAAATTGAAAGCCAAAGTAGACACTCTAATTGTCATTCCCAACCAACGCTTGCTAGATGTCATCGATCGCAAGATGACGCTGTTGGAGTCCTTCCGGGTGGTGGATTCAGTCTTGATTCAAGGGGTGCAAGGTATTTCGGAAATTATTACCGTTCCCGGACTGATCAATGTGGACTTTGCTGACGTCAAAGCCATTATGGTGGATGCCGGATCGGCCTTGATGGGGATTGGCACGGGAGTGGGTGACAATCGGGCCCAGATGGCGGCTCGGGCGGCCGTCTCCTCACCGCTGTTAGAAGTTTCTATCGAAGGGGCCAAGGGAGTGTTGTTTAATATCACTGGTGGCCCCGATATGACCATGGCGGAGGTTGATGAGGCAGCCAGAATCATCTCCGAAACAGCCGACGCTGATGCCAATATTATCTTTGGTTCATCCATAAATGAAAAACTGGTTGACCAGATGAGAATCACCGTCATTGCCACCGGTTTTGACGAAAGCCGGTCTCGACTGATGGGCATGGTTTCCCGCACCCGCCCAGTTGCCCCCACCAGTCCATCCATGGCAGGCATTATTAGCGAAAAACCTCGGGTCACAGAACCACAGCTGCCTTCTCGACCGGTCCAGCCTTATATGGGTAAGTCCTATGAAGAGAAAATAGAGACTGAACCAGAAAGGGAGTCTACCTCTCCCCAACCCACCTCCCAATTCACCCCCCCAGATCAAAAAGAGCCCTTAGATGATTGGGACATCCCCGCCTTTTTACGCCAGGGGAGATAACGTGGCTAGGCTAGAGCAATCTCAATTAAATGATTATAAAATTAAATTTGGAAGAATGTTAACTGGTGAAGCTGTACTTTTTATAACATTAATACCGGCTTGTATTGCCTTTCCTCAACTTGCTCCACGGCTGATTCGATTATATGCCTATCAAATTATTCCAGCTGGGATGATCTTGGCATATTTAGATAAACGCATTAATAGTATTGATTCTGAGATAGAAAATAGGAATTGAAAAGTAGCTAATTTAGGGTGCTACTTGAAATTTTGATTTAATAGTGATAAATAGGGTGCTAATGAGTGTAACTGAGGATCAAATAGTCAGGCTTCAGAAAGAGGAAATAGAACTTGAGCAAAGGCGAAATGAAATGGGATGTGCAGTAGCACTGCCAATAATTATGGGGTTAGGGACTTGTATAATTTTTTCCATTATTAATAAGCCTGGTGCCAACCCCACTCCAGAAGTGTACTTGACGATCGGGGGATTGGTTGCATCGGGCATTGCGACTGCTGTGCTCGGTGCAAGGGCAATTTATTTAGATCTTTCTCTGAATAGAATAAAAGGTATTCTGAATCTTGACAAAAATTAAGAAATCTAATTAATGGCAGGAACATTTTATGGCTTTTGTTACAAATCCTAAAGAAGCTAATCTAGTAATTGGAATATTGGGTTGGTTTGAAGGAGTTGGATTTCTAATAGGTGCATTAATGGGTACTTTACCAGAAAGAGCTGCGGTTGTTGGATCTATGATCGCAATGGCTGTAGGGACACTTGGGTTTCTTCGTTGGACTTTACTTAGAAAGCGTTAGTAACGATAATATTGGTTCACATTTATCTTAATTTCCGGTATAATATGGCTGTGGCTGGATACAAAGACGATACTACTTCCTGGCCGATTAAGATGATTGCAGACATGAATTCATTGGATATTATGAAGTTCGTGGCTAGTAAGATGGGAGTTACGATTAATGTTTTGGCCAAAGTAGGTCAAAAATACTCTAATCGTGGTGGGGAAAGCAGTTTAGTAGTGCCTAAAAATAATTCTCATATTGTTATTGATGCTGGGAATAAAAAAAGAACCAATGATTTTTGGGCTCAAGTAAGTACTGAGAAAACCAAGAGAAGACTGATTTGGGAAGCTGCGAATCCCCTCCCGGCGAGAAATAGTGGCAGATAAGTAACCTCAGACCGCTTCCTTGTATAATTGAAGGTGAATGAAGTTTAAACCTGTATCATCTCAAGTCAGTTTTACCCAACAAGAGGAGGAGACTCTTAAGTACTGGAAAGAAAACAAAATATTTGAAAGGTCAATTGAATCACGGCCGGCAGATAAGCTCTGGAATTTCTTGGATGGCCCGCCTTTTATTACCGGTACTCCTCACTATGGCACCCTGTTACCGAGTATTTTAAAAGATATATTTCCTCGCTACTGGACCATGAAGGGCTACCGGGTGCGCCGTGTATGGGGGTGGGATTGCCACGGCTTGCCAGCTGAGAATAAGGTAGAACAAAAACTGGGCATAAAAAGAAAAAAAGATATCGAAGATAAAATAGGGGTTAAGAAATTTATTCAAGAGTGTAAAAAGTATGTCCAAGATGTATCTTCGGAGTGGGAGTGGTACATCGATCACATCGCCAGATGGGTAGACTTTAAACATGCCTATAGAACCATGGACTTACCTTACATGGAAACAGTGATGTGGGTGTTTAAGCAGATGTATGCAGGTGGTTTTATCTACAAGGGTTTACGCATCTCCTTATATTGTCCTCATTGCTCCACCCCCATTTCTAACTTCGAAGTAGCCATGGATGCAGATAATTACCAACAAGTTTCCGATCCGGGAACAATTTACAAATATAAACTTGTTGGTCAGGAAAATACCTATATCCTGGCTTGGTCAACAACCCCTTGGAATAAGTTAGCCACACCGGCATTGGCCGTTAATCCCAAACTAACATACATCAAAGTTAACCAAGGGGATGAGCACTATATTTTGGCCAAAGATGTGGCGGAAAAAGTATTAGTAGGTGACTTCCAGGTAATGGAGGAGATGGCAGGACAAAAACTTGTGGGAATTAAATTTGAGCCACATTACGACTTTTACCCAATTGACCCGGGGAAGAAGGCTTTTGAGATATTTGGAGCAGGTTTCGTCACCGCCGAAGAAGGCACCGGAGTGGTGACTATTGCTGCTTACGGTGAAGAAGATTTGGAGCTAATGCTGCAAGAAAATATTCAAATAGTCTTGCATGTAGACGAAGAAGGAAAGTTAAAACCTGAGGTGCCTAAATGGGCTGGAGAATACTATTTAGATGCGAATAGCAAAGTTAATGCGGATTTAGCTAGTCGCGGGTTGATATATGCAGATGGACTGTATCCCCACTCAGTACCAACGTGTTGGCGTTGTCACACTCGACTCTACTATGCTCCCCAAGATGCGTGGTACGTCAATGTCCAAAAGTTAAAGCCGGTAATGGAAAAAACGAATGAAGGAGTAAATTGGTTCCCTGAGCATTTTAAATATGGCCGATTTTTGAATAGTATGAAAGCAGCTCCTGACTGGTGTATCTCCCGCAGTCGTTATTGGGGGTCGCCTGTGCCCGTTTGGGAATGTGTGTGTGGCGAAAGATATGTCCCTGGATCAATAGCCGAGTTAGCAGAGTTATCGGGCACAAAAATAACCGATTTACACAAGCCAGGTATTGATGCCGTCACAATTAAATGCACTAAATGTGGCCTGGAGGCTCACCGAGTACCCGAGGTATTAGACAGTTGGATAGAAGCTGGGTCAGCTGCTTTTGCTGAGCGCCATTACCCCTTCTCTGGAGAAAAGAAAGAAGATTTCTTCCCCCCTGATTTTATTGTGGAGTACACCGGGCAGATTAGAGCTTGGTTTTATGTACTACATGTGATTGCCAATGCCTTGTATCAATCCCCGGCATTTAAAAATGTAGCTGTGACAGGTGTAATTCTGGGCACCGATGGGCGGAAAATGAGTAAAAATTTGGGTAATTACCCTGATCCTAAGGAAATGTTAGGTAAGTATGGTGGCGATGCCTTACGGCTCTATTTAGGTGGCAGTCCCGTCACCCGCGGGGAAGATATGATTATTTCTGAAGAGGAATATCGCAATCAAGTTCGCACCACCTTACTTATTGTATGGAATTGCTTTAATTTCTTTGTCACCTATGCAAATCTAGATAACCCAAGTATTGCAACTGGTTTAGATTCTGACCATGTTTTGGATCGGTGGATTTGGGCTAGGTTGAAACAATTAGCGGAGGAAATGACCCAAAGTTTGGAAAATTACGACACGATCAGTTCAATTTCCGCCTTAAAGTTGTTTGTGAATGATTACTCTACTTGGTATATTCGCCGTAGTCGCGACCGTGTAGGACCAACAGCAATAGATTTAGAAGATAAAGCACAATTTTACTCAACTTGTTATCAAACACTGATTTTATTTAGTAAATTGACCGCTCCAATAATTCCCTTTGTTAGTGAAAGCATTTATCGCGGTTTAGGAAGTGCTGACTCAGTTCATTTAGCAGATTGGCCAACAGTGGCTAAGTTGGGGAATCAAGAAAAAGAATTATTAAATCAGATGCAACTTACCCGAAAGCTAGTCGAACTGGGATTGGCTCAGCGGAAAATAGCAGGCATCAAGGTCCGTCAGCCTTTAGCTAAGCTGACAGTTAAGGGAGAGGATCTGCCTGAAGAGCTAGCTCAATTGATCAAGGATGAATTAAATGTCAAAGAGGTCACCTTTGTAGAGGGAAAAGAATTAGCTATAGAACTTGATACCCAGCTGACTGAGGAGTTGAAAGCAGAAGGTGCAGTGCGGGAGTTAATTCGCCAAATTCAAGATCTGCGCAAATCCCAAGGAGCCAAGTTAGATCAGCATGTTAATTTAACTGTCCCAAATATGCCTAAAAATTCGCAACTTCTGGCAGAATTAACAAGACATACCTTAGCAGATAAAGTAAGCGAGGGTGACAAACTATGCATCGATTTGATTGGTGGTTAGTCATCCCTACGGTTATTTTGGTTTTAATTGGCTTACTGATGTTGCGCAGTGTGGCTCCCGCGCAACTGCTGTTTCAAGTAATTTTTATTCTGGTGTCGGCGGCAGTATTTTTACTGTTTTCCTTAACTGATTACCAGTTATGGTTCTCACTCCATGTGCCCATTTTTGCAGTATCTATACTGACCTTGCTGTTGCCGTTTTTGTTTGGGACATCCAGCCGGGGAGCTCACCGCTGGTTACAGTTTGGCAGTATTTCGGTGCAACCTTCAGAACTGGCTAAGCCTTTCTTTTTAATCACCTTTGCAGTTTTAGCTGCCAGCCAAATTCGTCACAAACAATTTTGGCTGATGGGGGCATTTCTTCTCCCGGCCATAATAATTTTTTTGCAACCTGATTTAGGAACTGCTCTAGTCGTGGCTGTCGGGTGGGCCACCATTTTTTTACCCCAAGTGCCCAAGCGCTTGTTGGGCCTGGGGATAATGATAGTGTTCTTGGCTGCACCTTTGGTATGGACTACCCTGCGTCCATACCAGAAAGATCGCTTAATCACCTTTGTCGACCCCTATGCCGATCCCTTGGGCCGAGGCTATCAGGTAATTCAATCAACATTGGCTGTAGGATCAGGTCAGTTTTGGGGTCGGGGGTTAGGTCAAGGGCCACAATCCCAGTTGCAGTTTTTGCCTGAACGGCAGACTGACTTTATGTTTGCAGCACTGGCTGAAGAATTAGGCTTTGTGGGCGCCTTGATGGTGTTGGTTACTTTTGGCTGGTTGTTTTACCGCATCTATCACACGGCTCAAGTAGCCGATAATTTACCGGCCAACTTTTTCTGTTTAGCGGCGGTGGCTATGATTGCTTTCCAGGTATTTATCAATATTGGCATGAATATGGGTTTAGCTCCGGTGACAGGGATTACTTTACCCCTAGTTTCCTATGGTGGGTCGTCTCTAGTCTCCTTAGCCATAACCTTGGGAATAGTAGTTTCCATTTATCGCCGTAGTAGGGTATAATTAGCCTCAATGCAAGCGATAGTTAAAATTGGAACTTCTCAATATTTAGTCACCCCTGGACAAAAACTGCTAGTCGACAAGGCTGAAGTCGATTCTGTCTTAGTAGTTATTAATGACGACCAAATACTCATTGGCCAACCCGTGGTTAAAGATGCAGTTGTAACTTTGACCGATTTAGGTGAGGTCAAGGGCGAAAAAATCCGGGTTTCCAAATTCAAAGCCAAAAGTCGCTATAAGAAGACGGTGGGATTTCGTCCACAATACCATCAAGTTGAGATTAAAGATATATCACTTGGTATCAAACCATCTAAAAAGATATAGTTGACAAGTTGTGAAAATTAATTATATAGTGTTTACGATTTCCTATGGCCCATACCAAAGCCGGTGGCTCAACCAGACAAAAAGGTAACCGTCGAGGCAAACACCTCGGTATTAAGACTTTTGGTGGGGAGAAAGTCATTTCTGGCAACATCTTGGTGCGTCAAAAGGGCAGCCTATTCCATGCCGGTCTGGGAGTACGGCAGGGGCGCGACTTTACTTTGTACGCGATTAAAGACGGCACCGTAGCCTATATTACTCGGCAAGGTCAACGCATCATTAACGTCAAATGAATCAGCAAATAATTGAAATTGGGGTAGAAGAATTACAGACTAATCCCCTGCAACCGCGGGGAGTCATCACTCCCGAATCATTGGTAGATTTAGTTGATTCCATCCGTGAACACGGCGTGTTGGAACCGTTAGTTATTGCCAAAACCCCAGCTGGCTACCAAATTGTGGCTGGTGAACGCCGCTGGCGCGCGTCTAGATTAGCGGGGTTAAAAACGGGGCCGGCGGGAGTTAAAGAAAATACTCCCCAGGGGATGTTGGAAATGGCCATTGTGGAGAATGTCCAACGCACCGACTTAAATGCCATTGACCGGGCCAAAGCTTTTGAGCGGCTAATTTCCGAATTTGGCCTATCTAATAGTGAAATATCCCAACGCATTGGCAAAAGTCCCGCCTATGTGAGCAATTCACTACGGTTGTTAACCCTACCTGATGCCTTAAAAGATGGTTTGCTAACGGGTTTGATTGCTGAAGGTCACGCCCGGGCCTTAGCTGCTATTGAAGACAATCGCTTAATCATCGAAGCATACAAAATTATTTTACGCGAGGCCGGGTCAGTGCGTAGGGCTGAAGATTTAGCTCGGCGGATGCGCGTCTCCCAAGGTAAACCACCGGCGGCGCAAAAAGGCGGTGGGGCGCCTAAACAAGTCAGCGAAGAGATTGACCGAGTGCGAGAAGAATTAGAGGTAGCCCTGGGAGGTAAGCCGGTGAGTCAAGTTAAGTTGTCCCGTTCCCGAGCAGAAACTAGAATAGTCATGATTTTGAAGGGGACTTTGGAAGAAACCCAGGAACGATTGGATAAAATCTACAAAGGCTTAGTAAGTTGAAATTAAAATCAGGTAAGCACTTCGTCTGCTAATGATTTAAGGCAGAACCTATCTCGATTCACTCTTATCAAATTTTAGTGTGATAGGGCAGGTAATATCACTTTTATCTGGATAAGCACAATATGGTGGGTTGACAGAGAAATCTCTTGCAGCAAACCAACAGCCACCATTTTCTAATATCAGATCAGCCCCAGCCAACTCTTCACCAATTGATACAAACCTAGATACCCCTTCCAGGGTTAGTCTATGTTTGCATTCAGTTCCAGCCATACTAATTGTTTCGTATTATAGGACAAAATATGTGGATATTCAAACCTGGGACATTTCCATCATTCTAGATTGTGTAGCGTTGATGGGGGATCATCCCCGCTCGGCTTGGTGGCCAATAGCGGATTAAGGCTTTACCCACAATGGCTTGACGAGAGATGGGTCCCCATTCCCGGGAGTCAGAACTAAAATTGCGGTTGTCTCCGAAAACAATATAGTAATCCAAGGGAATGTGATAGGGCACCCCTTCGCGCAAGAAGGCTTTCTCGGAAGTGCGCAGATCCATAGGTAAATATACTTCTGGTAAAACGTGACCGTTGATATATACATGGCCGGATTGGACCATGATGGTTTCTCCAGGCATGCCAATTATTCTTTTGATGAAATCGGCATCGTTGGGCGGAGGAGCATGGAAGACAATCACATCCCCGCGTTGGGGGGCGCCTTTGTAGTAGGAGATTTTGTCAGTAAGGATATACTCCTTGTCTTGGAAGCTGGGGACCATGGACCGGCCGTCGACTTTGTGCGGTTGAAACAAAAACAGGTATACCATCATGAAGATGGCAAAAGCCATGACTACTGGCTGCAAGGCATCCAAGATCCTTCTCATACCCTCCAATTATGTCGTACTTATGACTGAAAATCTAGCCACACTTAGTGACTTATTAGGTAGTGTAAAATGGGGTGCTAATTCCTCGCTGGAGTGCAAAATTTTTAATGCGTCGTTTTAGGGTATCTCTATCCCCAGTAGAAACTTCGCCAGAAAGACTGGCCATTCCTCTCGCCTCTCCATTCGGTGATTCAAACACTATTGCTCCCATATCACCAATTCCCACTCCCGCACCACGAACAATGCGATCACCCAGCCGGACTCCTTCTGGAGGAATAAATACCAAAACTTCGGTTGTGGTAGTGAGGAAATATGGGACTCTTCCTGATTCTACGAGTGATTCTACGCCCCCTTTTCTCAGCAGATCATTTTCTCTGAATATTTCTATCATAGGAGCGAATTATACATAGGTTTTTGGTAAAATCAATCGATGGGCACTTAGCTCAGCGGTAGACCTGCCCGACATGCCATGGACCCGTAGCTCAGCTGGTTAGAGCGTTGCATTCACATTGCATAGGCCAGAGGTTCGAGTCCTCTCGGGTCCACAAGTCCTGGCAGGCGGGGCGCTGCATTCACATTGCAGATGTCAAAGGTTCAAATCCTTTAGTGCCCACCATCCTTGTATGGAAAAAGAGTCTTTGAGAAAGTTTATTTTAAGAGCAGAATTGATAGGGCTCATGATTTTGGCGGCTTGCTCTGAGCCGATGTTGCACTCACCTAAGTTAATTTTGTCATCACATGCTGCTGCTGCCTCAGATTCTCTGGGTAAAAGATACTTCTCTGAGGGCAATGAAATGTGGTTTTGCAGTAGGAACCAGCCCGATGCCAATGTATTGGCTATTTGGACTCGAAGAGAAGGCAGACTGAGCTTAGTTTTTCGCCGGTGGAAATACGGAACAGCAGGGTCTGTTCTAAACTTTTCTCAATTTGAAGGAGCTTTATTTGAATTCGATAAGCGGCTGTGGGTCCATGATGGGTCTGCGAACGATCCAAATGATTCTTATGAGGACTATATTATTTTTGATCAGGAACTTTGGGGAAAAGGTGAAGAGTGCTTCCAGGTCATAACATGACAAGAGATACGACTTAGAAGGTTTTGATGAACAAATCGATATTACCTTGCATAATCTGTGAGGCATGGGGATCGAGAACGATAGGCCTGGCCAGGCGTAATACAGCCAGCAATGCTTTTAAGGTAATTTTAGCTGCCGTCGTATTTCCAGCCTGCAGCAAATTTTTGATTTCCAGTAGGGCAGATTTTATAAAAGTGTAAAACTTACTTTGGTTAATTAGGCCTTGGTTATTGATGTCTTCCCAATCTTGCAATAATGTATCGATAGTTATATTGGAGACTGCAGTATTGGGTTTGTTGTCAGATCTAACAGAGAGTAATACCTGATCGTTTTCATTAGAGCTTAAGTAACCCTTGAAAGTTGCTTGGCTTACTTCTCCACTGGGTTTGTAGAGGTAGGAATCTAGTTGGTAGCTACCAGGAACTCCATTGATAGAAACTGGGTAGTTGCCAGATTGGGGAGTGGGGAAGAGAAAAATCTTGACTGGCTCCCCGCTAAGCCCTGTATTGGAAATGTCGTCGATGAGTGGCGATTGGATGAACACGTCACCAGGTATTCCCAAGTTGATGTTGATATCTTGATCTGCTACCAACATGATGTAGGACAAATCAGTGTGTGAAGGTTTGTAGCTACCCAGGCTAGTGAAAGTGTTGCCATATGAGGCCAAAGTAGTGTAAGACGCGTAGGCTGGGTCGTTAATACCAAAAGTGGTTGGAAACTGACTTTTGGCTACTACAAAATGGTTAGGCTCTTCTAAAATACCGGGTCGACCTGCATTAAGCTCAGTTATCAGATTGGAATTGGTAGCGGCTAATCTGTGGTATTCCAAAGTGGGCGAAGAGGGTGAATCGTGAAGTCGGGTGTAACGCGAGACGGCCAACCAATTAAGTAGGCCATTTCTGATATATCCATCAGCCTGGGTCTTGAGCCAATTATTTAAGGTATCGGGATTAGTAGATGTGTGTCCATAGTACTGCAAGACCATGGCAGCAGAAGTGATGGCACATCCCCATCTTTGAATTGTAGGATTGTCAGACCATTTGGTGGCAAAATCGTATACGTCATTGTTCCAAGGTGAAGAGTACTGTTTAATATCCGGAACGTTTAAACTAATTAATGGTGTTGGAGATGGTGATGGGGTAGGATCTAGGGACTTAACAATTACGTTATCGAATCTGACATCAGTAATTGGGACCCCTCCTGTACCTGCTCTAAGTCCTACTTTCCAGTTAGTGAATAGTGGTTCAGTTTCATTTACATCGATGATTAATTGGTTATCTAAGTAAACCTTTATTTTTGAATTATTTTCAATAATGAACTTAAAATGATAAGTAATATTGTTTAAGAGACTAATATTTGATGACCCGAGTATTCCTGATCCGCCTGATTGAGAAGCTTTTTCTAGAAATATTCCACTACCATTAGAATGAATTTCAATAAAATTTGATGGGTCGATATATTTGATTAGTATATTCTTATCAACTCCTGCACTACCAACAATATCAACTTCATAAGAAATATTTGTCCAAGCAAAGTTCCAAAGTGAATTGTCAGGAATGGTGTTACTGAGTCCAGGATTGAGAAAAATACCATAAGTTCCTCCTTGAACATTCCATCCTGGGCTTCCGCTAACTAGCCAGCCGTTTGCATCACCATCGTCAAAATTATCCTCAAACAAAATAGCTCCCGCTAAAACAGAAGACGAACCAAAAAGAGCTATTAAAACAAACGAAACTACTAGAAATATTAATTGTGACAAAAAGCCGCGCTTGGACATCTCTGTGTATAGTTTGAGATAATTGCCAACATGCTGTCAAGAGATCAAATTAAAATGTCATTAAGTGGTTTAGAATTAGAAGCCAGAAGAGATAAAACTGCACAAGAGAATAACTTGGGAGCATTCATATCACTATATAAAAAAAACTTAGCATCAATACCCAATCTTAATAAGAAAATTTTTTGGAATGATCTACTAACTAAAAACGAAAGCTTAATAATAAAAAGCCCTATCTTCGTTGATAAAATAAAGATTGTTTCGGAGTTCTTGCTTAGGAAAAAGGGAAAAATTATTGATATTGGCTTTGGATATGGGTATTTAGAAGACCTCCTACGTTCAAAAGAATCACTGTTAACCATTTTTGGGATCGACGTATCCACTGAAGCTGTTAACAGATCAAAAAGGAAATTTAATGGAATTACTAAGGCAGGGTTGGTTACTAATATTCCATTCAAGGATAGAATGTTTGAAGGTGCCGTTGCATTAGATGTTCTAGAACACGTGTCCCCGAGTCAACTATTCAGGTCATTAAAGGAGATTAGTCGAATTCTTAAAAGCAATGGTTTTTTAGTTGTTTCAGTGCCATTGAATGAAGGTTTAAAAGAAATGATCATCAAAGGCGTTAATCCAAATGGCCACGTAAGAGCATATACACCAAATATATTGAATACTGAACTAAAAATAGCCGGGTTTAACTGTGAAGGTATACGATTTCTTTATGCGTATCATAACTTGTACGAATTCAAGTCATTTTTTGCTAGGATCATATCAAAAAACCCTAATTTATTAATTGGAATATATAGAAAAACTGGATGAACATACTTTTTTTAACAAGACTATACTACCCTCATATTGGTGGTGTTGAGAAGCATGTGAGAGAGGTAAGTAAAAGACTTCTTAAGAGGGGTCACGAGGTTAAAATTATCACTGAAAAGTTTGACCCTAACTTAAAAAGACTAGAAATTATTGACGGTATTGAAGTGCATAGAGTGCCTCCAGGGGACAAGTGGAGCACTTGGAAATGGATGGAGGAAAATAAACAATTGTTGGATTGGGCAGATGTTATTCATGCTCACGATGTTTATTTTTGGCTAATTCCGTATAAATTATTAAACCCTTTTAAAAAAACATTTGTCACTTTTCATGGTTGGGAAGGGAAATACCCTGTTCCTTATAAAAATATTGTTGTTAGGAAAATTTCCGAGTGGTTAGCTAATGGCAATATTTGTGTGGGCGATTATATTAGTAAATGGTATGGAACTAAAGCTGATTTTGTTATTTATGGTGGAGTGTAACTCCAGCACAAGCTTTGCTTATGGTGCAGCCTAAAATAGTTCTGTTTCTGGGGCGAATGGATCCAGACATGGGATATGATTATTGTGTTGGGCTATGTCGCAAGAACCATTGGAAATTAATTGTTGCTGGTGGTGATCGAAATGATGTGCCTCAATTATTAAAAAAAGTTGATGCGGTGTTCACCACCGGCTACTTGGGTATCGTAGAAGCATTTGCTGCTGGGAAAGCCGTCTTGGTTTACTACGATAATCCTTTGAAAAAAGATTATTTAGCAATGCATCCCATGGCTAAATATTTTGTTTATACAGATAAAATACCTGAAAAATTGGCCTTAGAACCCCAAGAGTGGGCGTGCAAACAAACTTGGGACAAGGTTACTGATTTGTATGAACAATTATGGTGCAAGTAGCTGTAGTGATCACGGTTTTAAATGAGGCCGAAAATATTCAGCAACTAATAGCTGCTTTACAATCACAAACTCTAAAAGCTAAGGAGATGGTCATTGTCGATGGCGGTTCAACTGATGGGACTTGGGAAAAATTAAAACTCATGCGTTCTATTAAAAGCTATTTACACCCTGGTAACCGATCTCAAGGGCGTAACTTTAGTGTTAGTAAAACGACTAGTCCAATTATTGCTTTTACTGATGCGGGTTGCCTGCCACACCCAAATTGGTTGCAAGAACTAGTCAAACCATTTGCTAAAAAAGACGTCCAAGTGGTGAGTGGCTATTATCACGGTGTCCCGAAAACTGCATTTGAAGCCTGTTTAATTCCATACGTTTTGGTCATGCCGGACCGGATTCCGGAACAGTTTTTGCCTTCCAGCAGGTCGATGGCTATGCGGCGCAGTATGTGGAATAAATCAGGGGGATTTAATCCCAAATTTGATCCCAGTGAAGATTTTGAGTTGGCAAACCGCTTGCAAAAAATGGGAATAAAGTTTGTCTTTGCCCCGCAAGCGATTGTGGATTGGCAACCACGAAAAAATTTACAACAAGCAGCCTGGATGTTTCTAAGCTTTGCCATAGGTGATGTCCGGGCAGGCATATTGCGTCCCAAGGTGAAATTATTAGCCATCAGATATTATCTATTTTGTTTCTTAGTTTTTTTAACTCCCTGGACGTGGGTATTAGTCGGACCATATTTAGTCTGGGCAGTGGCTAAAAACTATAAATATGTCAAAAAGTGGCAAGCAGTGTTTTGGTTACCGGTTTTACAGCTTACTGCAGATATAATGGTTTTGTTTGGCACCATTGTGGGTCTGTTATCAAATATAAAATAATGTGAATTACTTGAGTAAGACTCTGAGAGGTTTTTTTTGGATTTCAGCTTTGAGCGGAACGATTCGGATTTTGGCCTTGGCCAAGATTGCTGTTTTGGCCCGAATTTTACTGCCTAGTCAATTTGGCGAGTTTGCCATAGTGACTATGGTCTTGGCTTTTTTGGAAATAGTGACTGAGACGGGAGTGAATTTGGTCCTGTTGCAGGACAAAGACAGTTTAGACAAATATGTGGATACGGCTTGGATAGTCTCCATTCTCAGAGGTCTGCTAATTGCTGCATTAGTGGTATTAGCCGCCTCACCAATTGCTGCCTTCTTTAACGTTTCGAGTGCCAGGAATTTATTAATGCTGGCGGCATGGGTGCCAGTATTGAGAGGCTTTATTAACCCAGCTTGCATTAAGTTCTTGAAAGAATTGCGCTTTGCCACTGAGTTTTGGTATCGCTTAAGTATTGTGACCGTAGAAATTGGTTTAACTGCAGTTATAGCCTTGAGCACTAAATCTGCGGTGAGTTTAGTCTTAGGTATGGTTGGTGCGGCGGGAGTGGAAGTGGTGTTGTCTTGGATGTTTATTACTCCTCGTCCTACTGGTAGGTGGGATTATTCGCAAGCTAAAATGATTCTCAATCGGGGAAAATGGGTGACGGGATTTGGTTTGTTTGACTATGTTTTTACCACTGCCGACAACGTAGTCGTAGGCAAGCTATTAGGCAGCTCTGCCTTAGGAATTTATCAAAATGCCTACAAACTAGCCCTGCTACCAGGAACTCAAGTTAACGACATTTACTTCAAAACTACCACGCCGGTATATATCAAGATGTTAGATGAGGAGAGGCAATTAACAAAAGCTGTACTAATTGGTATTAGCGGCTTGCTAGCTATTCAAATAGTAGTCAGTTTTGCCTTGTTTTTTGGGGCTGACTGGATAGTGCGTTTGGCATTAGGAACTAATTGGCTAGCGGCAATTCCCGTGGTCAGGGTCTTGGCCATCTTGGGACTAGTTAGGGGGGTACTTTTCTCTTGCAACTCTTTGTTTATTGCCAAACACAAGCAAAAATACTCAGCCGTAATTGCCTTTGTCAGCATGGCGGGAATCGTAGCCTTACTCATCCCTTGGGTGCACAACTATGGCTTGATTGGGGCAGCTTACGCAGCGGTGGTGGGAGGACTGCTTGGTTTACCAATAATGCTTTTCTTGGCCGTAAAAACTATTCGCAATTTGTAACAAGATGAAAAATTGGTGGTCTTTGGTAGCAATTAGCATGATGGCTTTGCTACTGAGGTTAAATAATTTAAACTCCAGCCCTCATTTTTCTGACATGGACTGGTTTAGTAACTCGGCCAGGATGGCCTTAGCCACCCAGCGTTTACCTCTGCTGGGAATCACTGCCAGTATCACCTGGTTGCACCAAGGCCCGCTGTGGACCTATTTACTGTTGTTACCCACAGCTATTAATTTGTCACCACTGTGGTTAACTATAGCTGGTGGTGTGGCAGTAGTAGTTATAGCTTATTTTGCTTCCGGTCGGTTGGCCGCCTTAGCGTTAGCCATGCTGCCATTTGCCATCACCCAAGCGCAGACTGCTTACCATACTTCACTAATCCCCGTGTTTTTCTTTATTGCCTACTTAAGTTTAGTGAGAAGCAAGTGGTTTTTAAGTGGCTTGTTCCTAGGGTTTTTATATCAACTGCACTTGTTGACCTTTATCTACTGGCCGCTATTTATTTATCTGCTCATAAAAAAGCAAGGTAAATCCAAGCAATTTGGTTTTGGCTTTATCTTGGGAATTTTGCCTTTTATTTTAGCCGGGCCATTACAGCTGGGCGGGATATTTATCTGGATGGTGAAGCAACTAGTCACCGGCTTTGGGGGAGTCGGATCTGGGATATCCACAGCTTATTGGGTGGTATTATTACCCTTGGCTATTTTGCTCCTGGGGGGAGTGATAAAATGGCTACATGCTTACCGCCGTGGTTTTGGCTCGAAATGAGGCGGTTAACTTACCCCGATGTTTAGCTGCATTACAGTTTTGTGACCAAATAGTAGTAATCGACGACAATTCTTCAGACTCTACAGCTCTAGTGGCTAAAAAAGCTGGGGCAACCGTCTTAACTCACGCTTTGAAGAACGATTTTGCCAGCCAAAGGAACTGGGCTTTAGAAAACGTTAAGTCTCCCTGGGTACTATTTGTCGATGCCGATGAAGAAGTGTCACCCGAGCTGGCAGGTGAGATTAAGTCGGCTATTAAAAGGGTAGAGTACAAAGGCTACTACCTTCCCCGCCAAGATTTTATGTGGCAACAAGCTTTGAAACACGGTGATGTAGGAGGCGTAGAATTGGTTCGCTTGGGCAGAAGGGGAGCGGGAAAGTGGGTAGGTGCGGTCCATGAAACTTGGGCTCTTGAAGGCAAAGTAGGTCATCTCAAGGCGCCTTTAAATCACTATCCCCATCCGACACTAGTTAATTTTTTACAAAACATTAACCGGTATTCAACTATTAAGGCTCATGAGTTTTACCAGACAGGAAGACGGACAAACTTGTTAGAACTTATATTCGGTCCACCTTACCGGTTTGGGCTCAATTACATCTTTAAGCTAGGATTTTTAGATGGTACTGCTGGCTTTGTTCACGCTATGACTATGGCCTTTAACACCTTTTTGACTACCGGAAAGCTATGGTTACTCTACAAAGGCATTGACGAGCATAAATGGGTGCCGTCGGTCTAGTTTTACTGGGGATAAGTTTTGTACTCGGGAATATTTACAAGTTTTCAGTTATCACTCCCGAGGTAAAGATTTCAGTTTTGGATTGTGTAGTTTTTGTTCTCACCATTGTGACTCTCTGGGACTTGAAAAAATGCTGGACTAACTTGAATAAAAACTTATGGGTTATCAGGCCTATATTAGCATTTGCCGGTATAGGGTTGTTATCTCTGTTACTGGCATTGAGGCATTTTTCTTCTCAAGAGGTACTGGTGGGAGCAATGTACTTAGGTAGATGGCTGGTTTACAGTCTCTTGCCATTGAGCCTAATTCGTTTATTTAAAGTGCCTAATCTAAGAAAGATCCTCTTAGCCTTAGGAATAATAACAGTTTTGGTCAGTTTGGGTCAGTATTTACTATATCCAGATATTAGATCATTACAAGTTGCCCAATGGGATCCCCATTACTACCGGGTAGTAGGTAGTTGGTTAGACCCAGGTTTCACCGGAATAATATTAGTTTTCATTTTAATTTACTTAACAGTTAAACCTGTTGCAAATAAATTTTTTCACTGGCTGACTTGGTCAGGCGCATACTTAGCCTTGGCCTTAACATACTCGCGCAGTAGTTATTTAGCTTTTGTAATTGGTATGGCCTGGATTGCTTGGAAAGCGAAGGGGTGGAAGTTTTTGCTCCTCATGATTGGTTTATTAACAGTTACCATTCTTCTTTTACCCCGAGCTCCAGATGGGGAAGGGGTGAAGTTAGAACGGACTAACTCCATTTGGGCCCGGATGGAAAATTGGGGTCAAGCTGTGACAATTTGGAAGGACCATCCGCTCATTGGCGTGGGTTTTAATACTTATCGTTATGCCCAAAGAGACTATGGATTTTTAAATGACAAATGGCAAGTCACCCATGCCGGAGCCGGAGCCGATTCGTCTCTATTATTGGTTGCAGCCACGACCGGCATACTTGGTTTGGGCGCCTATTTGTGGTACTGGAAACGATTGGTGCAAATGGGAAGTCAGTCAGTAGTTCTGGGAGCCAGTTTAGCGGCCTTAATCATCCACAGTTTCTTTCTCAATTCCCTCTTTTACCCAGCGGTTTTAGTTTGGATAGCTGTCTTGATAGCCGCTACTGGGCAGAAATCACCGTAAGTTCTTTGCGGGTTTGGTTGCCCAGTTTGTCTGCGGCGATAACTACCAGAGGATTTTCACCCGGATTTAAATTTAGATTAGTGCTAAAGCTGCCATCTGCCGCCACGATTGTCTGGCGGCCATTAACAGTTATTCTCACTCCCGGAGTCGATTTACCTTTAACCTCCACAGCATTACCGGATATTTGCTGGTGATCGGTAGGAGAGTCAACTTGTAAATCTGGGGCTTTGTTGGAGTAGTAGAGGGAAAACTGGGTAGCTGAGACACTTTTATTGCCCGCTTGGTCTACTGCTGTGGCAGTGAGACTATTGTCGCCGTCAGCGAGAGTAATTGCCGGCAGGGAGAAAGTGCCATTGTCTGAAACTACTACATCTCCAGCGCTATTACCATTGAGAGTGAGAAAAACGGTCGCCCCAGGTTCGGAATTGCCAGTAATGGCTAATTGGGCGCTATTGGTGGCGTCGAAGGGCAAGCTAATTTGGGGGGGAACCGGCGGGATGGTGTCATTTTTGTCGATTGGGCGATCAGTGGACTTTAACTCGCCCAGGAATCCAGCTAGGCGGATAAGTAAGGGGATACCTAAAACCAGAGTAGCTACAATTAGCAGGACCGTGCCCAAACTTATTAAAGTGGCTTTGCGAATGTTTTGTTTCTCTTCTAGTTTTTGTAAACGACTGTGATACATCTCAACTCTGGTAAAATTGTA
>OBEQ010993714.1_pt1 | contig 18837 bp, 18 predicted proteins | sample 1670901 | NCBI WGS metagenome assembly OBEQ01 (sample SAMEA104232315, study PRJEB22302) | groundwater metagenome | biome: forest; feature: aquifer; material: groundwater | place: USA | collected 2011-08-07 | depth 5.4 m
ATTAATAAAAATCAAAGCGGATATAGCAATGCCAAATCTGCCCGTGAAACCTCAAGCGTTCCCATGACACCGCAGGCAGTTGCTCATGATGATGATGGTCTTAGCCAAAGTGTTGTTGTAAACATGCCGGGGCAGGGTCAGCTTTGGGAGTTTCCGCCCCTTTCTCTGCTTTCTGAAGTAAGAGGCTCGGCGGCAAACCGCGGCAATGTCAAACAAAATGCCCAGATTATTGAAAGAACATTGGAAGCCTTTGGCATCACCGCCAAAGTTATAGAAGTAAATCCAGGCCCAACAGTCACCCAGTACGCTCTTGAGATTCCCGTCGGAACTAAGCTTTCCAAGATCCTTGCTCTGCAAAACGATCTGGCACTGGCACTTGCCACGTCTACCGGTAATGTCAGGATTGAAGCGCCTATTCCGGGAAAATCTCTAGTTGGAGTAGAAATTCCCAATATTACCCCGGAAATTGTTTCACTAAAAAGCATTCTTGCAGACGACTTGATGCGTTCCAATAAATCAAAACTGGCAGTAGGTCTTGGCAAGGATGTATCCGGTAATACGATTATCACCGACCTTGCCAAAATGCCTCATGTATTAATTGCCGGAACCACCGGCTCTGGTAAATCTATTCTTCTAAATGGCTTGATAACTACTCTGCTTTTTCGTGCCAGCCCGCAAGAGGTTAAATTTATTATGGTTGACCCAAAACGCGTTGAACTTACCGACTACAACGATATACCGCATTTACTAACACCGGTCATAATAGAAGCGGAAAAAAGCTTATCGGCCCTCAAATGGGCAACCGCCGAAATGGACAGGCGATACAAGCTTTTCCACGATGCTCAGGTTAGAAACATCACTGGCTACAACGAACTTTCCGGTTTTCAGGCTCTTCCTTATATAGTTATTGTCATCGATGAGCTTCAAAATTTAATGGAGTTTGCGCCGGTGGAGGTTGAAGACACTATCGTAAGGCTTGCTTCAATGGCCCGCGCAACCGGCATCCACCTTGTTGTTGCTACCCAGCGCCCGTCAGTTGACGTCATTACCGGTTTAATTAAGGCCAATATTCCATGCCGCATTGCCTTTAACGTTTCATCAATGATCGACTCCCGCGTCATTCTTGACCAGCCCGGTGCAGAAAAACTTTTAGGCAGGGGAGACATGCTTTACGTTCCGCCCGATGCCAGCAAACCGTCAAGAATTCAAGGTGTTTATGTTTCGGACACCGAAACCAGAAACCTGATAAGTTTCCTAAAAAAGAGCGGTTTTTCTCCTGAATACACCGAAGAAGTTATCCAAATGCCTGTTGGTAAATCGATGGGCACAGGTGGCGCAGACGGTGATAAAGATGATTTGTTTCAGGAAGCGGTCAGGACCATTTGCCAGTACGACCGGGCTTCTGCATCTCTTCTCCAGCGTAGACTGCGGGTAGGCTACGCGAGGGCTGCACGTTTGCTTGACGAATTGGAAGCCGCCGGAATTGTTGGCCCGGGCGAAGGCTCCAAACCCAGAGATGTACTGGTCAAGAACGCACAGGAGTATTTGGAATCCCAGGCCCAACCCGGCTGACAATTCGTATATACTCCAAAACACCCAAATGGCTCAGCTATCAGATTTATTCTCCTCAACCCGCAAATCAAAGGACATTTCTATAGAAAAAGCCGCCAAAGACCTCCTAATCAAAAAAGAAAATTTAATAGCGATTGAAGAAGGACGCTGGAAAGATTTACCGGAACAAGCCTTTGTTAAAGGCTTTGTCAAAAGTTATGCCCAGTATCTGGATCTCGATGTCGATCACGCCCTTGCCCTTTTTAGGCGGGAGTACGACGAAAGAAAGTATCCCCAAAAACCCTCCTTCAGAAAAGAAAAACGGTCCAAATTCACCCCTAACTTTATTGTAATTTCCACCTTCATCTTCGCGGTAATCATTTTCATTTCCTATATTGTTGCCCAATATTTATCAATTCTTGCGGCACCAAGGCTCCAAATTTTTACTCCGCCGGACGACACCAATACCACAGTACCGGTAGTCCAGGTTTCCGGTAAAACCGATAAAGGCGCAACTGTGTCGATAGATGGTGATTTTGTAGCGCTGGACCAGGATGGCAACTTTACCTACCAGTTAAAACTGCAAAACGGCAGAAACGTCATAGAAATTATAGCCGCCAAGCGCTTTTCCCCAAAAACAAAAACCACCCGCATAATAAGACTTACAAATTAGGTTGGCTAATTGACAAAAGCTCCAAAAATACGCTATACCTTTTCTACGATTTTTATCTCCGATTCGAATTTCAAAATTGGAAATTAGAAATTGGAAATTAGAAATTAATTTTTGCTGCCCTTATGGATATAACACAAATCGTTCTTCTTTCTGTAGTAATCGTCCTTGCAATTTTCCTTGTCGTACTGGGTGTTCAGGTATTCTATGTTCTTAAAGACCTAAGAAAGACCTTAAAAAAATTCAACCTTCTTCTGGATGGCACCGACGATCTGGTCAATCAAGTTAAAAAACCAATAGAATCGGCAAGCAATGTGTTCTCGGCCTTAACCGCCGGCGTCGGTATTGCCCATTTATTAAAAAAGGGAGAAAAACATGAGCGACAAAAATAACTCTTCATTTTTACTTGGAGCCATAATTGGCGCCGCCTTAACTTATCTTTTTACCACCGAAAACGGCAAAAAAATGAAAGAAGAGCTTTTGCTAGAAGCTAAAAAAGTCCTTGAAGCAATCGGCGAAAATGCCCAAGAAGCCGGCGAAAAGATTGAAGAAGAAAAAGTTAAAATGGAAGAAATAATTGCCGAAGAAATGCCCAAACACATCGAAGAGATTCAGAAAAAAGGCCGTCGCTTTTTCTTCAAACGCTCCCAGCACGCTAACTAATCCAATAAATATTGTTCGAGCGAAGTCGAGAACTTATGTTCCAGTACCCTCTATTTCATCAAGCAAATCGCTAATCTGGTTGTAAGCGAGTCTTGCTTCAATAGTGTCACCACCAGCAAATGGCCCATTCATAATTCTTCCAATCGAACGGCCTCCTGCTTCCAATCTTGCCAATTTTCCCCGACCTCCTTCACGTATCAATCTTCCTCTAACGTCATTAAACTTTTGAGAAAGAATTCTATAAGTTCTGCCATCAATTGGTTTCTTGGGATCGAATTTTTGTCGTGCTTCAGAAGCTGTCTCTGGTCTTTTTGTAATCGGAATGCCTTTTGCGCTCAAGATTGCTTCAATGCGATCGCGAGGCACACCATTTTTGATGCTGTAGTCTACATAATTCTGAAGCGCGGCCGGCTGACTTCGTCCTGCTAAAACTGATTCTGCCAGTCTGTCAACATAGTCCAATGATTTAGTAACTGCAGGATCATCTGCTCTTGCTTCCGTTGCGGCCGTCTGTGTAGATTGAGCTTGCTCACGACTGACAGCATTTATTCCTAAAGATGTTAAATGTTGTCCAATCTTTTCCCTTGGAACACCCGTTGCAATAGCAGCGTTTACAATATCTTGAACATTCTTTTGTCGCTCGCCAGCGGGCAGCTCTCGTTTACCATTTGCAGCAGTCATGGCCGATAACCAACCTCTTTCCTGCGCGGCTTTAAAATTTAAACTGCCATCCGCATTCCGTGGATCATCTGCTCTTACCGCCGTCGGGCGTATAATTTCTCCTCCCACAATTGGCGTTCTGTCTCTTGCTGATTCATTATCAAGATTTTGTTGAAATGGAGTTTTAGGTTGAACCCCGGCGATGTCCGCCAAAGTCCTATCCTCATCTCCATCGGCGTCTATGCGGCCAATAATCTTTTGTTCTTGCGCCCCGGGCGGCCTAACAGCCTCTTTTGGAGATTCTGTGGCCCTTGGACCGGTAGACCGTTCTACTTTCGGAGATCCAGATTCAGGGTTTGGTCGTCCGTCTGCCATCTTATCCTGTTAATTTTATTTCTTTATTTATGGCTTTTTTGAGCAAACTATTTGCCTCGTCAATTTTATTTTGCTTGATAAGGTTTATTGCATGCTCCGAAACAACTTGCTTGACCCGATCATCAAAGTCATTTGAAACTTGAATAACCACAGGTATAAGTTCGGCAAAATGGTCGTCAAAACTTTGTACAGCTGCATGAATTTGATTTATGTCCATATGAGGATGAAGAGATTGGAGTATAAACTTTGCTATTTCCTTGGCCCTTCGGGCATTCATTTGTCCGGCCTTTAACTTTTCCTCTAGGATGTCCAAAACTTCTTTTTCTATCTTCTTTCGGTATGTTTCATCGTCCATACTTAAAGTATACATCAGCAAGCCCGCCGCTTCTTCTTCCGCCGCGGCTCCCAGCACGCTAACTAAAAAAGTGATATTATAAGAACAATGTTTGGCGAACGCGGTCCATCATTTCCTCAATCTTCTTCAAGAGAAACAACATTTGGAAGTGTCAGATCAGTCTATCCGGTATGGAGACAACTCCTCTATCGTACATCAGCAGTACTGGCCGGCGGTGGTCTACCGCTTCTAACAGGAATCTACGGCGACGAATCATTCATCAAATCGCTTACTTCTCCAACCACCCAATCAAAAGACGAACCCCAAGCCAGTCAGTGAAGTCGATTGACTATCTAAATTCCCTCGATTAGAATTTGCCGCATATGGCAGAAAGAAAAGGACGCTCACAGGTTACCACCGTTGAAAGGGATCTATACCAGATTAAATTCACATCGGAGGAGGCAGACACATATTTTAATGAGGTTTTGGCAAGATATCGTGCGGCTTTAGTATCTCCTCACGGTGGCAAGATGAATGCTCTACGCGGGAATCTGAGCGAAGAAAATATATCCAATCTCACCAGTGGAATAGGTATATTGTTACCTCTTGCTCATCAAGATGTAGTCCAAAGAGGCGAAACGCAAGCCGCGTCAATGGAAAACATCCAATTTTTGCTCTCAGATGTTTGCTTTTTCCTGTCAAGGTTTAGAAACACCGGTATTAAAATGGTTGGAGAATACACACCACACTTTACACTGGAAGAACACGGCCAACAATCATCTATCTAAATTAGATATAATTATCCAGATGGAAGACCAAAAGATTGGGGAAGATAAAGAAAAACTTACTGGCATCTCTGCCGTAATTTTTGACATGGATGGTCTCATGATCGACAGTGAACCAGTTCATTGCCAAGCATTTCATCAAGTCCTTCAAAAATTTGGCCATGGTCTGACAGAAGAAGAAAATGCCAAAAGGTACGTTGGCATAGCAGATATTGATATCGCAAATGACTTGATTGGGAGGTACGGTTTATCGATCGCAGCAGACGAACTTGTAAAACAAAAGCGTGAAGCATATGGAAATTTACTAGGTCAGCAAGTCGTTCCCCAAGCAGGCCTCGTCGATCTGTTAACAGGATTAAAAGATTCAGGACTTAAAGTTGCCGTCGCTTCCAGCTCTGCAATTAAAGAAATTGAAACTGTAATTGATGCGTTAAATATCAGATCAATGATTGATCAGTATTGCTCTGCAGATCAGGTAGAAAAAGGAAAACCTGCCCCCGATCTGTTTTTATTCGCCGCCGAAAAATTAAATACTCCTCCGTCACAGTGCTTAATTCTTGAAGACGCACCTAGCGGCATCGAGGCCGCAAATGCTGCGGGAATGTACAGTTTTGCTGTTCCTAGCAGGGAGACAGCCGATAAAGATTTTAGTAATGCTACAAGAAAGTTAAATAGCTTAGCAGAAGTAGTTAGTAATCTGGGTTAATGTAAATTGACAAATTTAATGTATTATGGTAAATATAATGTATGACATACACAGTAACCGTAACTTCTCAAGGGCAAATCAGTCTTCCGGCAAAGGTTCGGCGCAGCCTCGGTTTTACTAAGACCAATAAAGCTATTCTTACTGTCCAAAGCGGTAAAGTTACAATCGAGCCGGTAAAAGATTTTCTCGAGCTCGGTGGTTCATTAAAAACGAGCAAAAAACCATTATCGAATAAAGAACTACATGATTTTGTTGCACAATCAATAGCCAAAGATTATGCAAAGAAAATCAAAAAGCAGTGAAGCAAATTATCGTTGACACGAACGTTTTCCTGCGTTTTCTCCTAAACGATATTCCAAAACAGAAAATAGAATTTGAAAAATTAATTAAAAGAGCGAAAGAAAATAAAATAGAGCTTTTGGTTCCTCAAATAATTATTTTCGAAATAAATTTTATCCTGGAAAAGTACTATGGATATGGTAAAAAGGAAATAATCGATCGGCTAAAATCTTTAGTATCCGCGAGTTACTTTCAGGTTGAATCGAGGGAAACATTTTTGGCCGCTTTGTCAATATACGGCAGTACAAGTACCAGCTTTGTCGATTGTTTTCTAATTTCTCAGGCAAAAGATAAGAACGCGGAAATCTTTACATTTGATAAGGTTTTAAAAAAGCTTTCCGGCTAACTGGGAATAAAAAGATTGTATAATTATCTTCATGAAATCACAGGAGCTTCGGCAAAAGTATCTCAAGTTTTTTGAAGAGAAGGGCCATACTATTATCCCGTCCGCGTCACTTGTTCCACGGGAAGATGTCGAACTTTCCGGCACCAACCGCGTCCTTTTTACCACTGCCGGTATGCATCCGCTGGTGCCTTATCTTCTTGGTAAAACTCATCCAGGCGGCAAGCGTCTGGTTAACGTCCAAAAGTGTTTACGCACGGACGATATAGATGAAGTCGGGGATAGCGTCCACAATACTTTTTTCGAAATGCTCGGCAACTGGTCGTTAGGCGATTACTGGAAGGAAGAGGCGATTTCCTGGTCGTATGATTTCTTAATCAACCATCTAAAACTGGACGCCAAACGCATTTACGTTTCTGTTTTTGCCGGCGATAGCGACGCACCGTTTGATGAAGAGTCGTTTAACATCTGGAAAAAACTCGGCATGCCCCAAGATCATATTTTTAAATACGGTAAAAAAGATAACTGGTGGGGCCCGGTTGGCCCAACCGGTCCTTGCGGTCCAGATACGGAAATGTTTTACGACACAGATCCAAAAGCGGGAGAAAAAATCGATCCGTCCTCAAACTCCAACCGCTTCGTAGAAATATGGAACGACGTCTTTATGGCCTATGATAAACAGGCGGACGGATCATACAAAGATTTGGCCCGGCGAAATGTCGACACCGGAATGGGTCTTGAGCGTATGCTCGCCGTTCTTGCAGGCGCCCCATCAAGCTATGAAACAGACGTATTTTTGCCCCTCGTAAAACAAATTGAAGATCTCTCACAACTACCAACAGACAGGTCCATGCGCATAGTCGCCGATCACATTCGCTCATCAGTTTTCCTGATATCAGACGGCGTTACTCCGTCAAACGTCGACCGCGGTTATATTCTCCGCCGTCTTATCCGCCGTCTTATCCGCCACGCCGCACTTCTAAAAATCACCGACGACTTCCTTGAGCCAACCGCAAAAACCGTCATCAAAACTTACGCAAGTACTTACCCAAAGCTTGAAGAGTTTCAAGAAACCATTGTTGGGGAATTTAAAAAAGAGGAACAAAAATTTAAGGCCGCGTTAGCATCCGGTATCCGCCACTTTGAAAAAATAAAAGGGAATATCTCCGGTCGCGACGCTTTCAACCTTTATCAAAACTTCGGTTTCCCGATAGAACTAACTTTTGAACTGGCAAAAGAACAAAACAAAAAGGTCGACATTGGCGGTTTTGATAAAGAATTTAAATCTCACCAGGAACTTTCAAGAAAAGCCGGAGAAAAAACAAAAGGCGGGCTTGCCATCCAATCAGACCGCGCCGCCAAACTGCACACAGCTACGCATTTAATGCATCAGGCACTTCGTGATGTTCTAGGCAGTCACGTTCACCAAACCGGTTCGCATATAACAGACGAGCGCTTGCGTTTCGATTTCGCGCACGACCAAAAACTTACCGAAGACCAAATTCAAAAAGTCCAAGAAATCGTCAACCAAAAAATTCAGGAAAACCTCAAGGTCAATAAAAAAGTCATGCCCAAAGAAGCCGCCGATCAATTGGGCGCAATTGGGCTTTTTGACGAAAAATACGGTGATTTAGTCAACATTTATTACATGGGGTTGGACAAAATTGAAGACGCTTATTCCAAAGAATTCTGCGGCGGTCCACACGCCAAATCAACCGGAACGTTAGGCCATTTTAAAATTATAAAAGAAGAATCGGCAGGGGCTGGCACCCGAAGAATTTATGCTACAATAGAGCAATAAATGAATTTCAAATTTCCAATTTCTAATTTGCAATTTCCAATGATTTGAAATTTGACATTTGAAATTGGTACTTATTTGAAATTTCGACGAAGGAGAAATTAGATGGATCCAACTGCCCAAGACCAAAATCCAAATCAGCCCCAAAAGCAAGACAGCCAAATCCAGCCCGGCCAGTACGTTGTTGCCGGCACGGATGATGGAGTTTTTAAAGAACCTCCGGCCCCCAACCCATTCCCGACACAGCCGCCACAAACACCATTGTCCAAACCGCCTCCCGACCAAACTCCGCCGCCGCCAAGTTTCATAAAACCGCCTCAACAACCAACACCTACGCCACCCCTTCCCAGCCCACCGCCGTCACCTCAAGGTTTTAATCTGGGGCATGCAGGTCCCGTACCAGGTATTCAGCCGGATGATACACTTGCCAACCATAAGCCAAATGAACCTTCGCCGCAGGTGCCGCCGCTTCCCCCTTTAGCCACCATGAATGCCGCTCAGCCTGCCACTCCTGATCCAACACCTTATGCTCCGCCGGGCAACCAATCGCAGCCGCCCCAAGAGGGGCCTTCAAAGATTAAAAATTTCAGGATGATCGCAATTATCGGAGCAGGGGCACTATTAGTCGCAATTGTAGGTGCTCTTGTTTGGTTCTTCTTACTTGGAAATAAAAATAGCCAGCCGGCGCCGACTGCAACAACCAACCAGACCAATGTTCAGGAACCAATTCTTCCACCCGCCAATCCGAGTTCAGGTTTTGCAAGTTTGCCGCAGGCATCACAATCCGCAACCAAATCAGCCGCCACGTCTTCTCCGAGTCCAAAAAAGTAATTTTGATATAATAGTCGCACTTAAATAATGCCCATGAAAGTATTTGGAAAATTCGTTAAGAATGATACAGCAGAAGAAAATTATCTCGCTCTCACATTAACTCCCGATAAAGTCTTTGCTTGTGTCTGGAATTTGCAAAATGACAAGGTAAATATAGCCGGATTCTCAAACCAAAAAATTAATGAAGAAAACATCACCCGTCAGGCAGCAGCGGCAATCGACGCCGCGGCCGAAAAAGCCTCGGGCGATGTCGCAAAAGTCGTTTTCGGCCTTTCAAGCTACTGGCTCAGTGAAGGCGAACCCACCCAGTCAACCGCAAAACTTTTAAAAAGCCTGTCAAAGGATCTGGAGCTGGAGCCGGAAGCATTCGTGCCCATCGTTGTTGCGATTAATCATTTGCTAAAGGTTAGAGAAACAGTAACTCCACACGCTGTTTTGCTGGGAGTCTACCAGTCCGACAAAATACAGTTTTGTGAGGCCCATTTGCTTGAAGGCAACAAAGTTGTAAAAACGTTGACCGCAAAAGACCACGTTGATATGGAAAAAATAAAACAGCTTGTTGGCCAGCTTAAAGAAAACGAAAAAGAATTACCTGCAAGAATTGTCGTTTACGGCCTCGAAGATAACTCATCCCTGCTTACGCAAATAAAAGGTGAGAATTGGGAGCATTTGTTTGTCCATGAACCTAAAATAGAAGTTTTAAAAGGCGAAGAATTGGCAAGCGCCGCGGCCTTTGCTCAAGCTCAGGATATGATTGGTCACGAACCCACCCTTGCTTCAGTCGCGCCCGACCAAAAAATAGATAAAAATCAGCCAAAAGTCGACGACCTGGGTTTTGTGGAAGGTGAAGACATCCTGCTCTCCGAGCCTCAAAAGATAAAGCCGCCTGCTCTACCAAGACAACCCGAGGATTACGCTATCGACACAGAATCAAATGTTGTTGCCCCTGCCGTTGCGCCGGTTATTCCCCAAAATGAGCCGCCTAAAAAATCAAAGATCCCTAAATTTAACTTCCATTTCAAATGGAAAAAAATAGGCATCGCAGCTTTAGCCATTTTGGTCCTTGCCTTCGTCGCTTCCTATGCCGCAGGCCAAGTACTGACCAATGCCCAGGTTATCATCAAAGTTAGCGCCCAGCCGCTTGAGAAGGATATGAATGTTACAGCTCAAAAAGATGCTTCGCTTGATTCGCTAAAATTGCAGATACCCGCGCAGGAAATCACACAAACCGATGGTGGTAGCCAGAAAGCGGTAGCAACCGGCAGCAAAAAAATAGGCCAGAATGCCAAAGGGCAAATTACCGTATTTAACTGGACAACTTTGGACAAAACTTTTCCAAAAGGCACAACCGTGATTGCCAAAAGTGGCATTAAATTTAACCTGGACGATGATGTAACTTCCGCGTCTCGCAGCGCGGCTTCTCCCGGGCAGGCAAAAGTTAATGTGACAGCAGCAGACGTCGGTGCGGGCGGTAATCTTGCCGGCGGGCAGGATTTTACATTTCTACAGTATGATGAATTATTATATTCAGCCCATAATGATAATGCATTTGGTGGAGGGGACTCAAAACAAATTACCGTTGTATCCGCAGACGATCTTGACCGGCTCCAAAAACTGCTCACAGATTCTCTCACGCAAAAGGCCAAAACCGACCTTAAAAACAAGGCTTCCCCTCAAAAGCTCAACGATAACGCCATTATTATTAAAGTATTAAAAAAGACTTTTGATAAAAATGCGCTCGACGAAGCTTCTTTGGTAAACCTTGATATGCAGGTGGAAGCCTCGGCTCTGGTCTATAGCGAAGACGACCTTAAAAAACTGCTTGCCGCGTCCGTTGGCCCCGCGTCCAACAATCTTGAGGCCAGGCCCCAAAATATCCAAATTTTGGACTTAAATGTTCAAAAAGGCCAAAATAAATTGACTTTGTCCGGTAGATTTAGGGCAGGACTTGTGCCAAAAATAAACGAGGACGACCTTAAAAACAAGATAGCCGGTCAAGACACTAAAAAGACCCGCGAGATAATTAAACAAATTCCGGAAGTGTCAGACGTCATCGTTAACTTCTCGCCCAATATCTCGCCATTCCAATCAATTCCGCACGACAAATCAAAGATCAAATTTCAGATAGAGACAAGTTAGGTAAAATGGTACAGTTCTCGACTTCGCTCGAACAATATATTATTCTTCGACTGATCCGGCAAAGCCGGAGCATGGAGAAGTTTCCTTAATTTTGATTTTTGCATTTTAAACTTTGAATTGCTTATATGGCTCTCGCCGTTTACACCAAAGCCCCTCCAAGGAAACTGAAACTCAAAATTCCTAAATCCCGTGAATATTACAAAAAACGCGACCGGGCATTTTTTTCACTCATTAGCGCAGTTGGCTTAATTTGCATATTATTTGCCGTGTATCCGTTTATTACCTGGCAGCTTTTTGTAGCGCCTAGACTTTCAAGTGTTATAAATCAGGCTCCAATTCCCCAAACTCAAGTCCTATCAACAGGTCAGGTCTTATCAAAAAATGTTCAGGTCGTTCAGGACAAAGACGGTTTCTCCTATTTCACAACAAACTATAAACCCAACGGCCCCCGTCCAACAGAATTTTATTTAACGATCCCAAAGCTAAAAATTGAAAAGGCCAAAGTTGCAGTCGACAGCCAACGATTCGACGAAAATTTGGGTCATTTCCCCGGAGCTCCTCTTCCGGGCGAAATTGGCAACGTTTTTATAACCGGCCACTCCGTCCTTCCGGAATTTTACGACCCTAAAAATTACCGCACTATTTTTACAAAACTTTCGGATCTTGAAATCGGTGACGATATTTACGCCCAAATAAACGGCCAGACAATTCATTACATTGTCCAGTATGCCAAAATCGTCGACCCCCGCGACTTAACCGTCCTTGCCCCGATCTCCCAAAACGGCAAAAACCTCACTCTCATGACCTGTGTCCCCCCCGGCACAAGCACCAAACGCCTCGTGGTCATAACAAGTTTAATTTGACAATAGTTCATGGTCGATCGACAATTAGCCAATGATCCTCGGCATTGATCTTGGCCAAAAGACCACCGGCATTGCCATCTCGCACGGTCAACTGGCTACTCCACACACAACGATCAAGCATCAAAATCAGGATCAAGCTTTATCGTCAATTCTTAAAATAATCGAACAAGAGAAAATCGATACTGTGGTTATCGGTTTTGTCGAAGGGAAAATAAAAGAACTCTTCGAGGATTTTGCCAAAAAACTTAAAGGATTAAAGCCAAATCTCAAAGTTGTTCTTAAGGATGAAACTTTAACCACTGGACAGGCCACGGAATATATGATTAAACTTTCTATACCGAAAATGAAACGCCGCGAAAAAGAACACGAATACGCGGCAAGTTTCATTTTGCAAAGCTATTTGGATGAGAATCAGTAATCTTCCATATCATCCTGAATTAATTTCAGGATCTATTTTTAGATTCCGAAACGAGTTCGGAATGACATTGGTAAAATATCTAAATAAATGATAAAACGCATTTTAGCCCCCGTTCAAGCTTGGATCCTGCTTCAAGGCAAATGTGTTGGCTGCGGCCGTGCACTATCTCTTGCTTATAAAATAGAAAGAGGCGACAATACCCAAAAAGTTATCTGCAAATGCCGCCGGGTGTACATTTTTGAAAAGAAAAACGGCAAGTTTAGAAGAGCAAGCTTCGCGGAAGATAAAAACTAATGGGTAAGAAAATAATAATAATCGCCCTCCTTATTTTAGTAATAGCCATACCTGTCGGTGCCGTTCAATTCTACAATTTCCTGCTTAGACCTCCCGCAAGCCAGAAAACCGCCAAAATTTTTGTTGTTAAACCCGGCCAGCCTCTTACCCAAATCGCCGGCAACCTGGAAAAGGCCGGTCTTATAAAAAACGCCATTGCGTTTAGATTTCTAATTAGCCAAATGGGTATAGAAAAAACCATACAGGCAGGGGACTACCGCCTTTACACCAATCAGTCTGCCCGGGATATTGCAAAGCAGTTGGTTCATGGTGCGCTTGACGTCTGGATTACCTTTCCCGAGGGCCTGCGCGTAGAGGAACAAGCCGTAAGAATTGAACAGAAACTAAATACCCCCGAAAACGATAATTACCATTTCGATAAAAAACAGTACATCTCTCTTGCCCAAGAGGGTTTCATGTTTCCGGATACTTATTTAGTTCCCAAAGGGGCAACCGCCAAAGACTTGGCCGATAAACTCCGGGGCACTTTCGACCAAAAAGTAGATTCGCAACTTTTAACAAAAGGTGCCAAAAATAATCTAACTCCCATGCAGTTAATTACGCTGGCCTCGATTATCGAAAGAGAAGCAAAAACAGACGAAGAAAAACCAACGATCGCGGGCATAATAATCAATCGACTAAAAGCAGGTATTGCTCTACAGGTTGATGCTACCGTTCAATACGCCATGGGTTACGACAGCGCTAAAAATAGCTGGTGGCCGCAGGTTAGCGTAGCCGATTACAAGAGTGTCATCTCGCCTTACAATGCTTATCTCAATCCGGGCCTTCCACCCGGACCAATCTGCAGCCCCGGTCTTTCATCCATAGAAGCCGCCGCAAACCCGCAAGACACCCCTTATGTCTATTACCTCCACGATTCAAAAGGCAAAATCCACTACGCCAAAACCGGCGCCGAACACGCCGATAACATTAAAAAGTATCTGTAAAACTTAGATGTAACTGCCCCAACTACCATTCTTTTGCAACATTCGGCAAAAGCGCCTGTATTGACAAAGAATCAGCAAAGTCTATACTAAAGGCAGAAAATGGCAAGACAAGACGCGATTGAATCGGACCAACCACAAGGCGAAGAATCCCGAGCACCAGAAGGCACATACAAAGCCCTGTCTGAAATTGAGGACCGGTTTAGGCAGTACCCGCACCAAACGTTGGGTAGCCGTTACTCCTGACAGCACCACGCCAGGCAACTTATCCGTTATAGTTTGTACACATACCGGGCGATGGGGTGGGGATACTTCTTATAGATTCAACATCAACTCTGAAGATAAAGTAAGCAGATTAGAAGCTACTAAATGGAAATTCGGTAGCGGAAGAGAACAGATACCTTTTCCTCCTCTTGCCGATGTGCTAAAGGAAATCGAAACAGCAAAAAAAATCCAGCCCACCTTAAAACCCAGCCGGTAACTGAAGCGATGCAGTATGTTTTGCAAGATTGATAGGGCATCCAAATATTTGAAACAAGAGCCACAGTATTATCATTAACGATTACAATTAACGATCCGGTATCGTTAAAGTACGATGGTTTGTTACAATCTTTTTCGCAAACGTTTTTGAAGTTCGCGAAAAATGCAGATATCATTAACAATTTTGGTTATAATTGCAATCGGCTTATGATGAAGATAAATTACGTCTCTTTGATAATTTGACAATCTTTCCGTCTGGTTTGCAATTTGTTTTTCAAGAGCGGCATCGAGCAAATATCGTTTTTCAGTGTCAGTCCAATCTGAGAGAGCTGGATGATTTATATAAATCATTTGTGCAGCTTCCTGAACTGAAGGATCGCGAAATTTATCTATCATAAAATTCACCAAATCTATGTGTGTGAGGTCATTTACTGAATGTCTTCCCGTAAATTCTGTATTTATCAATTGTTCTGTAGCTTCGGCAACCGCGGCTTTATAATCATCACCATACATTTCTACTAAGAAATCTTTATATCCTTGGGGCATATCCTCAGGAGAGCTGTAGTAGATCGCTACACACTCTTCTACTATAGGAGAAAGCGGTTCAATAAATTCATTCCTATCAAGTAATAAAGCAGCCTCATCCCACTTAATATTTAATAATGTTACTGCTTCTTTTGAAACAAGCTTCGTCAGGCCTGTATCTTGGTCTGGTTTTATTTCAACTCTGCCTGTTTCAGAGGCAATTTTCAAAAGGGCATGGTCATTATATTCACGAACTCCCTCAACTCCCACACCTTGCCGATTTATTCTTGAGACATCAGGTGCATCATATCTAAAGAGTGTCGTTCTTGATAAACATAATATTCTGGCCGCATCGGCAGGACCCACAGAGAAGCCTGTTGCAGATTCTTTGATTTCAGTGATCTTAATATCGTCGCTAGATGAATAACTAGACTCAATTCTTAAAGGTGACATAATGGGGAAGTATAAATAATCTAAGGTTAGTATGTCAAACTATGAGCCCTTTAATAAAGTTTCAACCCCGCGGGTCGGAATAACCGGATACTTGTCTTTTTACAACTCGGCCGCTAAAATACTCTTTCAATCATGGATAGAAAGTCGGAACAAGTTCAGCGCCACTTTAATTTAATACGAGTTGAAGACCCGCGTCGTTTAAGTGGCCTTGCCCTCCGCAGAGTTCCGGGAGAGGGAATACTTATAGAAAATTTTTGTCGGGTAGTTTTAGTTGATGTAGGGCAAGACGAAGTTGAACTCGCAATTGCAGGCATCCAAGGCACAGATTTTACCGCGACAACTACATCAATTGAAAGACATAAGCTGAAACTGCACCGTACATACAGATTTGATGGAACCGACTACCTTATTAACATACGGCACTATAACCGAGGTGCGATGAGATTCACAATAAAATGCCCCAGAGATGTAAAGGTTATGCGCGATGAGCTTCTGACTAGTTGACAAATCGCAAGTCCAATGATATAAATACACTACAGACATCCTTTTCAAGGAGGCGTTTTTGTAGCCTTCTTGATTTTTGTCGTGTTAAGTACTTTCCTGTGGATCTATCCTTCAACTTGATTTAAAAAGGTGTAAGGTCCCTCTCAACATACCTGTGGCCAAACGTATTTTCTGGGGACAAGAGAATAGTGCTATTCTTCCGGATTTGGACTTAGTCCAAGTTCAAAGGGAGTCTTTTGCCCAATTTCTGGAAACTGGCATAAGAGAAATAGTAGCCGAAATTTCTCCCCTCGATGACTTTACCGGTAAAAACTTTACTCTTACTCTTGGAGATTACAGTTTTGGCAAAGCCAAGCATACCCCTGAAGAAGCTATAGAAAAAGGGGTTACTTACGATCTTCCTCTCAAAGTTGAGGCAACAGTCGTCAATAAACAAACCGGCGGCAAAAACACTCAAGAGGTTTTTCTCTGTGACCTGCCGATTATGCTGGACAAAGGCTCCTTTATCGTCAATGGAATTGAAAGAGCCGTAGTCAACCAGTTAGTGCGTGCTCCCGGAGCCTATTACAGTGCTGAAATCGATCCATCCACCGGTAAAATGCTTTACAGCTGCGAGATCCGGCCTCTGCGCGGTTCGTGGTTGGAATTTGCAATTACCAAAAACGACATCGTAACCGTCAAAATTGACCGCCGCCGTAAATTCCCGGTTACTACTTTCCTGCGCGCCATAGGATTTGGCACAGACGAGGAAATTTGGAAGCTTTTTGATTTTGTAAAAGACGAAACCGCCCGTAAGTTCTTAGAAAATACTTTTGCCAAAGATTCAACAGAAAATCAGGAAGAAGCCCTCCTTGAAATTTATAGGCGCATGCGCCCAGGAGACCACGTTGTTCTGGATAACGCCAAGGCGCTTATCGAAAACATGTTCTTTAACCCGCGCCGCTACGCTTTAGGCCGCGTCGGCCGCTACAAAGTAGAAAAACGCCTAAAGAACCTCAAAGAAAAAATCACCGTTAAGGACCCGGAAAAAGACAATCAAATTTTAACAACCGGCGACCTTATAGCCTCAATCTCTTATCTTTTCGAACTCATGACAGGCAGTGGGCGGGTCGACGATATCGACCATTTGGGCAACCGCCGCGTCCGCCGCGTCGGAGAACTCGTAGCACAAAACGCTTTTCGTGTTGGCATCCTGCGTCTTGAGCGGGTCATTAAAGAAAGAATGAGTCTTACACCAATTGACACTGTTCCATCACCTGCTTCCTTAATTAATGCCCGTCCGATAATTTCGGCAATCAACGAATTCTTCCGCTCGTCTCAGCTTTCCACAATTCTGGATCAAACCAATCCGCTTGCGGAACTCGACAACCTTCGGCGTTTAACTGTTATGGGAACCGGGGGTATAGCAAGAGAACGCGCCGCTTTTTCAATCCGCGACATTAACCACTCTCAATATTCAAGAATTTGCCCTATCCGCTCTCCGGAGGGTCCAAACATTGGTCTTGTAACTTATATGTCGCTTTACACACGGGTTAACGATTATGGATTTTTAGAAGCCCCATACAGAAAAGTCGTCAAAGAAAAAGACGGCAAGTCAAGAGTAACCGACGAAATTGTGTATCTGGCGGCAGACGACGAAGAAGATTATTACATCACCCACGCCCAGGTCCCGCTGGACAAAAAAGGCTATTTTGAGCAAGACCGCTTGCCTGTCCGCTACAAAGGGGAATTTATTACCGCCCCCCAAAACATGATTAATTTCATCGACGTTGTTCCAAGACAAGTTACAGGGACATCCGCGTCACTCATCCCTTTTCTAGCTCACGATGAGGCCAACCGTGCTCTAATGGGTACCCACATGCAATGTCAGGCGGTGCCCATAATAAAGCCTCAGGCCCCGTACGTCGGAACCGGTATGGAAGAAGTTGTCGGCACCAACATGGGCCGTGTCGTTCGCGCTCCCGAAGATGGCCAAGTCACTTATGTGGACAGTAAAAAGGTCGTTTTTAAAGGCAAATCAGGCAAAGAACTTAACATCGCGATTCAAAAGTTTACCCGCTCGCCCCAAAGCACATGTTATTCTCAAAGGCCAAAGGTAACAATGAGGCAGAAATTAACAAAAGGCGAAGTTTTAGTCGACGGTTCCGCGACAGACGATGGCGAACTTTCTCTTGGGCAGAACTTAACCATTGCATATATGAGCTTCGACGGTTTGGGTTATGAAGATGCTATTGTTATTTCCGACAGGCTTAGTAAAGACGATTCACTTACATCAATTCATATCGAAGAATAGGAAACAGCCGTAGTCGAAACCAAACTTGGACCGGAAGAAACTACCCGCGATATTCCAAATGTCTCAGAAGAGGATCTTAAAAACCTGGACGACCGCGGTATTGTGGTTATCGGCGCGGAAGTCGGCCCGAACGATATTTTAGTCGGCAAAATCGCTCCCAAAGGTGAAACTGAGCTTACCGCCGAAGAAAGACTATTGCGTACAATCTTTGGTGAAAAGGCCCGCGAAGTCCGCGATACCTCACTTCGTATGCCTCATGGTGAAAAAGGCACGGTTATAGACATCAAAATTCTTTCCCGCGACAAGGGCGACGAAATGGAACACGGCGCTCTTTCAAAAATTTTCGTCAAAGTCGCCCAGATGAGAAAAGTGGTGATCGGTGATAAATTAGCCGGTCGGCACGGCAACAAGGGAGTCATCAGTAAAATTGTGCCTACGCCGGACATGCCTCATTTAGCAGACGGTACGCCAATTGACATTATCATCAGTCCGCTTTCCGTCCTTTCCAGAATGAATTTAGGCCAGCTTCTTGAAACCCACTTGGGATGGGCAGCCAAAAAGTTAGACTTCAAAGTTGCTCTTCCTGTTTTTGAACATATTTCAGAAGAGGCAATGATAAACGAACTTAAAAGAGCAAATCTTCCTCTCGATGGCCGCACCACTCTTTACGATGGCCGCACAGGGCTTGCCTTTGACCGGCCAATAGTTGTTGGAACAGCCTATATCTTGAAGTTAATCCACATGGTTGAGGACAAAACCCACGCGCGTTCTACCGGTCCGTATTCACTAATTACTCAACAGCCTTTGGGTGGAAAAGCCCAAATGGGAGG
>OBEQ012297959.1_pt1 | contig 18837 bp, 8 predicted proteins | sample 1670901 | NCBI WGS metagenome assembly OBEQ01 (sample SAMEA104232315, study PRJEB22302) | groundwater metagenome | biome: forest; feature: aquifer; material: groundwater | place: USA | collected 2011-08-07 | depth 5.4 m
ACAACCAGTGCTTCTATACCAGCAACACCGATCTCAATTTCTCCAACAGTTAGCAACGATATGCTGGTATTTTTGGCCTTTGGAGCAGGACCTGCTTTTACTATCTCAGCGCCTCCTACCAATATGACACAGCGTTACTACACAGGTTCAGGCACTGCTTTGGGGTTGTACAGCGCCGAACAATTGTTGTCCTCTTCTGGTCCAACTCCAGCAAAGTCAGTTACTGCCTCAGCAGCTGTTACTAGCATTGGGCAAGCAGTCGGGTTAAAGTTCTCTCCAGCACCAACGCCATCAGTCTCCCCAGGTGGGGGGGGCAGTTTTAGCATTCTAGAGTCAGCTGTGGGTGGCAGCGATAGAGCATATTTGACGAAACAAATTAATCCCACCAACGAGCTGTATATGCGTATGAAGATGAAAATTACCAACGATCTGCCCCAAGGTAATCCGCAAAATTTCTTTTCATTTGGCAATGTTGGGCTTGCACTTCGCACCAACCCAGTAGCACGGGAGCTTTTTGTTGATGGCCTAAGTACTGTTGATACAGGCTATGCCATGCCAATGGACTCGTGGCATTGTGTGGAAATGCACACGGTGATCTCTGATACTGCGGGTGTGGCCCAGGTGTGGATTGATGGAAAATTGGTAAAAGATGCCCAAAATATTAATACTGGATCAACTCCCATTTCTTCGATTATACTTGGTGTCGGCTGGCCTGGAACGCCTGTACAATATAACTTTGATGATCTTGCGTTCAACGATACCAATCAGATTGGCTGCGCTGGGGTGATTGGTAAAATTGGACCTGTTCGATCAAATGGAGCACCTTCTGGTCAGCTCACTGGTGGACAAACGCAGGTAACCATGAGTATGAATACAGACGTTGCGTCTACCTGTAAATATGACACAAAAGTTGGTACGCCTTATGCTTCCATGCCTAATACATTTTCAACAACAGGGGGAACTACTCATTCAACCATCATCACTGGTATTAGTCCAGGTAATAGCTACACCTATTATGCGCGTTGTGACGGCGGAGCCAAAGGCATCAATGATGATGATTATCGCATTTCTTTTCGCTCCGGCAATTTGGGGACAATTCTCAAACCCCTCATCTTGGCTTCTACTTATGAAACCGTTAGCGTACGGGCGCCTTTTAGCAATGATGATAATGCTAACAACGTAGCAACGCTGCAATACAGAAAAGTAGGCGATGCCACTTGGAAAAACGGCATGGCGATGAGTGCTGATAGAAGGGCAGTAGTGTATGGAGGAGGCAATAGCGGAGCAAATCCTTTCAAAAATGAATGGCGGGCTGCGGTTTTGGGATTAACCCCTAATACGCAGTACGAAGTACAGGTAACATTTAGTGATACTGATGGAGTCACAGGTATTAACCCTGTTTCTGCTACCATTACCACCCGAAATGATACGTATCCATCAACGGGCGCGACCTATTATGTGGCAACAACTGGTAGTGACACAACTGGTAATGGTTCATCAGGCAATCCTTGGAAAACGATACAGAAAGCAGCAGATACTGTGTTAGCCGGGGATACCGTGATGGTACGGGGAGGCACGTATCCAGGCCAGCTAACGATTGCCAAATCTGGAACAGCTAATAATTTTATCCATTTCCAATCAGAGAAAAACCTTACTCCGGCCCAAATGCAGGATCCTGCCAATAGCGCTGATCGTGTCATTATCGATGGTACAACAGCACCTGCTAATTGTTATTATACCAACGGTGCTTGCGCAGTACGGATTCAGGGCAGCTTCGTGCGATTTTCTGGTTTTGAAATTATTGGCGGAGCTATGGCACTGATGGTTGGTCCTGACGTTAATGGTCCAAATAGCACCACAACGATACAACAAGACGTGATTGTCGAAAACAACTACATACATGATCAAACTGTAGCAACTCAGGACAATAATACTGTTATTTTGGTTGGTAATTCGTATAGCCAGCAGAATCAAGTCCAGCGGGTGACCTTGCAAGGTAATGATGTTCGTGTGAATAAACTTAACGGTGGATCAGACGATGTAGATTTTGTCGGAACCTTTGGGGGACACGTTATCCGCAACAACAAATTTGCTAACGAAAAGATCGGTGATGGGTCTCATGGATCAGATTGTCTGGGAGGAGAACCTAATTTCGGAGATGCAGCGCCCTTTCCGGGTGGAGGGTATTATTCGGATACTGATATTTACAATAACCTTTGTCAGAATTCAACTGATGATGGGATTGAAGTGGATGGTGTTGATATGAATGTTCGTGTTTGGAACAATATAATTTCAGGTTCAAATGTGAATATGTCACTTGCCCCAGTCATTGTCGGGCCTGCATATATTTTTAGAAATGTAGTTTACGATACAACTATTCACTGGACTGATGCTGTTGGTCCCAAGACTGCTGAGAGCGGTACCGGAGATACATTTTTCTATCACAATACCTTTAATGATGCCTACAATGGTGATCTCACCCAGGCTCTGGCTCATACCGGTACTGTTCAATCGGTGACTGTTACAAACGGTGGATCAGGTTATACATCGGCTCCAGTGGTAAGTTTTCCTGGTGGTGGTGTTGGAGTAGCAGCAACAGCAGTGATTTCGGGCGGAACAGTAACGGCTGTCAATGTCACTAATCCTGGTTATACCCCTTCTGGGGTGGGCACACAAGTTGCTTTTAGTGGGGGAGGCGGATCGGGAGCGACTGCTACACCTAATCTAAAGGCGGCAGCATGGGGCTTAGCTGATTATGGCAGTAACAATGCCTCACAAAACGTGTACTTCAAAAATAACATTATCCACGCCTGGAGTAGGCCGATATCGATTGGTAGAGTGGATGAACTGCCAACCATGGATTATGATCTTTTGGTTGGTGAAGAGCAAAAGTTCTTTGTCAAATGGGCTGGAAATACTATTACCGGTCTGTCTAATTTCCAAACTGCTACCGGTCAGGAGATTCATGGTGTTAATGAAAAACCGACCTACGTTAATGCAGCAGCTGGAGATTTTCATCTGCAAGCTGGCAGCCAAGGGATAGATAAAGGGGTAGTTTTGGTTGGGTTTAATGATGCGAATTCTCAATGGCCATATAGTGGTAGTGCTCCTGATATCGGTGCCTTTGAATTCAATGCCGGAAGTCCTACGTCTACTCCTATTCCAACACTCATACCGACTGCTACACCGACGCCACCTGTGCCAACGCCAACACCGACACCAGTGGTCCCCACTGCTACCCCAATCCCACCCACCAGTACACCGGTTCCAACTGCCACTCCCACCACTGTGCCAAGTGCTACGCCAACGCTAGCTCCAACTGCCACCCCAACGCCTGTTCCTCCAACCCCCACACCGACCCCAATTTCTTGTAGTCTTAATCAAGGAACATGGTCACCAAGCTCTGTGGTTGAGGGGAATGCAGTGACCCTTAATGTTAGCGCTACTGGCAATTGTGTTGGTAAATCAGTCACTCTGGCAGTTGCCAAAAATGGTGTTTTTGGTGGACCAGCAGCCAATCCTCCAACACCTCAAGTGGTAACACTTTCAGCAGGAGGTAGCGGATCAGCCTCTTGGGTAGCAGAGTATACGTCTGATGCAGCCTCTCTGTTTGGTCCTAATCAATATTACTTTGATGCTGCCTTGCCCTCTGGAGGAGCTGTTCGCTCAATACTGCTTGATGTTTCACCACAGGTAGTACCTACACCCACTCCAACACCGGCTCCGTCGGCAACACCTACTCCTATTCCTAGTCCAACTCCGACACCTACTGCAGGTCCTATCGTTTGTAAAATTGCCTGTATTATAGGAAGTAGTTGTATCAACGGAACCTGTGTTCCAGATTCGCCTACTCCGACCCCAACTACTATAGCCATTGCCACCCCGACTCCTTCTCCCACACCAATACCATGTGCTGTTAACTCCGCCAGCTGGAATAGTGCCAACCCTGTGATAGAAGGCACAGTAGTTGGTCTAAGCGCTGTGACTATTGGTAATTGCGGTGGTAAACAGTTAGCCTTCTCAGTCTTTAAAAATGGAATAGCAGGAAGTCCAGCAGCTAATCCGCCATCTCCAGATATTATTACCTTAACCGCTGCCGGTGGTTATGCTACTGTTTGGACAACTGAGTACACTGCAGATCTACTTTCCCTTTTTGGACCAAACCAATATTATTTCAAGGCAGTGGTAGTTAATGAAGGCACACCTGCTATCCAATCTGCTGATCCACTTTTGTCTGTTAATCCTGCTACAACTCCAACACCAACTCCAACACCAATACTAACACCGATACCAACGAATACACCAACACCTCCAGCTGGAGCAATTAATCTTTCCACCCCAGTTGTTGTTCCTGCCAATACTTCAGCCACAATTACTTGGACAACGAGTGTACCAACTTCTTCCCAACTTTACTACGGATTCTATTTGGGAACTACGCCCAAGTATCTGGATAATACGACTGAAACAGATACGACAGTAAAAGTTCTCAATCATACCGTAACGCTTACCGGACTCGTTCCATGTACTGTCTATCTCTATCAGGTGAGGGGTAATGATGTCAATGCAACGCAAGCTATGAGTGGGGGAGGATCGTTCTCAACCGCCGGCTGCACTGGTGGAGCAAGTATTACTGATTCTATAAGTACACTTATTCAAAGAGCAATAGGAGGACCAGTAACCTTACCTAACAGCAATATTAGTTTGAATGTCCCACAACTTTTTGGTGCAACCGATGCCTACTTTCAAATTAAAAAACTGCCGAAAGCCCCTGTCATTAGCACCTTATCAACACCACCTGGAGGATATCAGCCAATTGGAGGCAGCGTTTATCATTTGGATGCATTTACCAATGGATCAACGACAACAGATTCATTTACACAGCCTATTACGGTAACTATATCCTATACTGATAATGATATTGTGGGTATTGATCCAGCAACGCTGAAGATTCATCGCTTTGATCCACAAACAAATCAGTGGCAAGAATTGACTTCCTGCACAGTAGATCAAACCGCTAAGACAGTCACCTGTGAAACTACCAAGTTTTCTGATTTTGCTCTGCTGGGAAAAGCGTCAAATACCAGCAGTCAAGATAAGTGGGATTACTTTATCCTAGGAGTAGTGGCCGGCATATTCGGTTCTTTCTTATTTCATCACAGCCACCACCATTACCTTAAAAGAAAACGAAAACATTGAACAGTTTGCTCAATAAATATATTAAAAAGTACCAATCAGGCAACCGTCTGTTACTGTCTATCTCTGCTTTAGGTATTATTGTTTTAATACTGGGAGTAATTACCCTACCTTTTAACCGGGGACTGTTATCTAAACTTTTTCCTAAACGCTTTTCTCATGCCAATACTGCTTCCTATCAATTGGGTGTTAAGTTTTTTGCTCCTGGCACGAACGTTAGCAATGATACTGGTTGGGCTAAGGCTGCCCAGGCGGCCAGTCTGGCTTATATTCAACGAGGTTGGAACGATTTACACAATCCAGAAATTAGCCAAGACAAGAATCCAGCCCAGGGTGCGGGTTTAGCGATTTATGTGGCCTTTGATCCTCTTTGTGGTGATAGAAAAAAAGTCAGCTCTGCAGATGGATCTGATCACTGTAATGATGCAACAAGCATAACTTTTCAAAATCAATTTCCCGACCCAAATAACAATGCATACTTAACTGAAATGAAAAATATCGCTCAAACCTATCAGCCCAGCTATCTGATTATTGGTTTGGAAATGAATAGTTATAAAAATGCCAATCAGTTTGATTATAACTATTTTACTCAAAGCATCTATCCAGTGGTTTATCAACAGATTAAACAGGTTAGTCCGGGTACCAAAGTGGCGGTCAGCTTTGCCTATAATCCGAGCTTACCATATGCAGACGGTGGTGCTTTAAATGCCTTTGTCCAGGATTTTGCCGGAAAACTGGATGTTTTAGCTGTTTCTTTGTATCCCTGGCCCTGGACCGGGGTTAACGGTTTTGACGCCAATGCTATTCCTTCAGATGTCCTTAGTCAAATATATGGCGCTGCGCCTTATTTACCGCTCTTTATTTCAGAAACCGGTATGGTCAGCCAAAACTGGACCGGTGCTAACGGAGTGACAATTAGTGGTAACCCGGCCAATCAAGCTGCTTTTATTAATAAGCTCAAGCTAAGTGCAGCAAATGCTGTGGCCTCTGGAGTGAATTTATTGGCCATTAATTATGTCTCTTTGGTTGATACAGCCTGCCCGCCAAGCTTAGTTAATTCACCGTCTGGCTGGTATTGTTTCCTGGGCTTGCTTGATCCTTCGGGTAATACTAAAGCCACCCCTCCCAATGACGGATTTTCTCAAATGGCCAGTTGGAAAGATGAACTCTCAGGTATTGCTCCTCAATGTAGAAGTATAACCTGTCCAACACCGACTGATCCTGGCTGCAGCTATCAAAATGGTCTAACCTACACTTGTGATCCTCAAGCCACCTTAACCTGTGGTAATTTAGTTTGCATTGCGCCTCCAGGACTAACACCAACTCCTACGCCAACTTCTACTTCCAGTAATAGCTGTACATTTAACAGTCCAGCTAATGGCCAGGTTGTTTCAGGAAATGTTAACTCCAGTATTAGTGGGGTGAAAGATCCAAGTTCCTTTTTATCTCTCTGGGCAATCAATTCCAAACTTGGCAACTTTCAGTTAGCTAGCACTCAGGCAAATACAGTGAATCCTACTTTTAGTTCGTCAGTTGCTTTTAACGACGGTACAAATATTTTGGAATGTCGGATTCAAACCAGCTCAGGTTCTGTACTTTACGCGAATGATATAAATATCACTGTTCAAAATGGAGCTTTTCCAACACCCACCCCACAGCCTGTTGGGGGAACCAATAGTTGTGCCATGAATCTTTTTGATGGGCAGGTTGTCTCTGGCAGCTTTAACACGATCATCACAGGAACAAAATCCGACCCTTCGTCTACTCTTTCCTTCTATGCAATGAATTCAAAGCTGGGCGATTTGGCGCTGGCAACGACCTCGCAAACCAGTACCAATATCGCATGGTCAACAGCAGTTTTGTACAACAACGGTCCAGCTACCCTGCAATGTCGAATTCAATCAACAACCGGCGCAATTCTTTTTAGTAAAAATGTTACAGTGACAGTAAGTAATGCCATCATTCCTACTGCCAGTCCAACTCCGACTCCTATTCCAACCTCAACTCCTACTCCAGTCCCCACAGGCTGCAATATTAATTTAACCGCCAATGGAATTGCCAGCGTACTTAGTATACCTTCTGCTCCAGGAAGCTTTACTTTGGCCTGGAGTAGCACAGGAGATAGCGATGGTATGCTTTCGGCTACTGGTAATTGGGCTGGTAATGTTGGAGCAAATGGTTCGACCACTGTTTTGCTACAATCTAGTGGAACCTATGGATATGGCTTGAATTGTGTTGGAGCAAGCGGCACTAACCAAGTTATGTATGTTTATATAGTGGTTGGTTCAGGTACAAAAACAACACCTATACCTCAAGCTACGCCAACACCAAGCCCCATTCCTACAGCAACTCCCACCCCGTTACCAACAATTATTCCTTCTGATACCATACCACCCACCACACCAACTAATCTGGTGGTAACATTAAATTCACCTAATCAGGTAAGTTCAAAAAATATAGTGACCCTGTCTTGGAATCCGAGTACTGATAATGTTGGAGTGGCTGGTTATTATATACTTAAGAATGGCATCTATTATGCTGTGGCTTCTGGAACATCGTATGTAGATACTAGTTTATTGCCACAAACCAGCTATACCTATCAGGTAGGGGCATATGATCAAGCTAAAAACGCTTCCAAACCTTCCAATCTGGTTACAGTCACAACTCCTTCAGCAACAGATATACAACCGCCATCAATTCCAGCTAACCTGGCGGCCGCTGCGATATCTTCTTCTCAAATTAACCTGTCATGGAATGCCTCAACCGATAATATTGGAGTATCCGGATATCAGATATTTAGGGATAACACTCTTATTGCCACAGTTAATAGTACAAGTTATGGTGATACCGGGCTAACCGCTTCAACCGTTTACTCATATTCTATAAAAGCAATAGATGCAGCCGGCAATGTTTCTGCGGCTTCCAGTGTAGTTTCAGTAACCACTCTGGCTCCTGTCACCCCTGCCTCACTAACTGGTTATATTGCTGGCGTTGTTTCCTCCTCTGCCGGAGGAGTTCTTCCTGGAGCTTATGTCTCAATTGTTATTAACGCTGCTACCAGCACCTATACCACAGCCTCTGATGGAGTGTATTATTTTGTTAAACTGCCAGCCGGAACCTATACCTTAACTTTCTCAGCCCCTGGTTACAACAGCCAGACCTTGTCTGTTGTGTTTTCTGGTAGTAATATTATTCAAAGCGTTACTTTACAAAAGGTTACTAATTTTGTGAAACTGTAGAAAAAACTAAATGAAACAACAAAAAGGATTTATTGGAATGTTAATAGTTGCCATAATTTTACTGCTGCTAATGGGCACAGTATTTTGGTATGTCAACAAGAGTGTGCCTTTTCCTCTAACTCAACCAGCTTCTGTGCCCACCCCACAAATTACCAGCCAGGCCCAAGTTACCATTACCGGGACTGGTTTTATCCCCTCAACAATCAGTGTTAAAAAAGGTACACAGGTAATATGGACTAATACTGATAGCTCTCCACATCAGGTAGCTTCAGATCCATATCCCAGCCATAGTCTTCTCCCCGAACTTGTTTCGAAAACTCTAAATACCAAAGATTCATATTCCTTTGTCTTTGAAAAAAGCGGTACTTTTTCCTACTACGATGAGACCAACCCCTTAAAGAATAAAGCAGTGGTGGTGGTTAAAGAATAAGTCTGTTACAATAGGGCCAGTAGGGAATTATTTCATTTTTCTTCTCTACTAAAGGAATTATCCTGTGCGTATAAAAATAGTTTTGCGCCTGATATTGGCGCTTATATTTGCCGTTGTTGCATCAATATTTTCTCAATTGATCCCGCCTTTTGGTGGAGCAGATAGCTTTATCATTAAGGTAATTGTGACCTTGCTGGCCGGTTTTATCGGCTTTGTGATTTTTCCTGATATTGTCAAGCCGATTAGAGTTGTTACCATTACCACTGTTAATTTTTTAGTCCACAAAGTATCGTCTGAGGTAATGAATCAACTGCTTAAAATCCCCAGACTTTATCAGCCACCTAGCAACCCTATTCCTCAAGTCGGTTCACTGGCCTTAACCAAACCGTTAATCTTAGATACCTCAGCCATCATTGATGGCCGTATTTTAGATATTGCTAAGACCGGGTTTATCTCCGGACTAATACTGTTACCTAGATTTGTCCTGACAGAACTACAGCAGGTGGCTGATTCCTCAGATACTTTAAAGCGACAAAGAGGCAGAAGAGGTTTTGAGATAGTTACTGAGCTTAAAAAACTCAAAAACTTAAGGATAGAAATTTGGGATAAGGAACAATCTGGTAAGGCGGTTGATGATAAATTGCTGGGTCTGGCCAAAGGCTTAAACGGTAAGATTATCACTTGTGATTATAATCTAAACAGAGTAGCCTCAGTTTCCAATATCGCCGTACTAAATATTAATGATCTGGCTAACTCCCTTAAACAAATCAGCCTTCCAGGTGAGGTTCTGGAGCTTAAAATTGCCCACTTGGGTAAAGATAAATCTCAAGGGGTAGGTTATTTGGAAGATGGAACCATGGTAGTGGTGGCAGAAGCCTCTGAAGAATTAGGTCAAACAATTAAGGTAGAAGTTACCAAAAACATTCAAATTCCAGCAGGCAGGATGATCTTCGCTAAGAATCTCAAATCTTAGATCTCAAATCGCAAATCTGAATCTAAAATCTTAAAACTTTTTAGATTTGACATGTAGTTTTGAGATATTATCAAGTTATCCACACTCCCCAGAACACTGTTTATAACTAAAAGCCTCATCTATGATTAGATTATCAGAATAACCTAATCTACCCATAATATCCTAATTTTAAAACTACGGGCCTAGGGTAATTTACAGTTTATTTATCTATGGGATAACTAAAACTTGACAAATAGTAATATTCCTGATAATCTCAAAAGTACATATGTTATTTCCAGCAAAATTTACCAGTAATTTTAGAATCTCAAAAAGAGCCAGGTCAAGAAAAGTAGATGTGATGGCAGAACAAGTGAAAGAAATTTTACAGAAGACCGACCAAAAAATAATTTTGATGGTTCGGGGGTAAGGTTTTAGGGGTAAAAAAAGAGCATTACTACCGCAGACGGACTCGAATAGCAATGCCCTTTTATTAATTTCGAAAACAACTTCAAGAGCAGATAGAAGTTGCTTTCTAAGATTACTGTAGAGCAAATTTTAGGGGGTTGTCAAGACCCCAAATTAGCTTTGATTTATAAATTTTGGGTAACATATGGACTCAGAAATTGGTGATTAGCATCGGGGGTTGATCTAGGGCAGGGATCAGCTCCCGATAGTAATCATCTTTTTACTGATGATACTTTTGGTCGCAAAAGTATCACAAAACTCCTTGCAGGAAAGTCTCCACTATCGTGGTGTCAGTTTCCGTAAGGAGCGAACTCTCTTTCAGAATCTTTCAAAATCCTTACTTGTTTTTTACTTTAACCCATATATAAATAAGGTAGGTTTTAAAATTGAACTATCGGGAATCTTATGAATCTTGACATAGTTTAAATCTTATAGTATAATCTACAGAATATTATGCAAGCAGAAAATCTCGGATCACAACTTGAAAATTGGCAAGAAACCAGTCAATACCTCCAACAGTATAGAACTGATTCAATCAGAAGAGGTAAAGAGGTTGATATTAGATGTGAATGGAGAATTGATGCTATTAAAGCAGCTTTAAATTTAGTTGATGCGGCAAATATTACAGATACTGTAATTTCTGAATATTCAATTAAAGTACCAGGTTTAAAAAATACTCCGGAAACAGGATTAAATCATGAAGGAAAACCTTATGAGTTGGCCACTCCAGAGGGTAAAAAAATAAATTCCATAGTTGCTCCTGATCAAATTGTGAGCGCACCACATGAGGTTCCAGTACAATACTTTGCAAATACGATAAATGGAACATCACAAGTATGGTTCCCACAGTTAGTGCCACAAGCTAATCAAGAAAATCGAGTGGTTAATAGTAGAGCAGAGCCAGAGGATGAACAACAAACAGATGAAAATACTCAGGAAGTAATCTTAAAAAAGCAACCTGTAAGGAGAGCTACTAAAAGAATACCTCACATCAGAAGGTCAGTTGCTATTCCAAGTAATAGAAATGATTCCCATCAAGGGTATGATTTTGATTTTAGTCTGTATCCTGATTATGTTGATATAAGTGAATCCACTGATCTTGCTGCTGACAATAAACAAATCAGTCAGGATGAAGCAGAAACAAGTGTGCCATTAACTGATTTGTTTGCAAATAGGCCAACTGCTATCAGAAGAGCAGTTAGTTTTGGTGGTATGACTAAAAGAAGAATGCTGTCAGCGGCTTTGGCTGTTTTCGTAGGAGCTGGAGCCCTTTTACCCATTTCTACCTTAAATAGAGGTGAATATATTAGTAAAGCTGAGGCTGCTCCTATAGCTGCGAACTTCATTGCCCAAAGACAAAGCTCAATAGTTTTAGAAGATGGTAGTCCATTGGTAGTTTCTCCTGAGCAGGCAGAAAACATAATCGAGCTGATTGCTTCCACCAGACGCTCTGTATTGGAAAATAGTATTACTCCACCAACTGCGCCTGCTTTACTAAGAGAACAATTAAAACCTCAGGCGGCTCTGCCAGTGGCAAATGATTTGAATTTACAAGATGCTAATACCAGGATTTTGGGTAATGGAGAAAAGCCTCGAACCGCTGATGACCTAGTCAGAATGGCTCAAACTGATGCAGTGTTACAGGCAGCTTTAAAATATTTAGGAGCTAACCCAAATATCACTAAAGATGATATTAAGTGTACTGTTAGCGCCAGAGAAAGTACTAAATGTTTAATGGATTTGTTTGGTTTAACAGTTGCAGAGGCCAGTCAGGTAATTAGTAATAGTCAACAGTTTGCTGTTAGAAATGGTGTATTACATGCAGTTAATGTGACCTATGTTGACGGAGAATCTTCTTATAACGGTGCCAATGGGGGACAGAACTTTGTTAGCAATGATACGTTATTCTTTGTGATCTTCAAAGATGGAAAATTAGTAATTATTGCTCAGGACTGTGTAAATCCATTAGTAGTAAATCCAATACCAGAAAAAACACCAACCGCTACATCTACATCTACATCTACATCAACTGCGACTGTAACCAATACCCCTCCTGCAGGAGCCACAGCTACATCCACTGCTACCTCAACTGCAACAGCAATAAATACCCTAACTCTTCCTCCAGGAGCCACAGCTACTGAGACTCCACAACCTCAGCAAATACCCTATATAGACATTTGTATTAATCAAAACGGCGCTATTCGTCAGGAAAGAGTTAATTTACCAGATATTAATAGATGGGCACAGGAGCATGGTTATCAAGGAGGACCTATTAATAACGACCAAGACCTTCAACGAATGGTAAGTTTCTACTCAGAGGCTTGTCATATGCAACCACCTCCAATATACATTTGTTTGGATGGAAATCCGAATTATCCAATTCAGATTCAAAATGTAGCTCAAGAAGCTAGAAGAAGGGGATACCAGGGTCCTGAGGATATTCGTACTATGATAGATTACTTAAGTAGATCCTGTGCTCCGCCACCACCGCCACCTCCTCCGCCACCGCCACAACAACAACCGTTATATGATGTTTGTGTTAGCCCTGGTGTGCTTCAGAAATTTACAGAAGTTGATCTTAGAAATGAAGCTGCCAGACTTGGTGTTGATCCAAGACTAGATATAGATGAGTTAAGAAGAAGAATTGCTGTTATAAGGTGTTCTCCTGTTGTTGCTACTCCAACCCCGACATTTACAAATACACCTACAAACACTCCAACAGCCACCTCAACTGCAACTAACACCCCAACTCCTCCTCCAGGGGCTACATCTACGGAAACACCAACTCTAACAGCAATTGTAACAGGTACTGTGCCTGCTACAGCTACTGCCACCTCAACTGCTACACCAACTCCTACAGCTGCTGTAACTGGAACACCCACCCCAACTCCTCCTCCAGGGGCTACTGAAACACCAACTTCTATAGCTACTGCTACAACTGAAAGTAAAACTAATACACCAACAGCTACAGCATTAGCAACTCAAACTGCAGTTAATACTTTAACTGCCACTTTGGCACCAACTCCGCCAACTGTTCCGCCTTCACCAACTCATCTGCCTACAGTTCTTACAGCAACAGAAATTGCAATTAATACTCCAACCAGCACCGCGACTGCTACAGCATTAGCAACTCAAACTGCAGTTAATACTTTAACTGCAACTTTGGCACCAACTCCGCCAACTGTTCCGCCTTCACCAACTCATCTGGCAGCGGTTGTGACAGCAACATCATTTCCGCCAACAGCAACCTTAATGGGAATGAGCAGATAAGATTATAGTATTATTTATGGGCTTGCATTTTGATCCAAAACATGATACAATATGCAACGGAAATTAAAAATTATGAAATTGAATATGAAAATTAACAAAATTAAATTATTTAGCAAAACAATAATAGTTGCTAGCTTTCTATACTTTTTTGCGTTCTCCAGTTTTGTTATACCAGTTCATGCCACAGTCAATATGATGGCCGGTGATTTTTTCAGAGTGGGAAATAATACTGTCTCGAATGGTTCAGTGGCCGATGCAGTAGATGCTAGCCCTAATAATATTGTTGAATTCTTTATCAGGGTTAGAAATCAGGGAGATGAAACAGCTAAGAATGTGCAGGTTTGGGCACAATTACCGTCTACATTATCAACTCAGCTGATAACTACAGCTTTCATAACTCCTAATAATCCAGGGGTAACTAATGTTCAGATTTCTGATACAGCTACAGTCAATGTTTTAGGGGGTCAGCCAGTGGCTTTGAATTTGTTACCAGGTCATTCAAGACTGGCCGGAGTAACTAATCTGTTTAATTGTCCAAACGCTTGTGATATTCCTGATAGTGTTCCCAATGGTGGTCTAAATGTGGGTGACATTCCTGCCGGTGGAGAAGTTCAGCTGGGTTTTAAAGCGGTATTAACAGGTCCAGCAGTCAGTCCTACACCAACTCCAACCCCTACTCCAACACCAGGGCCTACTGTAACACCTACACCTACACCTACACCTAAACCGACTGTGACTCCTACACCAACTCCTGCTCCGCAGGGTCAGTCTCAAAATCAAACTCAAAATCAGTCTCAGACTCAAACTGTGAACAATAATGTTACCAATAACAACTCAAGCTCTTCTAACAGCTCTGCTAATGTGACTGTTAGTCAAACCACTACTCCCCAGGTTTTAGGAGTAGCCAGTGCTCCAGTGGGAGTTGGCTATTCTTATGTTTATGGTACCACTCTTCCTAAAACCGGTTTGCCAGCTTTGGCATGGCTTGGATCAGGTCTGGTGCCTTTAGGCTTTGGAATAAAAAGATTTGGTAAAAGATTTGAAGCTAAAATTAGCGAGAGCGCCAATTACATTTGGGAAAAAAGAAGTATTGACAAGCAAGCTTAAGAGTGAGATACTGGATAAGTAAGCCTCTAAGAAAATTTTCAATTTTAAATTTTCAATCAATTTTCAATGAATAAATTTTAAATTTTTAAACATTTAGATTTGAATTCAAATTTCGAATTTTAAATTTCAAATTCCAATTATGCCAAGTGTAACCAAATCATTTAAACCAAAAAGTCAGCCAACAGCCAGTCTGCCAGCTGAAAGCGAAGCGAACCTGAAAGCTGCCAGCTCCTCTGTAGAGCAGTTTGTGGGACGAGAAGGTCTAAATGACCTTCGAGATACCGTAAGCAATGCTCCGGAATCAAACCAATCTTCCACCTTGAGTGGGAAGATTGCCGCGGGTTCTTCGAACCCTCGCAATGACGGGTTTAGAAGTGGATATCGCAATAACGATTACCAGGACCGTGACCGCGATGTCCCAACTGAGGAAGTTTCCGGAATCTTGGATATTATGCTTGAGGGGCATGGGTTTTTGCGGCCTAAATATATTCCCTCAGATGGGGATGTTTATATTTCAGCCAGTCAAATCCGCAGGTTTTGGTTAAAAAGAGGAGACTTCGTAGAAGGAGCAGCGCGTCCTCCCAAGGAAACTGAGCGCTATTTTGGGCTTTTGCAAGTAAATAAAATCAATGGCGAGGCGGCTGAAAAATTAATTTCAACAGACGGCAGACCGAAAAAACGAAAGCGTTTCGAAGACTTAACAGCGATTTACCCAAACAAACATTTAAAACTGGAAACCGGAAAAACCCCACTTTCTGCCAGGGTGATAGATTTAGTGGCCCCAATTGGTTTTGGCCAAAGAGGTCTGATTGTTTCCCCTCCCAAAGCCGGTAAAACTACCATTTTAAAAGATATTGCCTCAGGCATTGCCAAAAATCACCCTGAGGTAATTTTAATGGCAGTGTTAGTGGGTGAGCGTCCTGAAGAGGTGACTGATTTATCCAGGTCCATCAAGGGTGATGTAATTGCCAGTAACTTTGATGAGCCGGCTGAGGAACAAACTGCCGCCGCTGAAATAGCCCTGGAGCGGGCCAAAAGATTGGTTGAGCAAGGTAAAGACGTGGTTATTCTGCTGGACTCGATCACTCGTTTAGGTAGGGCATATAACTTGTCTGTTCCACCATCTGGCCGAACTTTGTCTGGAGGATTTGACCCAGTTGCTCTTTATCCGCCAAAACACTTTTTCGGAGCAGCCAGAAACTGTGAAGAAGGTGGTAGTTTAACTATCATTGGTACAGCCTTAGTTGATACTGGTTCAAGAATGGATGATTTAATTTATGAAGAGTTTAAAGGGACCGGTAATATGGAGCTTCACCTTGACAGGCGGCTGGCTGAACGCCGCATCTTTCCCGCCATTAATATTGAAGCTTCAGGTACTAGACAAGAACAGCTATTATTCCCAGAAGATTATTACAAACAAATGATTGTGATGAGAAGGATGATTGGAATATTGGGAGAAAACGAGAGAACCGAGATTTTTCTGGAGCGACTTGCTAAAGCAGAAGCTAATGGGGAATTTTTGAAGACATTGAAAGACGTAAAATAGATTTAAGATTTATGAATTATGATTTATGAATATTCTTAAATCTTAAATCACTACTTGCATTGATCTGTTAGAATATACTTTCATGAATTCCCTAAGCGATGATATACGGGCCTTATCCCGTGCCTTAATTTGGTACTCCAAACGTAAAGCCGTTTATTTTGGCAAGCGCTTTGAAACTTTTAAGAATTTTGTGGTGGAAGTTTTAATGCATGGCCGGGGTATTCATCAAAAAAGATTCTGGCACGGATCCATCATCACCTTGGTGATGGTGGGCATTTTAACCTCAGGGGTGTTTGGAGGGAAGAGTTTAATATCTGCAAGTTACCCCGGTATTGGCGGGCCTGACCCGAGATTTGTATCTGCTTTTGAACCTTTTCCGGCCGGCCCAGTTATTGGAGGGTTTCAGGATCCTCACACCAACATCTCGGAAAAACCCCGAGCGGAAATTATTGATGTCAAGGTAGAATCAGGAGATACTTTATCTACCATTGCCAAAAAATATGGTATTTCCACTGATACTATCAAATGGGCTAATAATGATTTGGATGATGCCAATCAACTCAAACCCAATCAAACGCTTAAAATTTTACCTGTCAGCGGGGTTTCCTACATTGTTAAGGATGGGGATACACTGGAGAGTGTTGCTAAAAAATATTCTGCTGAATCCCAAGCCATTTTGGACTTTCCTTTTAATGATGTACCAGATGATTTTAGGTTGAAAGTTGGCCAACTGTTGATAATCCCTGATGGTTCTCCACCGGAGGTAAACGCTCCTACCAAGCCCAAACCCCAGCCTCAATATTTGGCAGAAGGTCCTCAGAGTCCAGCCTTTGAGGCGCCTTTTGGAGCTCAATTCATCTGGCCAACCGGTGGTACTATCACTCAATACTTTGCCTGGTATCATCCAGGTATTGATGTTGCCAACCGGGCTGCTCCTGGTATTGCAGCTTCAGACGGAGGAACAGTTTTAATAGCAGGATGGCCAGATGCCCAAGGCTATGGCAATAGAGTAGTGATTGATCATGGCAATGGCTATACTTCTTTATATGCCCATTTATCAAATATCTATGTTTCACCTGGAGAGAAAGTTTCCAGAGGGCAATTAATCGGCCAAATGGGATCAACCGGAAGATCAACAGGCACTCACTTACATCTGGAAATACATTATAAGGGTGTTGCATTGAATCCGCTGGGAATTTTGAAGTAAGTAATAAGTTTCCTTTCATAACGAGACAAATCTTACTTGGTTGATTTGACTTATTTTGCAGGCTTTGCTATAGTTTAACTAGACTAATTGTTAGACTAATCACTAGACTAATAATAGACTGATTATATGAATAATATAGCTACACAAAAACCATTTGTACATACCTTCCTTTCTCAATTTGTATTCACACCAACTCTTTTACCATTTAAAGATGAAGAAATTGAGAGAATAGATAAAGAGTTAGGGGAATATGAACAGGTATTTTTAAATCCTGATGTTGAGAGAAACCTCATTAGTAGAAATGAACTATTGGCTTCGTTTGCCATCTCTAAAGCGGAGAACTCTTCTTTAACACTCCAAGAGGCACAAGATGTTTATAATGCGATCCTTGCAAATGAGGAGTACACATTCATAAGTGCTAAACTTAAGACAAAACAAAAGCTGACACGAAAAGATTATGAAAAACTCGAGTTTTTCAATATTGCCAAGACCTTTCGCACCCTAAACCAGAGCCCTATAAAAATTAAAGACCTTACCCCTTTTTTAATACGGGAGATTCATCAAAGTTTAAGTAAAGGATTGGATATATTTGCACAGTATCTGCCAGATTTTACTGTGTATAAAACAGGTGGATGGCGAGATAACGATACTATTCGAGTAGGAACATATATACCCGCACCATTTGTAGGAATAGAGGAAGGTGTAGAAGAGTTAATTACTTGGGTAAAGAAAAATCAGACTATTACTGGTGTTGCCCTTTTCCACACGGCTTTATATGCTCTGCACCCATTTAATAATGGGAACAAAAGAATTTGTCGAGTCTTTGAGCATATATTTTTTCGAGATCTTGGTCTAAACCAAAAAAATCTATATAGCACCTCATATTATTACCATAAAGAAAAAGAGCGCTATTACAAATATCTCTTGTATTCTTTAGAGAGAAGAAATCTAAATCATTTTACCTCTTTTGTGCAGGAAGCATTAATGCTGTCTATGATAGATGTAGTGAAACAAAGTTTAGAGGCAAAACGAAACGAATTCTTAGAAAGGCAAGATACAGATACACAAATTAAAACAATCTTAAAGCCTTTAATTAAACGATCTGAAGTACAATTTAAAACCCTTTTTAAACACAGCAGGGGAAAGATTGCTCGGCAAACCTTTGTTAATTATTTACAACAAGCAGTAGATCAAGGTATTGCGGCAAAAAGAGGAGAGGGGAGAACCACCTACTATCGTTTTAACTTGAATACACCCCAACCAGAAGAAGAGACGCTTAAGGAATGGTTGAATTTTGCCAAACAGAGGCTTACTTTTATTCCGGATGATATAAAGCTCATATGATCATAAAAAAAGGGCCTGTAGTTCAGTGGTAGAATAGTTCCTCGGCGAGGAAAAGGTCACCGGTTCGAATCCGGTCAGGTCCAC
>OBEQ012463203.1_pt1 | contig 18833 bp, 13 predicted proteins | sample 1670901 | NCBI WGS metagenome assembly OBEQ01 (sample SAMEA104232315, study PRJEB22302) | groundwater metagenome | biome: forest; feature: aquifer; material: groundwater | place: USA | collected 2011-08-07 | depth 5.4 m
CGGAGCCGCTCTTCGACGCGATCGCCAAGCGCTGCGTCAATCGCCGCCCGTACAGCCGCGAGCCGATTCCTCGCGAGGTCTCGACGGAATTGGTCGACGTTGCGCGATCAGCGGCCGGCGTGCAATTGCAACTGGTCGAGGACCCCGCCGCGCGAGCGCGCGTCGCGGCCCTCGCGTCCCGCAACGATCGGCTGCTCTTCGAGCACCCTGAATTGCATCACGGCCTGTACCGCTGGCTGCGATGGAGCGACCGCGACACCGATCGGACCGGCGACGGGATGCCGATCGGATCGCTCGAGCTGCACCCCGCGGAGCAACTCGGCTTTCGCCTACTCGGGTCGTGGCCGATTGCGCGCGGGTGTGCCCGCCTGCGACTGACGCGCATGCTGCCGCGTCGCAGCGTGCGCGTCTACCGCCACTCGGCCGCCATCGGACTCCTCAGCGTCGCTGACAATAGCCCGCAGCAGCTGGTCGCGGCCGGCAGCGCGTTGCAACGCGTGTGGCTGACCGCGACGGAGCGCGGCCTCGCGTTCCAACCGATCACCGGCATGATATGCTTGTTGTGGCGCTGTCGATTCGCAAGCGGCGATGGTCTCTCAGCGGCGCAACGCGCGTGGATCGAGCAAACGGGCGAGGAACTGGCGCAATGGCTGCCCGCGGTCCGAGATCGCATGCCCGTCATGCTCTTCCGGCTCGGCTACGCGCCGGCACCCACGGCCCGCGCCCGGCGCCTCCCCATCGAATCCGTATTGGACGTCGCGTCAAATTGATGGCTGACCTCGCCGAGCGCATCATCGTCAAGGCGGAGCAAGTCACCAAGCAATACCATCTGGGGAAGACGATCGTGCATGCGTTGCGCGGCGTGGATCTCAGCGTCATGCAAGGCGAGTTCCTCGCCATCGCCGGCCCGTCAGGCAGCGGCAAGACCACACTGCTCAATTTGGTCGGCTGCATCGAGCGACCGACAACCGGTCAGGTCTGGATCGGCGGCGTTGATTTGTCGACGCAGTCGTCGGACGCGCTCGCGGATTTGCGCGCGCACCAGATCGGCTTCGTGTTTCAGAGCTTCAATTTGCTCCCGGTCCTCACCGCGATCGAGAACGTCGAATATCCGCTGCTCTTGTCGCCGATGCCCACCAAAGACCGGCGCGATCGCGCCCGCCGCGCGCTCGAAAGCGTCGGCCTGGCTCAGGTCGCGCGCCACCGGCCGACCGAGCTGAGCGGCGGCCAGCAGCAGCGCGTGGCCATCGCGCGCGCCATGGTCACCGACCCGCTCCTGGTGCTCGCCGATGAGCCCACCGCGAATCTCGACTCCAAGACCGGGCAAGAAATCTTGCAGCTGATGCGCTCGATCAACCAATCTCGCCGCACGACCTTCGTGTTCTCGACGCACGACCATAAGGTCATGGACATGGCCAGCCGGATCGTCCGACTCTCCGACGGGGCGGTGGCCCAGGCATGAACACCTTTCGCATCGCGCTGCGCAACATCTTCCGCCACGAAGCCCGCTCGATCATTACGCTCTGCGCCATCGCCTTCGGCTGCATCGCGCTGATTTTCGTGGGCGGATTCTTCGAGGACTTGTTCCACAAGATGCGCGAGAGCTATGTGAAGGCCCACACCGGCCATCTGCAGGTGTACCACCGAGGGTTCTTCGAGCATGGCCGCGGCAACCCATTCGATTATCTGATCGATGAGCCGTACGATTTGGTCCAGATCATCCGCGCCATTCCGAACGTGGTGACGGTCGCACAGCGCATCGAGTTCGCGGGCCTGATCAGCACCGGCGATAATTCCATCTCGTGCCTCGTGCAGGGCATTGAGCCGCCTTACGAGCGGGCGATCCGCTTGTCCGATGCATCGGACGTGAAGCAAGATTTGCCCGCACTCGGCGGGATCGTGATCGAATCCGGCGATCCGCTGACGACGAGCGACCAGTTCGCCACGATCCTCGGCCGCGGGTTGGCTGCCGGCATCAACGCGAAAGTCGGCGACGGACTCGTCCTCGTCGGCCGCACGGTCGGCGGCTCCATCAATGCCTTCGACTTGACGCTCAAGGGAATATTCTTCACGAGTGCTAAGGCATTCGACGACCACGTCATGCGCATCCCGTTGCAAAGCGCGCAACAGCTGCTGCAAACGCAGTCCGTGCAGTCGCTCGTGATCATGCTCGACCGGACGGAACACACGGAGCGGGTGGCGAAAGACTTACAGCGGCTGATCGACGACCGGCACCTGAACCTGGAAGTCAAAACCTGGGACCAGCTCAGCGACTTCTACACAAAAACCCAGGCGCTCTTCGGCCGGATGTTCCTCGTGCTGAAAATTGTCATCGCGATCATCGTCATGCTCAGTATTTACAATACAATGAATATGTCGGTGCTCGAGCGCACGCGCGAGATCGGCACGATCATGGCGCTCGGTGCGCGCCGCTCGCGCGTGATGGCGCTGTTTCTCACCGAGGGTGCTATGCTCGGCATGCTGGGCGGAGGCCTGGGTATTATCGTCGGCACCGGGATCACCTGGCTCGTGCAGCAGATCGGCATTCCGATGCCGCCGCCGCCGGGCACGACGATCACGTGGTTCTCCGAGCCGGCCCTTGTGCCGTCGGTGATGGTCTTCGCGTTTGTCTTGTCGCTGATTACCGCGCTGGTGTCGTCATGGTACCCCGCGTACAAAGCATCCCGGCTCGAGGTCGCGCAAGCGCTTCGGCACACGATGTAGTTCGGCTCGTTGCGTCGATGCTGGCGGCCGGTCTGCTGTTCGCCAGCGCTGCGCACGCGGCCGAGCTGACCGCCGAAGAAATCCTCCAAAAGGCCGACGAGGTCCGCAACCCGCAGCAGCTCGACTATACCGTCACCGTCGCCGCCAGCAGCTATCGGAAAGCCAAGCCCGCGCAAGTCTCCGTCTATCAGGTGATGGTCAAGGGTCGCGACAAAACCCTCATCCGCACGCTGAGCCCCGCCAACGAAAAAGGCCGGCTGCTGCTGATGAGCGGCAACGACTTGTGGGCGTATTTGCCGACGGTGTCGAAGCCGCTGCGCATCTCGCTGCAAGAGCGACTCACCGGCGAAGTCGCCAACGGCGACTTGGCGCGAACGAACTTCTCGGGTGACTACACACCACGATTGCTAAGGCTTGAGCAAATCGACGGAGTGTCGTATCATGTCATTGAGTTGATCGCGAAGACGAAGGACGTGACCTACGCGCGCGTGGTACTGTGGGTCGACCAGATAGAGTTCCGTCCTCACCACGCGGAGTTCTACGCGATTTCCGGCCGGCTCCTCAAGACCTGTCTCTACGAGGGATACCGGAAGTTCGGCGAGCGGCTTCGGCCGACGAGGCTGACGCTGCGGGACGCGGTCTCCAAGGATCGCTACTCGGTTCTGGACTATAAAGACATCAAGATCGGGCCGTTGCCCGACAAGTATTTCACCAAGGACTATATGAAGAAGTTGATGGAATAGGATGGCGCCGCGATCGATTTCTACGCTGTGCGCGGCGTTGATCCTGCTGGCGGGTGGTCAGGCGCGCGCCGCCGAGCCGTCACCTGAAAATCGCCCGGCGACGCTCGACCCCGTGTCCGTCTCCGTCTCAGAATCCCACGAGACGGATAGCTCTACCGCTGCACCCTCGCCGTGGGAAACCTTCGAGCAGAACTTCAAGCTCAGCGGCTTCATCCGTCAAGAAACCGCCTACCGTGTCGGGCATTCCGGCGAATTCACGAAGGTCCGCCAGCAGCTGTTGCTAACCGAAAGCAGTCGGCTGAGTGACGATCTGCGCCTGAAGGCCACCGAGCGCGTGTGGTACGACGCGGTCTATGACGCGACCGACAATTTCTCCGAGAGCGCCGAGCATAGCCAACGCTGGCTTGGCGAGCTGCGCGACACGTATCTCGACTACTCGCACGGGCCGTTCGATGTCCGCGTCGGCAAACAGCAGATCGTGTGGGGCGATGCGGTCGGCTTGTTCTTCGCGGATGTCGTGAACGCGAAGGACTTGCGTGAGTACATCTTGCCCGATTTCGACCTGATCCGGATCCCGCAATGGGCACTCGATTTCGAGTACCAACAGGATCCCGTGCACGCCGAGTTCGTCTGGCTGCCGGTTCGAGAGTTCCACCGGCTGCCCGTGAGCGGCTCGGAATTCGAATTTCCCCTGCCGATTCCCGAAGGCGCGTTCGTCAACTACACCGACCCCTCGAAGCCGCCCGCAAGCTTTAGCGACAGCGAGGTTGGCGGCCGCCTGTCGTATTTGGTCAACGGTTGGGACATGAGCGGCTTCTACCTATATAGCTGGGATAAATTCCCGGTACTGTTCCGGCGCATCTCGGGTTCGACGTACATTTTTGAGCCGGAGTACCGCCGCGCCAACTATTTCGGCGGCTCGTTCTCCAAGGACCTTAATGTCGTGGTGCTCAAGGGCGAGCTGCTGATCAACCCCGCCAGCTATCTGGTGACGTTCGATCCGACCGATGCTAACGGCATTGTGCGACGCCCGACCGCGGATTACTTGCTCGGCGTCGACCACACGTTCGGCACGATCGAAACCAACGTGCAGCTGATGCAACGGTGGGTCGTGAACCATCCGCAACTTCTCAAGGAAGACGAGCTGCGCACGCATCTATCGTTTTGGGTGAAGACCAATCTGCTGGACGGCAAGCTCACGCCGGAGTTTCTCGTCATTGCGGGCATCGGCAACGAAGACATCCTGTACCGGCCCAAGGTGACCGTCAACGTGACCGACGCGCTCCAGGTTCGATTCGGCGCGGACGTATTCCAAGGCGACCCGCAAGGCCTCTTCGGCCAGTTCAACGACCACAGCCGCGTCTACACCGAAGTCACCTACCACTTTTAGACCTGCCGGTTTTTCTCACTGACCACTGCTGCACGTCGCTAGCGACTCGCCGCGAACCCTTCTTTGACGCCCGCGCCACTCGAGACGTAGTATCGCCTTCATCATTCACCAGCGCCTCGACCGGTGGGTAGCGTTTCACTCGGGAGTTCGGCTCGGGTCGTGTCCGCGGACGGCCGCAGACCCCGCGGTCTGCGGCACTTCCTGGGGCGGGCTCAGTCGTCGCCTTGCCTGTGTTGGGGCGACACCGTGGTCGCGCGCGGCGGCACACGCCCGCTCCGCACTACCCCTCGCCTCACACCAACCGAGACACACTTGTCCGACCGGTCGTGCCGATCGATCCTGAGCCTTGCCCGACCACCTCAACACTCTGCCTCCCGAAGACAGACAAAAAGGAACCGCCCCCAAGATTTCTCTCGGGGGCGGTTCTTGTCGAACGAACTACGAGCTTACGCGCTCTTGCGGCGACGGAACACGCCGAAGCCACCTAAGCCCATGCCGAGCATCCAGAGGCTCGAAACCTCCGGAACAACGCCCGGGTGAATGAGCCCAGGGTCGTTGCTGGCAAACTGCCAGGGCGATCCGACGGTCCGGTTCAGGTCGAACTTCGAGGTGAACACGAGCTGATTGAGGATCAACGGGGACTTGAGGCACGGAACGGGGTCCGTGGGCAAGCCACCACCAACCTCACACTCGTTGATGTCATTCACCAGATCGAACGAGTAGCCGGTGTTGTTGACCTTGAAGTTCAGGGCACCAAACGCCACGCCTTGAACGTTGGTAGTGCCAACGTTGATTGGGTGGCTGTACATATACCCTGTGTCATCAGCCGTGCCGAAAAGCCCATCCGGGCCGGCGCCATTGGTGGCATCCAGACCGAGCGACGCCCAGAGCGTGCCGTCGGTGGCTGCTGCCACATCGCTAGCGATGGGGCCGTTTGTCTTGTACGCCGTACCGCCCACATCGGTGTACAGGCGGAACATCTCACCGGCCGCGAACGGGCTGGCGATACCATCGTACGTGCTCAGCGTGGGATTACCGAGCGTGAAGTGCACGATCCCACCGTGCGTGGTGATATCGACGATCTTCTGCGCGAACACACCGCTCAACTGATTGACCGGGCTAATGCTCTGCGCAAACCTCGTGATCCCGAGCGCGTCGATGTTCTGGACATTGATGATCCCGAACAACGTATCGCCTACAACAGGCGCCACGCTGGTTGACTTGATGCTGCCGTGGCCGTCCAATAGTACCTCGACGTCGGTAATAAAGACGTCGTTATTCGAACCGGCCAGGAGCGTCACGGCCGACGCTTTCGGGGCAACAACCCCGAGCGCGAACAGCGCCCCTAGTAATGACCCGATTACCCTCTTCATGCACCTTCCCTCCTGTGATTACTCTGCCGTCCCAAGACGGCTTGCTTATTTCCTACTTACCAGAAACAACTTACGCCTTGCGACGACGAACCGCCGCGCCGATCAACCCCAGGCCCATCAACGCCAAGCTGCCCGGCTCCGGCACGACGCCATCCTCGTGCGGAATGACACCCGTGAACCGAAAGAAGGTGTCGTTGAAATCATGATCGGATTCACCATCGAACCTATCCTCGAACCCGACCTTCGCCACACCCGGACCCTCGAAGATCACGTCCGCGTGGAAATCGCCGTCCGGATTCCGGATTGCCGGTCCCATCTTGTACGTAATACCGGGGTGACCCGGATCGTCGACCACGATCCCGAACACCAGCTCGGTGCCGGCCGAATAGCTGCCGAGGCCAATAATATCACCGACCTGCGTGTTGTTTGCGATGAACAGAGGCGGATCCGCCGCGGGCGGGAACAGAAAGAGATGGTTGATAAACAGCGCGTCCTTCGCCAGAATCTCAACCGTGATTGGCCCACCCGTTGCGAAAATCTCACCACCGAGGACCGCAAACGCCGGGCGCGGAGCAGCCAGCAGAGCAAAGGCAACCGCCGCAACTGCTCCCAGAAGTTTGCCGTTCTTCATGGTTCTCCTCCTTAGATCGTTACACACCATGAATCCCCGAATGCGCCATACTCACTGTGTTCGGCGCGTCCCGGAAATGCGTAAACGCTTGCTTTTTCAATCAATCGGTAGCCGCGGTCGCTCATTACTAATGTCCGACCAAGTACCAAGCCTACCGATTGTCTTCTTAGCCCCGCCGTCGTACCGGCGGGTCAAACAACGGCCAACGGCCGCTTTCCTTACCGAATCCCCCGCCCGGTCACCATGACCAGGAACGTCCATGCGAGGATCCGCGCGTCAAGCACCAAGCACATGCGCCTGACATAAAGTAGATCGAAACGCAACTTTCGTTTCACATCCGAGATGCTGGCGTCGTAGCGGTAGTGAACCTGCGCCAACCCGGTCATTCCCGGCTTCACGAACAGACGCTGATCGTAGTTGGGGATCACTTCCTTGAGTTGCTGAACGAAGCACGGTCGCTCTGGTCGAGGACCGACCAGGCTCATGTCACCCGAGATCACATTGAACAGCTGCGGGAGTTCGTCTAGATGACTGCGGCGCAGAAAGCGCCCGAAAGGCGTCACACGCGGATCAGCCTCGGTCGGGGTCCACACCGGTCCGCTCTTGGACTCGGCATCGCTGACCATCGATCGAAACTTAAACATCTTGAAGGGTCGGCCGAAGCATCCCATCCGTTCCTGCACGTAGAGCGCCGGACCCGGAGATGTCAACTTCACGACTGCTGCGACCACGAACATGATGGGGCTAAAGAGGACAAGCAGGACCAAACCTCCGACAAAATCAACAGCCCGCTTGAGAACCAACCGCCACCACAGAGTGAAAGGCGGCACATAGTGCTGATAGCGCCATAGCAGCGTAAACCGCTGGAGCTCGAACTCCAGGTCTTGCCGCAGGCTCCTCAGTTGAGTGGACAACACGCTCATCGTTAAATCCTCTACCTTGCTTGGTATGTTGGGCTGACTTGTCGAAACACCCCAGTTCAAAGCCGTCTGGTGCATTTCACATAGATAATGGAGCAAGCCGCATGCCAGTTCTTGATAAGAGAATGACTTTTTTGGTTATCGTAAACATAGTTATATTAGCTAGTTACATTAACTCACTTCATACACCGACATATAAAGTACTTGGTCGGCACATAAGATACTGTAAAGCGTCTGGTTGAATCGACAGGTGTCTAACCACGAGCCAACTGTACGACAGGCTTAAAATTGCATAAAAAAATATCATCGGCAGGGTCGGACAGGCTCGCTAACGACGTCCCCAGGCCGGCTGGCGTCGGAGGATGAAAAATCGAATCAGGCCCGCGAGCATGGCAAGGTTCCCGAAGCAAAAATAGAAGGGCGGCGAGAGCCATTTGATGTGCCGACCACTGCGGTGGCAGAGATAACCAAGCCATGCGGCGGTGTAGAGCGCGGTCTGAGCGATCAGAAACACGCCAAGCCACGGCTGCGGCAGCCAAAACGTCGCGACGAGCATGCTCAACAAGAACAGCGGCGCCAGCGTCCGCAGCACTTTGTGCGAAAAGAATTCCAGCGCCACCCAGCCGCGAGTCGGCAGCAGCATCGAGCTGAGCTCGATGATTTGCTGGCAGTTGCCCGCCGCGATGCGTCGCCGCCGCGCGAACTCGCCCTCCACCGACGCGATCTCGCGCTCCCACGACACCGCGGTCGGCTCGTAGACCGCGCGGTAGCCTTGGCCGACGATCCGCATCGGGATCAAATAGTCGTCATTGATCGACGTCGACTCGAGCCGGTCGAACAGCGCGCGGCGGATCGCGTAGAAGGCGCCGTGCGCGCCGAGGATGGAGTGCAGCCGGCTTTCCTGGTGCTTGATGAACGTTTCGTACTTCCAGTACAGCCCTTCGCCTTGCGCACGGAGGTCGCCGCCTGCGCCCTTAAGTCGATAGAGTCCGCACACGCAGCCGATGTGCCGGTCGGCAAAATTGCGGACCAGCGCTCGCAGCGCGGCCGGCTCGAGCTCGCTCGATGTGTCGGAGAAGACGACGATCTCGCCCGTCAGCAGCGGCACCGTGCGGCTCAACATCGCGGACTTGCCCAGGTGGTCGCGCATCGCGAGCAATCGGACGCCCTGCCGCTCGTAGCTTTTCACAATCGCGTCGGTCTTGTCGGTCGAGCCGTCGCTGGCAACGACGATCTCGAGCTGACCTTTGGGATAGTCGAGGGCCAGCGTGTTGCGCAACTTCGCGTCGATGTGGGCCTCTTCGTTGAACGCCGGGATCACGATCGACACCTTCGGCGTGATGGCTTCGGGGGCGGGCTCGCGGCCGAAGACTCGCGAGAGCAGCCACACCAGCAGCGGATAGCCGATGTAAATGTAGACAAGGACGGCGAAGGAAATCCAGAAGAGCGTCCTCATCTGAGGGATCGAAGTATTCCTACTTCGAGATCTTCTGATACGGTGCTATGCATTTGGCACTAAGCGTCGCTTCAGCTGCTCATACCAATAGACACCCAGCACGCGCTTGAGGACACGGATCAGCATCTGTTGATTCGCCGCCCACCAAAACGCCGGCTGCCAACCATCGGCCATCGCGGCGAGCCGGTCCGCGGAAAACGGCTGCCGCACGACGACGCGCCGCAGCGCCAGCGCGTTGGTCTGCGGGCCGTTGGTGCCGATCATCGACAGCCATGCGGCCTCGTAGCCCGCGCGCACGACGCCCTGCGCGACCGCGCTGTTCCAAAACCCGCCGGGTGCCGCAATCGCGCGAATCGGGACCCCGAGCTCCCGCTCCAGTTGCTGCTTCGAATCCGTGAGCTCGCGATCGAGCTGCTCGCGCGAACAGCTCGTCAGCGGCGTGTGCGTGAGCCCGTGCGAACCGACTTCCATCCCGAGGAAGACGAGTTTGCGCAGCTGCTCCCAGCTCATGTAGCCGGGCCGGCCGATGAGCCCAGCCGAAACGAAGAACGTCCCGCTGAAGCGGTAGCGCACGAGCAGCGGGGCGACCAGCTCGAAGTGGCTCGCGTAGCCGTCGTCGAATGTCAGCACGACGGCGCGGTCGGGCAGCGACTTGGTGCCTTGCTGCCAGGCGCGGAAATCGCGCGAGCTGACGGTCTGATACCCGAGCTTGCGCAGATGCACCAGCAGCTTCTCCAGGTCCGCAATCGAAATCTGATAGAACGTGTCGTGGTCCGACGTCTGTTTGACGTCGACTGCCACATCGTGAAAGGTCAGCGCTACAACTCGCATCGACGTGTACCTCAGCTCATGCGACCGACAACCAACCGGATCATGTCGTGCCGCGTGGGCGCGTTGGTCATTGGCCCGACTGCAACTGTTCGATGAGATCCGCCATCCGAGTGCGCGTCGCGATCAATGGTTGCGGGTCGGTGGTGTAGTCGCGCATCGACGAGACGATCGCCGGGTCGATGCGCAGCAGCGCCTCGGCTTGTTGGATCAGCGTCGCGCGCGCCGGGTCCGCGTCGCCGCCCCGCCGGCAAGCCTCGTCGACCGCGCGGCGCAGCAACACGAAATAGTCGTAGTCTTCGATCCCGTCGCGCAGCACCTCGACGCGCAGCGACGGCACCGGCGCCCGTGGCCCCGGGTAGTAGAGCGATCCGTTGCCGTTCTGCCGCCACTTCGTATTCATCGGCTGCTTGTACGGATCCGTCGTCCAATAATTGACGCTCCAATACAGCAGCCCCGTCGCGCCGTACTTCCAGCACATCCATGGCAGCACGCGGTACGCCATCGCCGGGTAGTCGATGACCAGCGTCGGGTACGGCGGCTTCGGGCCCGAGACGTAGAGCCACACTTCCTTGCCCATCGCCTGCAGCTGCTTGGCCTGCTCGGGATCGAAGATCACGTTGCGGAAGCAGACGATGTCGATGGGCGCGAACCAGTCGCGCAGCTTCGCGATGTCGGGTGCCACGCCGAGCGTGACGAGATTTTTCAGCGACGGGTCGGCGCGGTGGATCATGCGCGCGACGTCGGCGACCGCCGGCTGGCCCGGCGCCGGCTCGTCGTAGGTGTAGATGTAGTGGCGGTCGAGGAGGCCGGCTTGCCGCAGCGCGGTTGCATAGCCGCGATACGCCGGTTCGAGCGCGGCGAGGGCTCGCGGCTCGGTCGGCCACTCGTTGTCGAAGCTGCCGCCTCGCGGGCCGACGGCGAAGGCCGAAATCGTCGGGTGTGCGCGCAGCCAGTCAAGCGCGCCGGCCTGCGACGGATCGACGTTGAGGATCGGTGCCAAGCGGGGGCGGATCAGATCGTCGTAGAGCCGCTCGCGCAACTCGGCGACGGCTTGCTCGCCCGACGGCCAGTGGCGCCACCACTCCGGGAAAAACGTTTCGTAGGCGCTCTTGATGCGGTTCGAGTAGACATCGAAGGCGGTCTTCAGCGACGGTGTGGCCGGCAACGTGAAGTTGCGGACCTTCACGACGAGCTCGACGTCGTGCGGCGGCGCGTTCGACGGATGCACAGTCACGCGGCCGTCGTAGTCGCCCGGCGGTGTCGTGGCATCGGTGTGCAGCGTCAGCCAGACGGCGCGCGTTTGGCCGGCGGGGACATCGAAGGCCAGTGCTCCGGGCAGCGGGTCGGGCCACAAGCCGACGTGCGAGACCGGATAGTCGGGCTGCTCGGTGCGGACGAATCCTTCGCTCGACCATTGCAGCGACTCGGCGGGAATGGTGGCGGCCCCACCGCGCTGCCGCAGCGGATGCGTATCGATGGTGACACTCGTCAGACCCTGCCCGGCGTCGCGAACGATCATTTGCACCGATTCGAATTCATTGCGCGCCAGATCGATCATCGCGGAGTTCGCGTGCGCGCTCGCCGGGACGCCAATCTCCGGCAAAAACTTTTCGAGCGACGACGCGACCAAGACGCTGTAGGGCAACGGCTGCGCGGGTTCGGCGGGTGCGGCTGCTGACGGTCGCGCCGCCGGAGCCGGCGGCAGCGTGCGCGCGAGCGTCGCGAAGTCCGGCGAATCGATCGCGCCGAACAACAGCGGCACGGTCGCGAGGATCGGGCCGACGCGGTCGTAGGTCGGTTGGTCGAAGACCATCCCGTCGCGCGTGGGGTCGTCGACGTGCAGTTGCGCCGCGACGAGCGCTTGCACGCATCGCTGGCCTTGCTCGAGGTATCGATGGTCGCCGGTGAGCAAGTAGGTGTACGCGATCGCATCCAGCGATGTCAGCTGCGGTTCGCGCACGAGCAGCGCGTCGGCAGCCTTCGTGATCGCGGCAGCCGCTTTCGTATCGCCGGTCAAGCGGTGGTACGCGATCAGCGCGGGCAGCACGTGCTCCGCGACGTCGGAATTCTTCGCATCGCCGCTCCACCGCCGCGCGCTCGGATCGTACGCTTCCAGCCACGTGCCGTCGGGTTGCTGGCCGTCGATGAGCGTCCGGACCCATCGCGACGCGGCGTCGCGGCAACGCGGATCCCACGTCGCTTGATAGAGCAGCACGTCGCCCAATAGGATGTTGCCGATCGTGCGCGGCGAGGTGACGTTCGAGCGCGTCGTGCCGACGAGCGGATCGCCGAGCAAGAACCCGCCGACTTCTTGCGCGACGTCCCAGGCGCGCACCTCGCCGGTCAAATAATAGTCGAGCAACAGGCCCGCGACGTTCGTTGAGCTCGCGTCGTCGTTCGGACCGCCCCAATGGTCGGCGTTGGCGCGATGCATCGAGCCGACGCGCGACGCATCCGGCGGCAACCGCCGCAGCCGCGGATCGTTCGCGACGGTGTCGTAGTGCACCGTGTCGACATCCATGATGTGGCGGGCCAACGCTTGGCCGTAGCGCAGGTATCGGATGTCCTGGCTGCGCGCGAACGCGAGCAACGCCGCCGCCTCCTGCCCGACCCCGTCGCCGTTGTGCCATCCCCAGCGGCCCTCGGGATGCCAGCCCCAATCTTCATACGATTTCTCGGGCGCCTCTTTGCGATACCACGTGCGCGTGTCACCGGCATCGAGCATGCCGTACCACGCGAAGTTGCGCGGCTGCCGCTCCGCCCAGTCGAACAAGCCTTGCAACATCGTTTCAGCGTCGGAAAATCGGCCGCGGTCCTGGGGTGCCAGCGTGCCGAGCGCATCCGTGTCGTAGATCCAATCGGGGTCGGCGGCCAGCACCCACGGCTCGCGCCACAACGCCGCGATCGACTGCGCCAGCTCCGGCTCGACGTGAACCCCGATGAACCCGAGCATCAACTCGTGGGTTTTCGCCAACCCGAAGGCGCGACCGGTGCCCGCCCCGTCGGCGCCCGCCGCTTGCTGCTGCGTTTGCAGATCGAGCTCGCCCGCCGACTCCGGCCAAAGTTTCATGACCATGCGATGCGCCACGGGGTCGGCGATCAATTGCTTGGGAAATTGTTGCCACGCATCGCGCACTTCCGCGAGCACGCCGCCGCTGGCGTCCTGCACCAACGCCCAGCCCTCGGTGCGCACGGCTTCGCGCAGCGTCTTGTCGCCTTCCCGCAGCCGCGACGATTGATGCGACGCCTGCGTAATCGTCGCTGCGGCGCTCAGCGGTGTCGTGATCACGCCGCGGTCGTCGGCAGTGATGAACTCTGAGCTTTGGCTCGTGTTGACCGGCAGCTCGATGGCGATCGATTGGATCGTTTCGTTATCCGGCAGCCGCGCGCCCGCCGCGACCGGCACCGCGCGGTTCCCGGGAAAGCCCGTGTACACGAGCGTGTGGAAGATGCGCAGCTCCGGCAGCCCCGCGTAGGCTTGGATGCGGACGATGAACTGGCAGAAGCCCTCGCCCTTGGCGTCGCGCAGCCAGCCGGTGGCTTTGAGTGTCGCGCGCAGCGGGCCCGATTCCTCGACCACCAGCTGATACGTGCGCGTGTCGAGCGAGCTGCGGAATTCTCGGTTGTCGTGCGTCACGACAAGGTCGCCGCCGCTCGAGAGCCGCTCGCGGTCCTCGAAGCTGCCGCTGCGGTTGCTGTCCGCGAAGACCGCGTCGAACATCGCGAAGCGCCGCTTGCTGACGGTGAAGGTAATCGGCCCGGTCGTGACGGTGACCGCGTCCGCGCCGTCGTCGACCCGCACCGATGTGGGGCCGGGCAGATCGGCCGCGACGGACGGGCCATACTCGAGGGACAATTGCCGGCCTTGCCCGTTCGTCGGCACGGCCGTCGTCAGTTGCAACCACTTGACGCTGCCGTCTTCCCAGGTCGCCGCCGGCTTCGCCTGCACCGGCCAAATGCTGCCGGCGGTGTCGTGCAGTCGCACGGGCTGGCCGGGCTGCAGCTGACCCATCGGAAACGGAATACCGCCGGTGAGCGAGAAGTGCACGGAGAGCGGCAGCTCGGGCGGGCCGATGACGGACACCGGCACGCGCATGACGCGCTGCGTCGTCGCGAAATCGACGGCCTCGTGCCGCTCGGCGCGCTGCGAGAAGAGCCAGGCGCCCAAACGGTTCGGCGTGGGTTCGCTCGGCAACCCCGGCGCGGGATACTGACGCCCGAGTGTCGGTGATTCGCCGTTGCGGATCGGCTGCGTCGTCGACGCCGGTGGGCGCGAGACGGTCGGCGCCGGCCGATGCTGTCGAGCGCGAACCATGGCCCACACGCCGCCCGCTGCCGCTCCGATCAGTAGGATCACGACTGCTCGACGCGCGTTCATCCCGCGGCTCCAGGCTGTTTCACGCGCACGACGCGCGCGGGCACGCCCACGGCCACGGCACCGTTGGGCAGCGACTCGAGCACGACCGCGTTGGCGCCGATTTCCACGTCGTTGCCGATCGTGATTCCGCCCAACACTTTCGCGCCCGCGCCGATCATGACACGGTCGCCGACGCGCGGCGACGGCCCGCCGGACACACGGTTGCCGATCGTGGCCCCGTGGTGCAGCGTGCATTGGCGGCCGATCACAGCACTGCTGTTGATCACGATGCCGCCGAAGTGGAGGACCATCAGCCCCGGGCCGATCTTGGTATCCGCCGGAATCGACACGCCGGTCCACACCTCGATGAAGCGCTGGATGATTTCACCGAGGATCGGAATATGATTCTCGACGAGCCAGTGGTTGATACGGTAGCCCCACACCGCCTGAAAGCTGGCCGACGTCAGCGTGTGCGCGACTTTGCGCCAGTGGCCGCGATACGACGTGTGCTGATAGACGCGGTCGAAGTCCTCGGTGAGGTTCGGCCAGCTCATGCGTGCGGTTCCTCTTCGAGCAACTCTTGGTAGAGTGTTTCGGTGTCCGCGACGGTGCGCTCGATCGTGAACCGCTCGACGACGCGTTGGCGCGATCGCTCGCCCATCGCGCGCAGTTGATCCGGGTGCTCGAGGATCGCGGTCATCGCCTCGGCCAGCGCCGCGGCATCGCCGGGCGGCACGAGCCGGCCGGTCTGCCCGTCGACGATGAGCTCCGCGTTGCCGCCGACGTCCGAGGCAACCACCGGCTTGCCCGCCGCCATCGCTTCCATGACGACGTTCGAGCAACCTTCGTAATGCGTCGCCAACACGCACAGGTCAATCGCCGGCCAGAGCCGGCGCGCGTCGGCGCGCTCGCCGAGCATGCGCGTGCGCTCACTCAGCCCCGCCGCCTTAATCTGCGATTCGATCTCGCGGCGCAACGGTCCGTCGCCGACGATGATCAGGTAGAAATTCGGAATCCGCTCGGCCACTTGCCGCGCGGCCTCGATCAGCGTGCAGTGGTCTTTCGGTCGAGCGAGGCGCGCGACCATCGCGACCACGCGCGCATCGGCGGGGACTTGCCAGTCGGCACGATGAACCCCATTGCGCGCCGCGAGTTCGTCGCTGGATGTCTCGATACCGTTGTAGATCGTCCGAATCTTCTCGCCCGGGATGCCGCCTTGGTGGGTGAGGCCGTCGCGAATCGCGTCGGCGTTGATCGTCACGCGCGAGGTCCACACGGTCAGCAGCCGGTTGACGACGCGCTCGTGCGGCCGCAGGTCTTCGACGGTGCTGCGGATCGCGCAGACGGTGTGCGGCACGCCGACGACGAACGCGGCCACGCGGCCGTAGCAGTCGGCCGTGAAGAGCCACGTGTGGACGATCGCCGGCTGCAGGCGCCGCAGCAACACGGTCAGGCGCCACAGGCAGCGGGCGTCGAACTTGCCGAATTGCGAGAGCGTGTGCAGCTCGACGCCGTCGCGGGTAAGCTCGCCGGCGAGCGCAAGCCGCTTCGTCGAGAGCGCGATCACGATCGGCTGCCACCGGTCGCGCGGCAGGTGCCGGACCAATTGGACCAGCTGTCGCTGCGCGCCGCCGACGCCGAGATCGTCGATGATATAGACCACGCGGACCGGCGCGCTCGGGCCGGACCGCGCCGCGTCGTCCTCATCGCTCATGCGTTTGCGATCGGTATCCGTCGCTCGCCACGCGGGCCTCGATTCGCCGCGGTAGAGCGATTCGTACGCGTCGACCATCGCGTCGAGCGAGAACCGCTGCGTCGCCCGCGCCCGCGCCGCGCCGCGAATCGCTGCGGCCCGCCGCGGATCGCGAGCGAGCTCGACGATGGCGCGCGCGAGCGCCTCGGGGCGGTTCGGCTCGACGAGCACGCCGCTGACGCTGTCCTCGATAAGCTCCGTGTTGCCGCCCACGCGCGTCGCGACGATCGGCACGCCCGCAGCCATGGCCTCGAGCATCGCGATCGACAACCCCTCGCGTTCCGATGAGAACGCCAGCAAGTCCATGCCCGCGAGCAGCTCGGGCACATCTTTTCGCAAGCCTGTTAAGATCACGCGGTCCGCGAGGCCGCGCTCGGCGAGATACGCGGCGGTCTGTTCGCGCAGCGGGCCGTCGCCGATCATCAGCGCGCGCAGCCGCGGCTCGGCGTGGCATGCGACCGCCATCGCGTCGACAAACCGCTCGGGGGCTTTGGCGCCGACGAACCGGCCGATCCATCCGACGACGACCGCATCGGCACCGATGCCCAGCGCCGCGTACGCCGCGCGCCGTCCCCGCGGTGGCATCGCCTGCACATCGACGCCGTTATAGATCACCTGCCAGCGCCCGATGCCGACGCGGTGCGATTCATAAAAGCCGCGCACTTGCTGCGAGACGGCGACGAGCGACGTCGCGAAGCCCGCGAGCCACCGGTCGAGCCACATGTACGAGCGCGGTTTCCACGAGTCGAGGTTGTGCTCGGTGGTGACGACGATCGGCCCCTTCGCCAGCCGCGCGGCGAGGCGGCCCCAGAGGTTGCCACCCCAGAGATGCGTGTGGACGACGTCGAGCTTCCGTCGGCGGAATTCGCCGGCCAGCCGCCACAGCACGGACGCGTCGTAGTGGCCGCGCTTGTGAAGTGCCACGACCGGGATGCCTTCGGCGATCAGCGGCGCCGCGAACTCGCCGACGTCGTTGAGGGTGAAGACGCTCACCTCGTGGCCGCGCCGATGGCACGCGAGTGCCAGTTGGATGATGACCTGCTCCGCGCCGCCGAGGCCGAGCGACCAGTTCACGTAACCGACACGCAGCGGTCGGCGGACCGGTTGATCCGTTGATGACATCAATGGCCCTCGTGGCTCGTGGGATGCTGCGCGCGCCGGCGTCGCTGCGCACCCTGCAGCGCGGCGTGCAGCCAGTCGTACGCGCCGGCAAGCTTCTTCTCAAAGTCCCACAGCGAATCGAAGGCGCTGACTTCCGTGCGCTTGAGCGCGAACGGGTCGGTGCCGAGCCGATTCGCGCCCGGCTCGACGGTGCACGCGCCCCGGTAGCCGGCATCCGTGACCGCTTGCTTGACGGTCTCGTTGTAGTAGCCCGCGGGGTAGCAGAAGTATTCGATCGGCCGCGCGAGCCGTTGCTCCAGCGTCCGCTTGCAGCCGCCCACTTCTTCCGGCAACTCAGCGACGGGGATCTGGGTCAGCTTGCGATGCGTCACCGAGTGGCTGCCGATCTCATGGCCCTGGCGCAGCAGATCCTCGATCTGCGCCCACGACATCGGGCGATCGTCCGGGCCGTGGCCGTCGACGCCGCCCTCGATGAACTGCGTCGGAATGAAGAAAATTCCCTTGAAGTGGTGGCGCGCCATCGCGGTCGCGGCGAACTGGTAGTTGTCGTCGAATCCGTCATCGAATGAAATCACGATGGAGCGCTGCGGAAGCGGCCCGCCCTGGCGCACCCAGCGCGCCGCGTCGGAGAAGCTGACCGTGCAGTAGCCGTCCTCGTCGAGGTGGCGCATCTGCGCCTCGAACTGCCGCACGGGCACGCACAGCCGGTCGTCCGGATGCGCGTCGGTGACGCGGTGGTACGTGAGAATGCGCAAGCCCGTATGCGCCGCATTCGTGAAGCGCATGGTCTGGTAGCGCAAATCGCTGAGCGTGTTCCGCAAGAATCGTTTCATCTGTTTAGGATGACGCCGGCAGCTCGGAGCCGCGGGCGCGTGGTGAACTCGGCGCGGCGGACTTTATCACTCGCTGGTGCGAAGTCCCGGCGCGGCCGGCCGCACGATCGATCGCTTCCGAAAACACCCGGCGCAAGGCTTCACCGGTGCGCTCCAGCGCAAACCGCTCGACCACGCGGCGGTACCCCGACTCGCCCAGCCGCAGCCGCAGCCCCGGATCCTTCCACAACCGCTCGACCGCGTCGGCAACGGCCGCGGGGTCATGCTCCGGGATGATCCACCCGCTTTCGCCGTGCACGGCGAGCTCCTTCAGCGACGGCAAATCGCAGCAAATGATCGGCGTCTTGGTCGCGAGCGCTTCGATGACGACGTTGGGAATACCCCAGTGGATGCGAGAGACCAGCGGCAGCGCGAACACATGCGCCTGCTGGTACAAGCCGACGACGATTTCCTGGCTGACGTAGCCGGTGATCGTGATTTCATGGCCCAGCCCGAGCCGCTCGATTTGTTGGCGCAGCGATTTCTCCAGCGGCCCGCCGCCGGCGATCGTGCAGCGAAACGCCACACCGCGGTCTTTGAGCAGCTTGCAGCCGTCGATGAGCGTCTCGAGCCCCTTGCACGGAAACAGGCTGCCGACGATGAGCACGTGGCATGCGGGGCTGTCGGGCTTTTCGGTCGCCGTGAAGCGCGTGAGGTCGAC
>OBEQ012288017.1_pt1 | contig 18832 bp, 11 predicted proteins | sample 1670901 | NCBI WGS metagenome assembly OBEQ01 (sample SAMEA104232315, study PRJEB22302) | groundwater metagenome | biome: forest; feature: aquifer; material: groundwater | place: USA | collected 2011-08-07 | depth 5.4 m
AAGAATTGGGTTGTGGTCGAGTTTAAAGTGCTAATGTCGCTGTCTACCGTGGTACGAATGTTTCGACCGTCCGTAGCGACTATGAGCAATTCACCCTTGGTGTTTACCGTTGCGTACAAACCTCTAGTATCACCGCCAGCTGTTGCTGCCGCAAAGGCTGCGTTAATGGCGCCGTGCATATAGCCGTTGGCGTCATTTTCTTTTATGGCTTGGTTAAACGTTACTTCTATACCATCACCGGCAGCGGCTGCAGCAGTCGCGGTTGCGGTGTTGGTTTGGAAGAACAATTTAAAGGTATCCGCTAAAGTATCTGTACCCAAAGCGGAAATCTTACCGAGGTTTTGCGTAGTCGTGGCAGTTGCCGTAACCTGATCTTTCAATGAAGACGTGTTGTTAATGGCTCCAGCGATGTACATGGCGCTGGCTTTGGCCTCAACGGAAGATTTTTCGAGAGAAGCCGTGCCGCTCACCGTATTCGAGAATGTTTGGAAGTCAACCATAATACCGTTAATAGCCAAATCACCGTGCTTCAATTCGGTAAACGTGTTCGCGGCGGTTGATGCCACACTTTGCAATTTATCTTCAGTGGTATCCGTCGTAGCTGCAGTAAAGTCACCGGCCAAGGGGTTCGCACCGGCAACCGTAATCGCCTGTTGAGCATAGAGAGTGATCGTACCGCGGGCTGATTTATCAAATACGGCGCTTGCTGAACCGATACCCAGTTGCGAGAACTCGGTGCCGCTACCAGTGCCTGTAGCCTTGAAGTTGATATTTCGGCCATCCGCCGCCGTCAACACGACAACACTGTTAGTACCCGCTAATGCCGTAATCCCCGTTACTGACGCTGCGGCATTGACCGCAATCCTAAAGGCCGACGCTACTGCGGCAGCGTTAACGGTTGTAGCCAGGGCAATAGCACCGATATTCTGGCCATTGAGTTTGATTTCACCTGCGGAAATAACCGACGTTGTAGCAACCGCGGTAGTACCCACATCGAAAGTAAATGTTGTTCCATTTTGACCTGCATAGACCCCTGTAGTCGTAGATTTCGCATTGATGGCTGCTGCAATGGCAATTGCGCTAGCACCGTTATCTGTAGTAGATATGGTATCGCTACCAGAACTGCTCGCGCCAATTTCCACGCCCTGAATTTTTAATTCACCGGCAGATAGGCCTACCATGCTACCAGCGGTTGATGCAGTGGATTCTGTGGCGTATTTAGACGTAGACACCACTGCAGTGGCCTGATGCGAGCCTGAGGAAGTAGTAGAGTCACTACCGCCCAACGAACTCACACGAGAACTACCTAAAGTTACTGAAATGGTTTGGTCCTTTTCAGCTCCCACTTGAAACTTACTGGTACCGAATGAACCGTCTAGCAGATTTCTACCGTTGAATGCTGTAGTAGAAGCGATACGATCAAGTTCTGTCACCAGCTGACCCACCTCCACCTGCATCGCATCGCGGTCAGACTGGGTGTTAGCGTCAGAACTGGACTGCAATGCCAGTTGGCGCATACGTTGAAGGATTTTAGTAGATTCTTGTAGAGCACCTTCAGCGGTTTGCGCCACTGAGATACCATCGTTTGCGTTACGAATACCCTGGTTAAGACCGTTAACCTGGGTAGTCATCCTGTTAGAAATTGAAAGACCTGCTGCGTCGTCCTTCGCACTGTTGATCCGCAAACCCGAAGACAGTCGTTGTAGAGAGGTTTGCAGAGCGCCTTGGGACTTACCTAAGTTGCGCTGCGCGTTTAATGATGCAATGTTCGTATTGATACCTGACATTTCTTTTACTCCTTTTGTCCCTTGTTAGCCACTTCGCTGAAGGAACCTGTTAATTTGAATCCTAAGACTCAGATATAAAATTCACTCAACATATTTATCGGCCAGTAAAATCACGGCTTTAACGGAATAAACGTCTTTTTTAATCAATCACAGGATAACTTTGTAATAGCCAGGTAACTATTTATTACGATAACTACCTAAAAGCGGAAAATGGGCTTATATGATGAGGGTATATGACAAATTAGACTGCAATGAAGCCCGGCAATTACAATAAAATATAAAATCAGAACACAATAAAAAGCAGGAATATGGCTAGGGGAACATTGGTAACAGCGCTCATATCTAAGATCCATAGCCACCTAGAGCGAGGTTATCTCAGCAAGCGCATTTTGCAGTGGAGTTTGAGTTCTGCATGAATCTAAAATGCCATGCACAACTCTCACAATGTTTTATAGAGCCATGGATCAGTATCGATAGAGAAATGTTTAAATGTCACTGATTGATAATGCGGAACAACCTCGATTAAAAAATCCGCCGTGGTATTCTTCCAAATCTCATAAAACCTAATCTTTGCCGCATCGTCTATATCCGCAAATGAAAAACTGTATAAAATGTACATTAGATGATTAACGCTACCCCAAATTAAACTCATTCCGAGGTTGTTAGTTCTCTGGCCAGAGTCTAACGCATAGATTATCTTTCCACACAGGAGTGAGATATCTGATAGATTCTTTACCGGTTGATTCAACAACCCTTGCAGCTCTATCACTATTTGACACAGTTGCTCAGAAGACTGATGAAGAATATCTTGCAGCTGCAAGATATCAATGCCGCACTGCAAATGTTCAAATAAAATATGCTCAAGCCTATGCTCAGCTCGCGCCGTTTCGCGTTCCTTTAACCAAGCAATTTGTTCACTTGAAAACTGCTCGGCACCTTCTATGGCAACACCCAAAGAGCAATTAAAAACTCTACCGCCATCTGCCCTAAAATATTTTATGTGGTCTTCCATATTTATTCTTGCAATAAACATTGATTGACTCGTATAAATATCTTCGCCGGCGACTGACTTCACGCCATATAATTCTTCATTGTTGAACGCAATATTATTCTTCAAGATTTTTAGGAGTTTTGACTCCTCATATAAATTTTCTTCCCCACTTTCAGGATAATTTTGTGAGAGCCTTTCTGCCGCCACCTCATCATAGAGTGATCCTGAGGCATGGTGTTTATCCTTGCTAACGAAACCAAAATCTACACCAAACAAATAGATTTCTGCGGCGCTATAGTATGCTGCCAAAGCAAAAGCACCGTTAACTACGGTACTTGATATTCGTGGCAGCTGAGGGGCAAATTGCCCAAACATTGCAGCACCAGCCCCCAGATCTTTAAAGAATAGCGCTTTGTCTTTAAATAGATTAAATACCAGCGGACTAATTTGCGCAGGGCCTACAAATTTAATCGATGCCAGCCAGTCCTTATCATCAATATATTGCAATGCCTTATGGGTTAAAAAATCCGATTCGACTTCTATATGAATATCAGGCTTAATCCCATGTGCATAAAATATTTTTAATGCTGTTCCCGCCGAAATAATGGTAGCTACACTTTGCATTTTTTTTAAATCATCAATTCTTTCATTGAGTGATGGGCCCGAACCTACAATAATGACTTTTCCAAAATATTTATTTTTAGGAAATTGACTTTCAGGAACGCGTGCGAATGGCAAACCAGGTATCTGTTGATGTGCATTATGTAGAATGTGGTTGATTTGAATAATCTCATCATCGTAGTTACCAAAGGTACTACAAGCTCGCACGAGATCCTGATTTATTTTACCAACTACTGATTTATAATGTGTTTCGTTGCGATGATTATAGAATAATGTCATTAAAGGAAATATTGGTCGGTGGAACTGCAGCTGATTCCAAAGCTCTGCCACCAAACCGCCACCCTCATCGGCCATGAGCACAAAACTCAGCATGCGGCCAGATTTTGCGTCAAAGCGTTCGCCTATCTTTGCCCAGTCAATGCAATATAAACTCGCAAGAAATCGATCAAACTTAGTTTCAACGATGACAGCTTGGTGAATATCTTTCTGCGCTAATAATTCCTCTATATGATAGCCAAGACCAACGCCCATAAAGACGATCATGGGATAGAAATCGTCTAATTGGTAACTTGATTTTTCTCCCACAGGAAAAGGGCAGTACTGAACTAACGCATGTGCTTTCGCGCAAAAAAGCCGTTCGAACTTAAAATTAGACGGATTGTAGGTAGGAACAGTTTCAATTTTACTGCCTTTACCACACTGCGACAGAATTTTCGTCACCTCGTCCTTACAATAGATGTGCGCATCAACATTGTAGAGAGGTTTACCATTTTCATTCAGATCCAGTGCAAACGAGGTTGGATCGAATACAAACTGACTCTCGGTAAAAGAGTAGCGAACAAAATAGTCATAGATAGCAGGATATTTTTGTGAAAAGAATTCCAAATTGCGTTGGTATCTTTGATTCTGTTCAACTTTGAAGTGTGCCAGGGCAGCAGCGCCATTATCCATATTACTTTATCTCATCAAATCCATCCCGAGAATAATACTGCGTGTCATCATATTCAGAATCAAAAAGCGATTTAACTAGCCAAAGATCTGTATTCACATTAAATTCTTTGAAGACAACCGACTCAAAATGCTCAACAACGCCTTCGAGAAATGCCGTGAAATTTTCTTTCCAGAGTTGGTAGTACTCGTTTAAAACTGTATCTGGTTCTGACAAATGGCAAAAACCATAAAGTGCATAGAGAAAATGCTTAACGCTGCCTTCAATGAGCAATTTACTGCTTTCCGGTAGTATGTGTTGGGCGTAATTGATTGCGTGAATTATTCTCGAACACAGTAAGTTCACCTCTTGCAGCGTATTAACCTGCAAAGACACTTCCTTTAGCAATCGTGCTGTCAGCTGTTTCAAGCCATCTCTGCATACGTTGAGTGCAATTTTTACCTCAGTTTCATAATTTACTGTGGAGTCATTCTCGGCAAAAAGAACATGATCTAGCCTAACAGCACTAGCCTCTGCGTCATTTACAATAAGATCAATATATTTTTCCGGTTTATCCAACCAGGTTACGTTTTCAATTACAGCACCATTAGAACAGTTATAAAATGGAATATCTTTATATGACGGGCTTTTAGTTAAAGCTTCAAGCCGTCTTTTCGCACCAAACATAATAGGTTCTGTGCGAATCGGACTGCCATCAACACCTCGGGTATACCAGAAGCCTTTTTTGTCCCAATTTACCAGATCTTTCAGCTCATCCTCAATCTCATCCAAATCAAACATTGTGCCGTCGGCATGATGACTTTCAGTATCCCTAAAGCCAAAATCAACGCCGAAAAGAAATATTGCTTTCGGCTGATAATAAGCTGCAATGGCACAAGCTCCGTTCACTACGGTAGGCGTCGCATATTCAGAAAAAGGTGATATAGCATTAATTAAAAAGCCACAGGTAGACGGATACTTCAAAAAAAAGCGTTTATCATCAAACAATCTGTAAACGAACGGCGTTACTTGTAACAGCGCAATGTGCTTAATACTGCGGACCCACTCAGGATCACCTATATAACGTATAACCCGCTCAGTAACATAGTCCGATTCAATTTCGAGGTGTATATCAGGTTTAATGCCATGGGTATACAATACGCGGAGCGCAGTGCCACAGGAAATAACTGTAACGTGTTGTCTGATTTTCCGTAATCCTTCGACCGATTCATTAAGCGATGGACCAGCGCCAACAACCACTATATTGCCCTTGATTGGCTCTTTAAACAAAGGCAGGCTGCGCGCTCCATCATAAATATTATGCAAAGCATTATTCATTTGATTGATTTCATCATCGTGATTTCCCCAGCTGGTCGGCACTTGCACGATGTCACCGTTAATTTGATCAATAATCTTGCGATTTTCTTCATCGCCCAAATGATTAAAGAAAATTGTTAACGCAGGAAAAACGGGAACCAGTTCCAATAGTTTATTCCATATGACTCCGTAAAAAACCGCCCCCTTACCAATGGAGAAAACAAAATTAAAAGACTTACCCTCGGATGCACAAAATCCCTCACTTAGCTCTTGCCAGTCAACACAAAACAAACTGGCCGCAAATTTTTCTAAGTTATTTTCAGCCACAATTATATGATTGACAGTGGAACGTTTTAATAGCTCCACAATTTGATAGCCTAATCCAATACCCACGAAAACCACTAAGGGGTAAAAATTACCTAAGCGATAGCCGCGCATACGACTGACCATCGTAAAGACGTCATTGTTAACGACATTACGCGCCTTATTAAAGAAGTAGCGATCGATATCAAATGTCGTTTTATCATAGGATGGCACACTGTTGACACGTACACCCTCAGAGTAAAATCGACAAAACTCATCAACCTCTCTCTCCGCAACTTTTTTGGCTTCACCATTGTATAATGACTTTCCATCTTCATAGAGATCCATTTCATTACTATTGGGCAATACGTTTAAACGCAATGTTGATAATTGCTGTTCGGCCATCATGTGATAAATGGAAGGATATTCTTTCTTAAAAAATTGCAGATTTTTCTCGCGCAAAGCAGCTAACTGCACATATGTCTGCTGTCTCTTAGTTTTTTCTTCATCATCCATAAAGGTCTAGCTCTCTTTATATAAACACTTTCTTTGAGCATCGAATGAAAGCTACATTTTGATAAAAAATTTAAACCACCAAACAGTCAATGAACTTTTCGTAACAATTTCATTGTAATTCAGCATTCGCTCCTGTTATAGAAAGTAGCCTATATACGGCTGATTTGCTATAAAATATAAGTTGGTCAGTTAAGCCTATGTTTGACAATATAACAAATCGTGTCTCGAATAACGTCGTCTTCTATAGTATCTACACCGTGAAATGAGTTATCTGTTCGCAAAAACCCGAAAGCTGAATTCGGCACATACGGGACCGTGTTGACAATATCAAAATATTCGCGGCTATAGTTCAGCCCTTTAGTGCATCTGAATTCTCTCTCCTTGGGGACATAAACCGAAGTTCCCAAGTGACTGTGACTGCTGTCCTGTGGAAGATAGACCATAATCGACATCAATCGGTGCGGGCGGTCAGTATGGGGAGTTATGCCGTAACCTTTGGTATCTTGCATGATAAGTACCTCGGGATAAACATTCAGTTGAGTGCGCCCCAACGCCTTTAGTTGATTACCAAAAACTTTTATGGCGGAGAAGAGAAATTCATTACTGCTCATAATTGTTTGCACAAATTGCCACATAGCATGTTGCTCATCTGGCAAAGAGGCCAGTGATTCTTCACATATTGGCATAACATCACGAGATTGAACATTCATAGCTCTCCCAGTATCGCTAATGGGAGTAAGCTGATTTGGTTGTAATTTTCTTTTTAGCAATTCAGCGTAAAAATCATCAGGAAAAAAATTTTCAATATGAAAATAAGGGAAAGGTTCTCTATACACACTACATTCTTCAAAGCGCTTAATAAGATGTGTCAACACCATCTGCAATGAAAAATTTCGCTCGCCTGTTTCAATTGTATTGTTTTCAGCTACGTTCATGAGAACACCACCATGCATAATCGCTCATTAACTTACGTCATAAAGACGCTGCAACCGTGTCAAAACTGTGCGCAAATAATTTCTGGATATGCGCCATCTTACGATAATCAGGACTATTTTCAGTTTGTATACGCTGCATAATCTGCAAATCGCCTGGGTCTGTTCCCTCTGCTACTCTTACACCCATAGATCTCTTGAGTAAGGCTAGAAAGGCGTTTTCAAATGCCTCTTCATTCGACGCACTGAATCCGCAGTGGGTTTTTATACCCTGCATAAACTCGCCAAAATAGGTTGAAAATTGCGGGTTGAGATATAAATAAGGCCAATGTTCCGTATCGCGATTGTTGATTAATTGGGCGCGCCAGCCTTGAGCATTATTGAATCTTGCGTAGTGCAGGCTATCTAAAGTTACTACGGGCCCCAAGTTAACCGTAAGGCACGAAGCCAAGTATTGCCAAAATATGACATTTTTCGTGAACTGCATTGTTTTGGTATAGGCATCGATAAAACTTTCTCTTCGATGAACTGCATACAACGTGGCGAAGAAATTCTCCAAATGTTTTATAACACGGGTGGAATTATCCTCTTCACAACGCTGCCGACCATCATGGGTGGATAAATTAAACCTATTCCCTTGTGATAGATCAAAGAACACCATCCTGCCTCTAGCAGCAGGCATCTGAGGGTTTTTTTCAAGATGGAGCAAGCAATCCACAGCAGCATCGGGAAAAAAGAAATCATCATCTGCATGTAACATAATATAGGGAGTCGCTGCCTGCTCCGCGCAATCCAACAAACGCTCTACAAAATGTAAGCTTTGCGAATGGATAATCAGTTTGATGTTCAGAGCAGAGAACTCGCCAATAATGCTTGCGACGACCAGCTGCTCAGATTCAACCGAATGATCACTGACAATAATAGGGCCAAAATAGTGTATTTCTTGCAGATGGCAAAGACACCGCCTAAAGAGCTCGCCTCGACTGGCAACAGTGGGAATCATTAATGTGAGCATTTGAACATTAATCCTTGCCCCGTAGGAAGCGCCAATATCGATACACCAAAGTTTGCCGCAACCGTATCCAACGCATTTTTCTGTTCAACATGTGCCAATGAATTGTAATCATCTAAAATCACGATGCCGCCAACATGCATCTTCGGCCAGAAAAATTCTAAAGCCTTAACTTCGGGATAAGCGATATTCATGTCGATATGCAAAAACGCGACATCGTCTATAGGTTGTGTAGAGAGAGTTTCAGGTACTTCACCTTTAACCAGGCGAACATTATTGAAGGCTGAAAACTCTTGCTGTATGCGTTCGAAACTAGTCTGTCGGTAAAATCGTTCATTCTTGCTGATTGACAATCGCGTCTCGAAATCGCTCATTTGGCTTTCTGGTATGCCATTAAAGGTATCAAAGAGATAATAGAGCTTATCTTTGTCCTCAAAATTAATATAATGACAAACAGTTCGGGAAGTGATCCCGGTGTAGACACCACACTCCACAAAATCGCCGGGGACTTTTAACACTTGTTCCGCAGCCCAACAGCACACGTAGACCCGCCAACGGATATCAATATTTCCATAACCATGTCCCGTGGCAAGGCCCTTGCTATAGGACTCAGTGAATCTTTCAGACAGTACACAGTCTGGATTATGGCCGGTAGCCAATCCGTCTGCAGCGTAGGTTACTTGCATTTTCATTACAGTCATTCTGTCACCGCCATTTGCCGCTGTTTTCCTGTCTTTAATCCTAAATAGCTTAAACTAGATCTCATGCGTTCTATTAAACGGAATATGATTCATTCGCGGTGACGCACCCTGCTGTACAACAGCATCATAATTTTCCAGCGAACTGATCGTAAAAAAGAAATCAATATTCGGATATCTATCCGCTGTAGCAGAAATGACGCTCTGCCACCACTCGGGCGGTTGAACAGTACAATGGGCGTTTTCACCATTAGGTAATTGCTTCTTCGCTGGAAAACACGCGATATTGGAGTAAATACATTTCTTTGCTAAGGAAAAAAGATCGTTAATAATCCATGGAATATCGGGTTCGGGGCAGTGCTCCAATACATCGGTATTAATCACTAAATCATACTGGCCGGTTGGTCTCTGCATATAAGGCTTGTAGGCGGGGTCATAACAAGTAACATCGGCACCCCAAAATTCATGAATTTTTGATACAGCTTCGCCGTTACCAAATTGCATAATCACTTCACCCGAGTACAGTTGGCCTTTACCCGAGCCATAATCCAAAAGAGTTTTTATCTGATAGCGATCAATGATCTCTTTGATCTTAAGAACATGCTGCGCGAGGGATGTGCCGCGAAAGACCACCACTTGATTTTCTCCAACACTCCACCCTTCCTCATGCATTTTTGTATAGAGTGCTACGAGTTCTCGGTAGCGTGGACTGGGGTTTTGCGCGCTGTAGGCAGAAGGCATATCGCTATCTCCATGTGGTTTGACTTGCTGTAACTTTTCCATCAGCAGCGTCTCAAGCAAATTAATTCGTTACGGGTCGCTCAAAGACTTGCGACAGATCCAATAGTGGAGAACCATCGCGCTCTTCATAAAGCAATTTCAATTCTATCTCTGGGTGCCTAGCTAACAAAACTCCAAATAGCTGACACCACCATTCGACCGATTTTACGGTACAGCTCTCAGCTTCACCCTCGTCAATTGTGATGCCATTGTCATAGCCACAAACCTTAACGAATAAATGTTTATAACTTCTGTTAACAAGCTCTTCCAATACCCAAGGTAAATCCGGTTCGGGGATCCGATCTAAGACGTCAATACAGACAACAATATCAAAATTGCCCATGGGTAATTTCGCCAGCGGTGGATAGGCAGGGTCATAACAGGTGATACTATCCAATGCCAAGTAGTTTTTAAGTCGTTCATGTTTTTGTCCGTCGGGTGTATCTACTGTCACCGGCGCATACTGAATGGCTTTACCCGAGCCGTAATCCAGTAAACTTTTCGGTCCGGTGGCAAGCACATAATCAGTAAGAGGCTTCATTACCTTAAACATGTTCGTACCAAGAAATGTTTGTGCCGGCAGTAAATTGCGTGCGACATCGCCCAACAGGTGAAGCTTAGTAAAGGCATGCAGTCTTGTTTGATAACGTTTACTCGGAGCCTTATCAGACGGAAGATCACTGTCTGCAAAGATGGGTTTAGGGTTTGAATTTATCTGCGCAATCACCCGCTCGTTCAAATCGTCAATAGTTAAACGAGGTACACGTTCTCCCGCAAGCCAGACGCCATGAAAAGATGGCCCAAGGATCTCCTTCCAAGTTTCAAAGCTATTCATATGGAGATGTTCTTGAAGCCAATCGCTGCTGTATTCACAATTGCCTATTTCAGGAAACATTGGCGCCCCCTGCGTGTAATGGATAAGAGAGGCATCACGTCGTTTAGGCGAATAACCAACAAGATGATTCCATTCCAAGGGCAACTCACCAATAGCTAGCTCACCAGCCCATTTCAGCGCAAACAGCAAGCCTTCCTCGCTATGCTGAATAAATTCTGGAGTTAATATTTTACATTTCTCACAGTTGAACAGCATGACGGAAGGCCATTCCACTTTTTGCGGATTTTTGATGACCATAATGTCATATTGGGAGTCACGATAGGCGAATAGCTTGGCAATATCATCAGTTACTAAGATGTCCGCATCAAGAAAAAGCGCCCAGCCTTGATAATCACATAACCAGGGTACTAGAAAACGGCTGAACGTAAATTCAGTTAACCCTTTGCGAGTAATAGGCAGTTGATGAAGAATAAGGGGGGTAATTTGAATAGGTTTACTGCTGCGACGCACAATCGAATTCTGCAGAACATTGTAGGACACCGGTTGACGCGGGTCAGCACCAATAAATACCCTTAATAATTCTTTGTTCGCCATTGCCTCGCGTTCCAAAAAATATGGTCCATCGCATAAAGTAATGCACAGATCAATGCGACTGAGTTCAGAAAAAATCTTAATTTGTAGCCTGGGTGAAGCGAAGAGACTGTGAAAGTATTCCGTGCTTAATGACTTATCCGTGTAGGGTGCGTTAAAACGCACCATTATCAGCTCATAACCAGCACATTTTTCCGTGTTTTTGAGCATTTTGATGGTGCGTTTTAACGCACCCTACAGTTTAGCTCTCCATACAAGGAATACTTTCACAGTCTCGAAGCGTAACCCAGGCACAATTTCAGAGAAATCGCTTAACTTAATCGCAATAATGCACAGACTGCGCCACTCAGCTCCTTAAGGTCAATTAAGCTGGCCTAGAGGATTGATAAATTAGAGTTTAGACAAACATCCAGACTAGGGTGCAAAATTTGCGGATAAAGTTGATCTAAATTAGGCTCTGAGCAAAACACACACTAAACATCGAAACGGAAAAGCCACTTTCAAGCGGCAATTATTCGCCGCCTCCAGAGCACCCAACTCTTTTGTTCAATAGATCAAGCTCCGCTGCCATGGACCGCACCACGACATCCCAAGACTCATCTCCTTTCTTACTATAAATACTGACAGTTTGATGAATGCCGTAAAAATATGCGGGTGTGAAGGTCCAATCAACCTCAGTAGTAGTTTTGTAAACCCAGGTTTTTACCCCTAAAGAACCGGCAAATTCAAACATCGTGGTGGAAGGTGAGATGACCAGATCACAGGCAGAGATAATCGCCGCCAGTTCATCAACATCATCTTTGAGATCAATAGTAGGCAGATGAATAACCCTTGCAGTCGATAACCATGATTCAAGTAACTGACTTTCTTCCATCGTCGATTGATACTGCAAGTTAATCAATTTGATATTCTTGTCTTTGAACAGCAACTGAAACGATTCTAATGGGGGATAGCGAAGGAAATGCCCCAAAAGGCTCACAGGTCCACGCCAACAAAAGCCGATCTTCAGCGGCCTATCATTGCTAGGTTTATTGTTGCCCTGGCTGTCAAATAAGGCTCGCCAATAGTTGGTTCGCTCTCGATCATGCTTGAGGTGAGCTTTCACTGACGAAATCTGCTGGCTTTTTTTGGCTTCACAATACGTCTGAAAGCGTTGAGCCATTGGCACAGCGTATTTTTTTGCTAAACTCGCTAAAGGTATTTCAGCACTATAAAAGTCCTGCATTTTTATCTGCTCTCGCCACTGTGCTTTACTCAAAAATTCAATAGCTGGAAAGGAGCGTTGGAAAAGTTTAATTAAACGAACATCACATACAACTGTAGCTTTAATCGCTGGCTCCTGCGCCAAATGCGCTAAAAACCACGCATAGCGCAGCTGATCACCAAGTCCCTGCTCGCCTGTTACCAACAAATTAATCGTCTCAGCGTGCCAATCAGGCGGCGATAATTCGGTTAAGCGTTTATTATCGCGAAATTCAAGCTCCGCCAAGCCTTCCTCAAAATCACCGCAATTGAACGCCAGTGCAGCTAAAGTAAAATGTATTTTGTATTCTCCGGCATTAATATCAAGCGCCCTCTGCAGCACCAGCCGGCATTCATCATAGCAGCCCTTTTTTTCCAGTAGCCGACCATAACTGGCAAGCAGGCCAAGATGGCCCTCATCAATTTTTAGTCCTTCTTGAATGACTTTTTCGGCGTCATCCAGCGCGTCTAACAGAAGCAGTGTATTAACGTAATTATTAAAAACTCCGCAATTTTGCGTGCCCATAGTTATGGCTTTTCGATAGAGGTCACGGGCGTCTTCTAACTTTCCGAGATCGGCTAACAAGTTAGCCAAATTATACATTGCATCCACCATCTCTGGCTCAAGCTCGATAGCTTTCGCATAAGCGACAATTGCCGCAGAATATTGGCCTATTTCTTTGTAGCTCTTGGCGAGATTGTAATGCGCCATGGCTAATTGCGGTGACAGCTGAATAGCTCTCTGAAACGATTGAATGGCTGAAGCATAATTTGCCAACTGACGATTCACCTCACCGAGGTTGAGATGTATAGCCGCAATATTAGGATTCAAATCACACGCATATTGAAAACAGCGAGATGCTTCCACATATTGGCTATTTTGATGAAACTGATTCCCAGAATTGAAGAAAAATTCGATCGCGCTGATAAACAGCTGATTCACTCGCTCACTCGTAGGAAAAGTTTCCTTGGCAACGGTTACCGTTGTATAGGTGGCATCAAGATGGCCAAATTGCAAAAATGTAGTAGCCAGTTGGATATAGCCCTCTTCTTTAAGAGGATTGGCCATAACAAATGCTTTAAATAACTCGATCGCTTGCGCATATCGACTCAACGAGCGCAAAGCGATACCTCTATTGATGAGCGCATCATGGCGTTGAGGTGCAACCATTAATGCTCTATCAAACAGCTGGATTGACTCCTCGCTCCGCTGCTGCTGGTGCAGTAATACGCCGTAGTTAACTAATGTATCGACGTGTCCGGGCTCAGCTTCCAATACCCTCTGATAATATTTTTCTGCCTGCGCTAGATCTCCGCTTTGCTGAAAATTCAAGGCTCGTAAGAAGGTATCAGAATTCATTGATAGTAATGCTCACTCGATAATTTGTGGCTTAGTATTTAATCAACAATACTGAGTAAGCACACTGTTCACCTTATGCTATTATTATTAGAGTCTTAAGAGTATTAACCTCAAAAAGGCTTAATTCATTTAGAACTGAAAAAGTAGATAATTAGGAAAACTCATTGAATTCTTTTAAACAAATCAGCAATGACCTAGTTAGGATAGCAGATAAAAATATTTTTTTTCTTGTTGGCGTAGCTAAATCGGGCACTACATGGCTACAACATATCCTCGATGGTCACCCAGAAATCAGCTGTAAAGGTGAATCACATCTCGTCGGCCATTTAATGCCAGAGTTAATGAATCTGCTTGCGCAGCACAATGACATCATTCGACGTAAAAATAAAATGTTACAGCAAGAAAATGACGGCTATCCAACATTCGCCAATGCCGACGTGCTCTTTTTGGCTAAGACTGCGCTGCTTTTACTGTTAAAGTCCCAAACTGGCGATAAAACCGTAAAAATAATTGGCGAAAAAACACCGGATAATATTCTTCATTTGGATCAGATTAGTGAACACCTTATCCCATCAGCGAAATTTATCCATATCATTCGCGATGGCCGCGACGGTGCAGTTTCCGGTTGGCATCACATCCATGCTGATACGCCAGAATGGGCAAATGAAAATTTTCCAACGTTTCTAAACTATGTCGATGTTTATGCTGATCGTTGGCAATTGAAAATCAACCATGCCCGCCAGTTTGGTATAAACCATCCAGAAAGCTATTTGGAAGTTAGGTATGAATTGTTACAAAGCCAAACCCATGATGAGATTAAACGTGTGTTGGACTTTTTAATTGCAGATGCCAGCGATGAAAATATTAGATGTTGTATAGATGCAGGCAAATTTGAAAAACTCAGTCAAGGTAGACACCGCGGCGAGGAAGACCCTAATTCGCACTTTCGGAAGGGCGTGGTGGGAGATTGGCAAACTCTTTTTGACTCAGATTGTATTCAACAATTTGAGTCTCGCGCCGGCAAATTGCTTGGGGAATTAGGTTATCGTTGGTAAGCAAGGATAGGAATTTCAAACATGGACCAACCTACCGACAGCGGCCCTCAGCAGCAACTGGAAAAAATAGTAACCGCCAGACGTAGCAAGAATCTCGACTTTTTTAAGGCTGAATTTCCCAGCGTATATCAAAAAATTATCCAAGTGGAATTTAGTCCCTACCAGCTAAATCTTACTTTTGATGGCTGCGATGCTGATTTACTTATAGATAATCAGCCAGTATACCGAGGCTCAGCCAAAAAGGTCGCGTGTGGTGAAGTGGCCGAATTTTGCAAGGTATTTACACCGGGCAGTAAATTAAATTCCGTCGCATCTTATGACAGATCATCTTTTAGCGGTTCTCGTTTCTTTTTGGAAAAAGCGCACAAAGTAGTGCAGCAGGATGTATTTAATCAACTGCAGTTTGACGGCTATATTATCCCTGATTTTTATCCGCTCGTGGTCTTTTTTGGCAGTGGCCTAGGGTATCAAATTGTAGAACTCGTCAATAAAGCGCAAGTGCATCATATTGTGGTGGCGGAAACGGATATTACAAAGTTTGCCTTGAGTTTGTTTTGTATTGATTGGTCTGACTTATATTATCGCTTTTTCTCCACCAGAGGGCGTTCTCTCGGTTTTGTTCTCGGATTGCAGTCAGACGAGCTTTTTTACAGTGGTGTCATGCAAAAACTGCGGGAATACGTTCCCTTGTGGCCTGCGACAACACTTTTTTTTAATCATCTCGGTGACCAGAATAATAGACGAGTCGTTGATAAAATAAATGGTGATATCCTCCAAGTGCCCTATGGCTGGGGCAATTACGACGACGAAGTTAACCAGATCAATTGCATCCTGCATAACTATTATTTACATGTTAAGCCGATCGCAGATTTTAAAAAGCCGCTTCATTCATGTGTAATTGTGGTGGGCTCAGGGCCATCTTTAAACGGTAGATTTGCAGATCTAAAAATCATGCAGCGCAACGCAACGATCATCTCCTGTGGAACGGCGTTGCGATCGCTCTATACGCATGGAATAAAACCGGACATACATATTCAAATCGAATCAAATCCAGACACAAAAGTCGCGTTGCAATATATTGGCGATGACGAATGGCTACGCGACATAAATTTTGTTGCTTTAGCACAAGTTAATCCTTACGTATTTCAGCTATTCGATAAAACGCGAATCTGCTTAAAAAATTATGGCGCTGCAGCTGATTTATTCAAAAACATCAAGACTCCTTTCATTCCCTTCGCAGGCCCGACCGTTGTTAATGGTGGTATTGCTTTGGCCACTTATTATCAACCGCAGGCAATATTTTTATTCGGTGTTGATTTTGGCTTTAAAAGCCTTGAAGAACATCACGCCGATGGTTCGATGTATGAATTAAATCACATCGAGAAAAATTTCAAAAATGATGTAGATTACCGTTCGAGGGGGAGGTGGCTTACCCGTGCAGCTGATGGCGGTGAGATCGAAACCGACCCCGTAATGTTTTTGGCTAAGTTATCTCTTGAGTCGCTAATTGAATCGCCAGAAAATAAAAACATCCAATTTTTTAATTGTTCCGCTGGTATAGAAATAAAAAACGCCAAATTAATTAACACAAATGAGGACTACTTGAATTTTGTTGTCAACCACTCTTCCCAAAACGAAAAGCGTTTAGCAGATGTGGTCTTTCAATCTGACGACGATACCAATAATCTGGAGCTGATAGAGCTAGCCCTTAAAGAATGCTCGAATAAATTGGACCTTATAGTTCGTTTGTTGCAAACCGAACTTGAGATAGGCGTGCATTCTCAAGCAGAAATCACTGCGTTGTGTTATCGCTTAAATATTCGGTTAATCGCTGCGGAAAGCCGAGATAACACCGGTAGTTTAGCGTTAATCCAAGGCAGCATCAGGCAATTTTTGTATGCGTTATTTACATTTTGTTTTATGGCAATTGATGACAGCGCGAGACTGAATTACTACCAACTTTGGCTAATCCAATTTAGCTCTTTCCTTAACGGTGTTAAACAGAACTTTGATGCGATCGTCTTCAAAGAATTTGCACTCGAAGCAGATAATTTAGTTCTCAATTCGTATCACAAAGACTAAGCATTTTTATAAAGTAATAATGGAGATTTTACATGCCAAGCGTGACAGACGTGCTGCAAATGGCAATACATCATCTTGGTAAGGGTGAATATGATCAAGCCAGATCGATTTGCCAACGCGTGCTTGAAGTCTATCCCGATCAGGCGGATGCCTGGCACATTCTGGGAACTATCGCATCCACTGAGGGAAATTTCTTAGAAGCACAAACCTTAGTTAAAAACGCGATCCATTTTCACCCCAACGAACCCAGTTTCTACCAAAAACTTGCTACGATACAAACTTCCCTATTGCTTTATCACGACGCTATTGAAACGCTGACTGCACTGCAAGACATTGACCCTTCTCTATCAAATATCAGTGCTGATATTGATTATTTAAAGGCACTAATTGACTATAACAAAACTGCTGCCGGCGACTTTGGCATAGAGTTAGAGCAGCTTGAAAAAATTTTTAAATATCGCCTTAAACAAAATCCTACCGACGTCAACAACCTTGCATACTTGGCCGGAGTGTTTGAAGCTCGCGGGGAACTCGAGAAATCATGGGAATATTGCAACCTAGGGCAGTCAATCGACCCGCACAATGTAGAAATTAGTATCGTTAGCGCCAAGATTTTGCGGCGCCAGAAAGAACCAGCACTTGCAATTTCATTGCTCAACAGTTGTTTGGATAAATCGCTGACAGACAAGCAATCCTGCGACATCTATGAACAATTGGGCAAATGTTATGATTTAACGGATAATTTCGGACAAGCTTTCAAGTGCTTTGAGAAACTGAATTTGCTTCTCAAAAATCAGCTGCCTGCTATTGCAAAAAATCAGCAAGCCTATATTGATTTGGTCGACAAAATTAAACTTACCCTTACTCATGAGTGGTTCGAGTCTTGGAAAGAAAACTATTCGACTGAATGCAGTTCAGGTCCAATATTCCTACTCGGTTTTCCACGATCTGGTACGACTCTTTTAGGCCAGATTCTCGAAGCGCACCCGAAAATCCTGATATTGGAAGAAACATCTTGCCTGACATCTATTGTGGATAAACTCATTGCTGCACCAGAAGGCTATCCAACTTCGTTAGTAGCCTTATCAAAAAATACGACCAGAGAGCTACAAGACGCTTATATGGAAAGTACCCGCGTTTGGCAGAAATTGCATCCAGAGAAAGAAGTTATCATCGATAAAATGCCTTTGAGTACCATTGATATAGCAGCCATCTATAGGCTTTTTCCTAAAGCAAAAATTATTTTTGCAATAAGACATCCGCTTGATGTTTGCCTTAGCTGTCTTACCACGCGATTTTCCTTAAATGGCAGTATGGCGAACTTCCTAGATCTGAATGACACAGCCCATCTTTATCAGCAAACGATGGATATATGGCAGTCCGCAGTAGATAATTTGCCGATAGATTATCTGCCGGTTCACTATGAAAAACTTGTTAATAATTTGCCGGATGAATCAGCAAGAATTTTTTCTTTCTTAAATCTTGGGGATGATCACATTGAAATCGATCCTATTAAGCTTGCCGAACTCAGTAAACCCATGCGTACCGCGAGTTACGACCAAGTGAGTCAACCCATTTACCTACGCTCTGCATATCGATGGAAAAATTATGAAGAGCAATTATCACCAATAAAAAATATTCTTGCGCCTTATATAAAAAAATTCGGCTATGAGCTGAAATCGTAGGGTGCGTTTTTGTGCATGGAAGCACTTATGTCGCGGGCGCATCCATGCGCCCGCGACATAAGGGCTTCCATGCGCAAAAAGGCACCCCACGATGTTC
>OBEQ010955347.1_pt1 | contig 18831 bp, 35 predicted proteins | sample 1670901 | NCBI WGS metagenome assembly OBEQ01 (sample SAMEA104232315, study PRJEB22302) | groundwater metagenome | biome: forest; feature: aquifer; material: groundwater | place: USA | collected 2011-08-07 | depth 5.4 m
CGTCCCCCTTATGAATAGCTCTTTCGTATAACCCTCAACTCAAAAGGACAGATATGCTGATTAAACACTGTTCTCTCGCCGTTTGTGGCAAGAGATTCCCGATGAATAGGGGCGTTCAGATAGGCGGCAAATGGTTTTGTTCCTCCAACTGCGGCAAGCAGTACGACATCGTAAAGGAACTGCAACAGCAAGAGGAGAAGCATCTCCACTTCCGACCTGCTATCAACTTTGCCGTACCGATACGGAGACACGACTGAGAGGAGGTGGTCTTTTCTACGAGGGGCTAATCTCCCTTCAATTTTAAGGAGGCGCCTGGGAACATTGAGGCGAGAGCAACCTCGCCTCTTTTTATTTCTTCCTAAAGATACCGACGACACGATTCCTCTCTACCCACGCTGTCACGTCCTCGCTATTCGGATCATTCGGTACTTTCTTCCCCGCCAACTCGTCCCTCAAGAGATCTCGTACAAGAGTAATCTGTAGGACATCCATATCCTCCTTAAAGAGTTCCGCAAGTCCATTAGGAGTAAACCTGAAATAGTCATTAGGGAAGTAATGAACCTCCCATATGAATGGAACGGTCACGAAGAGAAGGGACTTAGGATTAAGAGAGTCACATATATTCTTTGCCACCTTGAACGGCTGGGAAGTATGTTCGAGAAGGTCACAACAGATCCCTAGATCAAACTTAGGCCCTTCTATAGGATTAAGCAAGTCAACACCATTGTCATAGTCGAGCATGAAGTAACTGCTGGTATCTATGCCTCCGCTCGTCAACATCTGCTTGACCATCCCTTGCCCTATCTCAGAAGTCCCTCCGTAATCCCCTATACGGATATTCTTTTTCTTCTGAATCTCGTATGAGAATGTATTAAAGAACCAGAGCAACTGATTGAACGATACGAATGTCATATATTTATATTATTATCACACTACTCTAGCACCTCTTTACTTGACAAGCAAACATGATATACTCATCCTGTTCTTTCACAAGATCATCAGACACTAATGTTATTTGGAGCTTGAAATCGCGGTTGACGCGTATAGAAGTCTCCATCATCACCATGTATCGATCATTATACGAATTTGATGTCCTCATCAATGGGAGCTCTGCTCGTGAACACGTTCACGAAGGACGCACCTACATTGAAGGACGAAACGGGTCTTCTTTCTCACTGAGGATGAGAAACAATTCCCATGAACGATGCCTCTTTGTCCCTACCGTAGACGGGCTTTCCATTATGGACGGCAAAGACGGCAGTTATGAATCACGAGGTTACATCGTCGGAGCCAAAGATTCCATTACCATAAGAGGATGGAGGACTTCAGACAAAGATGTCGCCGAATTCTTCTTCTCTTCCCCAGGAGAGAGTTACGCGAGTAAGAAGGGGAAGGGGAGGAACATGGGAGTCATCGGGTGCGCAGTATTTAAAGAGAAAGAGAAGCCCGTACAGGTCAAGATTGAGAAGGAGTATATCCCCTACCCTGTCTACCCGAATTACCCCCACCCGAGATATCCAGCACCTGAGAGGTCCCCATGGTACTTCGGAGTAGATGGTACCAGCAATATGTCTCTCTACTCTGCACAGGCTCCGACCTCGTTCTCGCTCCAGAACAACGCAGTAGGGACCTCTCAAGCCATAGGAACAGGATTTGGAGAGACAAAGCATTCTCCCGTCGTTACGGTAGAATTTGACAAGACCTCTTCTCCTGACACTACCTTCCTCATCTACTACAACACACGCCAAGAACTTGAGAAGATGGGTGTCATCTTCAACAAACCTCTCTATGTGACTCCGAGAGCATTCCCTAAGGAATCTAACGGAGATTACTGCGAGAGGCCCTAAGTATTTATAAATCAGTCTGATGACAGTGAAAGAGACAAAAGAAAACAGCCTGTACATGGCTGTTTTCTTTATATTTCATATTAAGGGCAAGAGAGATATAAGTGCCTTACTTCGACATAAAGACCCTATACCCCTAAAGGATGAGTCGTCCCATGCCCCATTCTCGGTCACCGACACTGAGGAACATCATCACCCCGTGCCTTGCCGACTGAGAGTCTTCCGCTGCCAACACTTCTTGCTCGCAGACCACGGACCGACCCCGTACTTAGAGAGAATCCAGAAGCCTGCTTCTAGATTCTGGTCTGGATTAGTGACATCGAAACCTATGATCGACATCTTCTCTATCCAGACAGTATTTACCTGCCAATATGAATGATCAACTGTCAAATTCTTGTTAAGATTGAGCGCTCGAGGCCTCCAGCTGCTCTCGCAATGGATTATTGCCCATGCCAGATCCTCATCTACCCCATAAATCAAAGCCAATATAGGGATGCGCTCTTCTGCGGTGATGCTCCTGAGGCCTGAAGGGATGATGCTTCCGTTAAGTCGTCCTTGAATCTCTAACGCGAAGACACTCGAGGGGGCCAAGATCACCGAGATCAGGACCCACAGAGACATTAGTCTTATAATGGTAGTCAAATTAAGGAGATTCTGAGATTCTCAGGCCCGCATCACGCGACTAGCGTGAGCGTCCAGTGCTATACAGGAGAAAACAACCTTCTTGACTCTATCTACACCCTATTATACTCCCATACCTCCCAAAAGTCAAGCCAAATCCTCTCGAGAGCACATCTTTGACTCCCGACGAAGCTTAATGTGTAGTTGGTGCTTCCAGACCCAGTTGTTTGCGGTACATCCTCGACACTCGCACCCTTTATTCTTCCTATAGATTCCCACCACGGGGCCTCTATATCGAGCCTCTAGCCCATAACGGTCATACCCACTCAGATATTCATTAAAGGAGTCAAGGTGGTAGTACTTCCACCTCTCCAGAGCCTTCTTCTCGTCCGTGTACCTCCTATAAGCAAGTCCGTGCATAGATTTAGACTTAGTAGGACGACTAAACTTAGCCAAAGGGCTAATTCTTACTTATTTTCTTCTTCATGTATCTGCTTAAGATCTGGAAGGGCATAAGTCTCCTCGCTCTGAACAAACTTCACTATATCTTGCCTCCCATCTTCCCCAACAACTCTCCCTATAGACAACGCCACCCGCTTGAAGTCTTCTGGATCAAGAAGTATCTGATGGTACATCCCCGACTGGGGAGCAGATTCTATGAAGACAAGAAGCCTCGTGCTCCAGAGTTCTCTCATAGAGTCCCTCCATCCGTCTTCATCGCCCCTTGTCAGGCTCTTATCCATGATAGACCTACTTATTCCCTCCGAGATTAAGGGCCCCCGCCTTCAACGAAGTCCCAACAAGCTTCCCCGAGAACATCTTAACGATCTCATCTCTCTTCTCTTCATCTTTCTTTATATAGGCAAGCGTCATATGTGCCTTATACCCAGGGAAGGTATTGATATGGGGGAGCAACTCAAGCCTCTGATGGGCCTCTAGAAGCCCTGGAGAGCGTCCTAGGTCTATATGAGCGACAATACAATAGTATTCTTCATCTTCGTAAGGGCTCTCAAAGAAGCCAACACTTCCCACAGTCAACTTCTCCACCTCAGAATCTCTCAAGATTTCATGTATGTATCTAGAATAAGCCTCCCCGCTCTCGAGGAGCCCATACAGGAGCGTAATATGACTGGGATTGTAGCCATTTATCCAGAATCTATCTTTATTCTTGGCATAGTAGAGGTCAGAGGGCCTCATTGCCTTTAAATCTTCAAGCGAGAGAGTGAAGACAGGGTCTCTTACATCAACATCAAGCATGACGCACCCTAGTTTATTAAGGTCTATACCTAAGTCCCTATACACTCCAGGATAATCGTGTGCCTTGAATGGCTTCATATATCTCTCACTATCACCCATCCCTTATGCGCCTGCAGACTGTAGACAGAATAATGCCTGCGTTCCCCTCCTTTCTTCATATGTTCATTATAACTCTTTATAAACGAACGCGGCAAGGTGTAATACTTCCAGTCCTCGGCGTTCACCAGAAGCCCTCCTCCCACCTCAAGTTTATTCAAGACGGTAATAAGCGGACTTTCGAGATCAAACCGTTTCTTTATGTAACGGAACGAACGTACTTCGTCTGGCGTGAGCACTCGCAGGGTCATGGCTTTGTCCAGAGGAGAAGACTTACCTTAAAGAGCCCCCAGAAGATAGCGACGATAGCCGCAGCCACAGTGATGGTCGAGCCCAACAGGAAGACTCCCAGCATAGGGCTTTGACGGCAGAAGGCACAATCACATACCCCGACAGGATTGTGGAACTCTTGCATCTCATTCATAGGATTATTATATATGAGTCCTTATATCCTGTGCTCGGGCGTGAGGAGTTATGAAGTCTGTAAAATAGTAAAAAAAATTTAGGAGGTATATTCATCAGTCAGTAAGTAGCATCTGTCAATATTCATTCGTCTGAGGTCCTGTTTCATTGGAATTAAGTACCCCTAATAAGGCAAGTCTCTTTCGTCTTCTTCTATTTAGACTCTTTCTTACGTTCTTTGCATGATTAGGCCCGATTTGAGGACCTAATCCCATCTTTACAGCGTGTAAATAGTTCTCAGTCCCTGTTACCCACTCGAGGTTAACGACTCTATTATCGTGCTTTATCGCATTCTTGTGGTTGATCTCTGGCTTCCCTTCTGGATTAGGAATAAAGGCAGAGGCAACAAGCCTGTGGATACTTCTCTTCACCATTTTATTATCAGGCTTAAACAGACACACAAAACGATAGTCAGCTTTTTTCTTATCTTTCCTATGACATTGGAGAGGTTGAAGTATTCCTTTCGATCTTAACTTCTTTCTACGGAAACCCTTGAAAGACATATCTCTCTTAACATTCCCCATATTACTTACAAGATATATACCTTCATACCCGAAAATCTCTCTCCATATCTCTGTCTGATTCATACATAGATGATACTTGTAGTTGTTTGAGAGTCAAGGGAAAAAATAAAAAATAAAAAAAATATGGTGATATCAAGTCTCAGTTATCAAGTCTCAGAAAAAAGGAAAAAATGCGTAAGGGTACACTTCCCACCACCGTCAGCCTGTCTTGGAACTCTAAGACGATCAACTCCCCCCCCATAGGTCTACTATATGAGTGATACCCCATAGCCATAACCCACGCTCGTACTCCTGTGTGTGCTCTTACCCCTGTCTTACGCTCGCACTCCTGCTTAAAACTATGTTGGTAGATAGGATATGGTCGACTAGGTATCCTATCAGTATCGCAGTTATTAGAGGTCATTAGTTAATATCATATCATGTCTGATATCACAAAACTGGTTGTTCGACGCATCATCCAGACGTCGCAAGACGGAAAGCATGCGCAAGTGACGGTTTCTCGAGAGATTTTCGACCAAGTTCGCGGTTTTCGCCCCACACTCGCTTACACGACTGCACGGAACGAAGACGGCAAGGGAGTTCGCGTATTTGATATATGCGGCTTCAAGCTCTTCGCTCGCTACGACCGCACGGAAGAGGGCGCAAAGACTGTCTTCACAATGGACGCTGCAGACGCACAGAAGTGCTTGAGCACATTGGAAGCAGAACGCGCCAACGAGCCGAAGATATATTCTTTTTAGCCTCGCCCTTATCTTTACAGAAGGTCTACGCAGCAAGCAAAGGGCTTGATGCACAATTCTGGAGGAAGATAAGGGACGACGCTCTCTAGCAGAGCTTAAGCGTTCAGCCTCAGCGTAAAAGAGAGGCAGCCTACGGGCTTTTGGTGCTGGAGGGATTAATTCATGACCTTTCGTAAATGTGTAGGTCGTGCTTAAACCATCCCCCTTCAGCATCCAGAGCCTGTGGGAAGCATATCGCCCTCACAGAGGACTCGAGCGTTTCACGATACCGTAAAACAATCGTTGCCTACGGGCACAAGAGGGCTTACGAGCCCTTAAGACTGGATGTCTAGACAGTATGAGGACGAAGGCGAGCCTAGCAGGCTTGCTGGGCTTACCCCATAGCCAAATACATCGGACATCTGGTCTCAAGGGCTTGTCAGAGCCGAGTTTATTCATAACAACTCTTCTATGATTATCTGGAGTATCTTCGGGCGTTTCGTAGGACTCTGCCGAGTGAACAAAGACGGTAAGACCGATTGTTATTGCGCAAACGGAGCCACACGCATCGAATGTCTGATGAATCTCTTGGAGAAGACCAACCTCTTCAAGATTGCATAGCCTCACAAAGCCCTCTATCATAAGCCTTCATCAAGAAGCCGATAGAGGGCTTTTTTATTGGCTCTCACACGACTACAATGGAGAATTCTCTGAGAGTATAGAAGATCTCTTAAAGACAGGAACTATAAAAGAAGAACTACTAGAAACTAAATAAATCGTATCATCATCTATGAAATCCACCCCCTACACGGCAGACAAAATCAACGATGAAGTCTGGTGTCGTCTCGGTATCTCCAAGATAGCTGGTATAGGTGTTATAGCCATTCGTGACATTCCTCCTAACCAAATCATATACAAAAGCAACGAACTACAAGGGTACCAATACCAAAGAAAGAATCTCCATCTAACAGATAGAGACAACAGAATCTTATTCTCCCACTCAGAATGGCTTAAGATCCATCCTGCTATCAAGAAGATCCTCCTAGACAGGAATTGCTACCTCAAAGACTACGGAGAAGAGGGTTACAGTGTAGAACATCCTAATAACCATCAAGAATTCGTAGTCTTCATGAACCATTCCAAGACTCCTAACTCCAATGGCTACTGCACGAATCAAACCATCAAAGAAGGAGAAGAACTTACTGAAGAATACTGGAGCTTCGGCCCTGAAGCTCGCGAGCACTACCACAAAGAAATCACTGGACTATAATTATCTCTCTCCCCTATTTATTATTTATTATCGCCACTATGATTGTCCGAAAATTAATCGAAGAACTCTCCAAGATGCCCCAAGAAGCCAAAGTGCTCACTTATAACGAATTAACCGAAGAACACGGTAGAGTTGCCCTAGTTAAGAACATCACATCTCAAGACGATATGGAATACGACAAAGCAGATGCACCCGAGATTCCTGAAGGAGGTTCCTTCGTCGTTATTAGCGGATAAAGAACTCTTTATTATATCTATTTATTATATCTATATGAACACACACCTTGAGAAACTCTTCTTCTACACCCTACCAAGATACACCTATGCGGCAAGCATAATTGCACTCATAGCGATTGGTCTTCACGCCCTTCTTAACCCACCCTTTTAACACCAGATATGGAGATACTCAAAGGGGTTCTCATCAGCGCTGGTGTCCCCGTTCTGTCGATAACATCATTCTTCATCATAGTTATGGTCGTAGGAGTTATCACCATATACTTCACGGACATAGACCCAGATGATTCCGAAAGTATGCACCATCTCTCAACTATCTCCTTCCTCGTCGGTGGACTCATCTGGGCAACGGGATTGATATTAATAGTCATTAATCTCTAACATATGTCAGGCAAAGCAACAGGAAGTTCCCGAAGACACAAGAAGAAGTCAGAGAAGTTCAAAGGGCAGCGAGCAGGCATGACCCGCACTGAATGGGCTGCATTTAAGAAGTTGCATCACCTACCTAAGATTGTTATTGGAAGCGCGTGGAAGAGTTTATTGAAGTGACATGGCTTATTACTCAAACGAATGCATAGAGATGGATTGCGACACTTGCCACGACCTTCTCTGCAGTCACGAATGTCATAGCGAAGAGATCTATAAAGAAATTGAAGAAGGTATCAAAGAAGGAGAGAGTTTAATAGTTGAGATAAAGAAAGACCTAGAAACCTACTAACATGGCTAAAAAAGAAGATCCCTCTTTCACCTGGGACGAAGCCAAAAGACTCATGGGGAAGACAATAAAAGAAGTCAGAGAATTCCACAACGGACACTTCGATGAAGGATTCCTGCTTTTCTTCAACGACGGAACCGTCCTATCTGCCCAGGATGGAGAGTACGGAGATAACGCTTTCAAGATCATCTCATTAGAAGAAGCACGTAAAAAAGAAGTCACTAACAATAGAGTAGCAGGAATACTTTAAATCTATGGCTAAACTCAAATTAGACTGGGGAGAATTCGTAGGATTCGCCCTGAAAGGAATCAAAGAGAAATATCCGAGAACTCAGATGAGCGAAAGAGGAGATATAGGATATCCCGAGTTCGTCAAGCGAAGCGGCTCAGAAGAGAGAGACATCGCAGAAGAACCTGATTATGTCTATATAGATCTGCAATCATGACCAGGAAGAAAACACAGAAAACACATATCCTCAAAGTCCTCATCATGAATGAAAGAGGGAACATCGAGAGGAGGGAATTCATCATCGTAGGATCTAACAACTTCTGGTATTCCTCCTTTCACTCATCCTCATGGGATAAAGCAGAAGAACAATTGCCCCTCCTCAAGAGAGAAATCGAAGATGACTGGTATGAAGACGGAGGAACCCCAGAGACTCTCCATCTCTATGAAGTATTAAAACATAAAGAATTCTCAACATGAAGCAGATCAAATCAATCACCACTCTCAACAAAGTCCTCCAAGACAAGAAGGAACATGAATTCAGAGTTGTCCTTAAGGGCGGGCTCTATAGCCGAAAGACAATCAAGAGCGTCTACAAGCCAGACCTCATCAACTACTTCAGAGTCACCAATCATATAGATAACTCCAAGCAACTGCTCAACTCACAGACCATCATGGATCCTGAATGGACCAACATTGGAGAAGCCATGAAGAAGGGAGCGTTTATTCTTGTAGAATGATCCTATGTACTTCTTCCTCTACGGAATTCTCCTCTTAGTCCTCGGCTACTCACTCAATCATCTCGGGTACTACAACCTCTATACAAAGATGTTTGAGTTATCAGGAGCAATGTTTCTATTAATCCTCTCTCTCTTCGGAGCTATACGCTTTAACGAGGAGAGAGATAACCAACGCAGACTATCATGATGGAACAACTATACGCAGACTTCACCTCTAAAGTCCTCCCCGCACTGCAAGAAGGACTCATCATCACTAAAGAATACTTCATAGACCTCTTCGGGAGATATATCAAATATCTCATTGTCATCGACTCAATAGGATTCGGTGTATCAGTATTCGTAGTCATCATAGGAATGATCATGTTCGCTCGAAAGAAGAAATGGGCATTCGAACTGCTCGACAAGACGACACAAGAATACCGCAGTGGTAACCCAGGAGGAATCTTCCTCCTTGTCTTATTCATTACCATCTCTGTCATAGCGACAATATCCTCCTTCGCCTACATCAATAACCTCGCAAAAGACATCTATGTCCCCGAGATCAGAGTCTACGAACAACTCAAAGAGTTTAACTCTCCTCGTATTTAACCACCATGCCTCAAAATCTCATCTTCTATTCGATCACCTTCGGGTGCGATCCTGAGTTCTTCTTCAGTAAGTCAGGCAAGATCCTCGGAGCAGAGAAGATCCTCCCAGAGGGAGGGATGATATACAAGCCAGGAGAAGGCATCAAGAAAAACGATGGAGATAATACGACTGTATCATCCCAGGGATTCAACTCAAGCAAGATCGTCATCGACGGAGTCCAAGCGGAACTCAACCCTCGACCCAATACCTGCAGAGCAAACCTCGCCAACGAGATCAGCTGCTGCATGACCAAACTCTACAAAGAAATCATAAAGACGAATGAAGGACTCTCAATAGACTTCTCACAGAATATCAAGGTAGACAAGAAAGAATTCACCAGCCTCAGCGAGAAGTCAAAGAGGCTTGGCTGTGCCGCCAGCGCTAATGCATACGGAGAGAAGAGCAAGATAAATATCAAGAAGTCCCGAATCCTGACATCACGGAGCGCAGGAGGACACATCCACATAGGAACAAGCAATACCGACACAAACAAAGTAAAGAAAGTCCTCCAGAATGCAGCAAACCTTGTGCCACTCCTTGATGCCATCGTCGGCAATACCTGCGTCTTGATTGACCGCGACCCTGGCAACATCAAACGGCGCAGATTATATGGAAGAGCAGGAGAATACCGTACACCAAAGCACGGGCTTGAATATCGCGTCCTTTCAAACTTCTGGCTGCGCAATTACGCTCTTATGTCATTCGTCATGGGACTCGTCCGCCAAACTGTCATCATTGCCGCCAACTCAACCTTCGGAGACAACTACGCGAAGATGATACAATCTGCAGTCAAGAGGGCGGACATAAAGAAAGCAATCAACCAAAATGACTTCGCACAGGCATACATCAACTTCAAGAAGATAGAACCTCTCCTTTGCGAGATGTTCCCTGAGAATAGGACTGATTACCCCCTCACGGGAGAAAATATGAACCTCTTCAGACACTTCGTGAGAAGAGGACTTGATCATTGGTTCAAAGAAGAACCTCTCAAACATTGGGTGAACCTTCCAGAAGGACACGACAGAGGATGGGAGACGTTCTTAGAGACAAAGGTCAAAGACGATTTAACAGAAGCAAATAAAGAAGCCAAGAGGCAACTAAAGCCATGCAACTAACAGGAACGACATGCTGTGGACTTGAAGAGATCGAAGGTCTCAGCGATGAGAAAACACCAAGAGCGGCTATGTTAAACTTCTGTAATGACTTCTTCGACGGAGAAACCCCGTCAAAGATTGCATTCGTACTCTTCACAGGAGTCACCAGAGAACGATACGGACAGAGATTCTGTGAATACATCAGACGAAATAGAGTCGGGACAGTCATACAAACAAGATCGAGGATCAATCCAAACTCCTGCCATAAGATCAAGGCTTGGATATGGTCCATCAATCTCCCAGCACTAGAACGCTGGAATAAGAGACATTAAGAGACATCTTTATCAATAACAAAGACGAACATGGGATTTGATGTATGCGGCCTAGAGCCCGAGACGAAAAAAGGAGAATATTTCAGGAATAATGTCTGGTGGTGGCGCCCCCTATGGACCTACGTAGGAGATGTCTGCAAAGGTATCCTTACCGATGACGACTTCAGCAATGGCTGTATGAACAACTGCCACAAGATCTCGATAGAGAAGGCAGATGCAATAGCGAAAGTCCTCTGGAGAGAGATAGAGAACGGAAATACCAAGAAGTATTCTGCAGAATATCAAAAGATCATCGCCAAGATTAAAATACATAACAAAGGCAAGAAGATCGGAGACAAAGACTTCAAATGGGGAGCTGAATATCCATTCTCAGTCGCGAACGTCAGAGAATTCGCTGAATTCGTGGAAGAATCGGGGGGCTTCGCTATCGGGTAGTCTTCGGTAGTATTCGTGCTCCTACGGGGCTCGTAGCCCTTGTGGGGTGTATGTGTGGTCGACTTAACACTACTGTGTTTGGTCGTCTTTTTATTATTAGTGGTGTCACTATGACAGAACCAGAAGACAACAACGATAGATTCGGGAAATGTTCTATACCTGACTTCAAGAGAGAAGAGATGGACTTCGAAGATGAAAGACCTGAGCCCGCAGCCACAAAGACAGCATTCAGCCTCAGAGTGAGAGCAATGCTCAATGATTCAGCAGAAGAAGTGATGAGAAACATCCACGCAGTCAGGAGATATCAGGGGCTTATTAATAACTTTCATAAACACCATGTGGAGATGCCCAGAATGTCATAATGAGATCTCAGAACTCAAGTATAACGTCCGCGTCGGCTATACGGATTATGGCAGCGCCGAACTAGCGGAGAGAGCTACCTTTAATCCAGAAGGGAAGATACGCGTCAATCAGATCATCGACCAACATTCAAGTAATGACAGCGGTGATCCCGAATGGGATGGAGATCCGATGTATTCATGCCCTGAATGCGACGATGAAGTCCTCCTTGAAAAACTGATCTGGGAACCCGAAGAAGAAACCGTAAAAGAAAAGAAAGAAAAAGCAGATAAGGAAGAAAGATTCGAGGAAGAAACTCACGAGATCGTAAGAAGCAACTTCGAGTGGGAAAGTTCGCAAGATCAATCAGACTTCGCTATGAAATGCAGAAACATCAGCTGCAAGAAACCATTCGTATTCAATCCTGATGGAGGAACTACCTTAAGCGCCTGGGATACCAAGAAACTTATCTTCGTCGACTGCCCCCACTGCGGATTCAAGAATGACCTCCAGAAGAACCGAGAATCCATAAGAAATGGGAAGTTCTATCGACAACGCAAGATACAAGCCAGAATTAATAGACAATAGTCCCACCCCCATGCAGACTAAACTCATGACTGACTTCTCTCCCCTCTGGAAAGATTATGAAGGTCAATTCATCCTAAGATATAGAGACATCAACGAGACTCAACAAGATAGATTTGCGTCCATCCTCAAGAAGAAGGCACCTCAATACAAGATCAACCAAGAGACAGGACCAACCCGCATAGAGATAAAGAACCTCCTCCTCGAAATCAATCCAATCATCTTCGCGGACGGATATCGATACCAGAATCATAGGGACTGGGGAACGCAAGCATGCGAAGGCCTCGCTGGGTGGAGATTCAAGAACCTCTGTCAGGCAGTCTATTCGCTGCTCTGTGTCAAGAAACAAAAGCGTTCAGCAAAAGCCTCTACCATAGAACGAGCCGCGATGACAACAATACTAGGAGTCACTCCTTCAATATGCGAAGAACATGACCCATGGAGAGAGATAGAGGGCGTCATGGTCCCTGTCAATAACTGGGTTGGCCAAGCCAGGACACCACAACAAGTCAGAGAGGTAACTCGCACTGACATAACAAGAGCAAGAGAACAGACACAAGCAAGAGAGGGAAGGACCACCACCGCCACAGAGATGCTTCTCAGGAACATGCATAATCTCACTAGAGAAGACCCAGATAGACAGAGAAACTACGGTTATTTCCCGCCTCTTAACAACATCACCCCAGGCTTCCTTGCTGACCTTGACGACGGTAACGGAGAACCTTTATAAACATAACCATGCCAGAACAAACACAAAAGAGACCCTTCGGCTTCAAGATAGGGGCTGACCCAGAATTCAATCTTGTCATGCAAGGCAAGAAGATTGACGCAAGCCAGACCATCCAGATGCTCCTCAAAGACAAGCCTGAGTTCAGGCAGAGAAAAGAAGAATGGGGACTTTCTGGATACGATATAAACCCCTTCGGGAATATCGGATGGGACAGACAATCATCTACCGCAGAGATTCGCCCAAGAGCAGCACACTGCCCCCAGGAAGTAGTGGAGAACATCAGAGGAATCTTCACCGCATTCTCCAAGCACACCAGCCTCTTTGATTTCTCAACTCTCTCTGAATTCGATCCTATAGGAGGACATATCCACCTAGAACTCCCCAAAGGGAAGAAATGGGAGGCACGAAAAGAGAATGATATCCACAGGAAACTCTCATCCTTCTATCTCCCCCTTCTACTCGGAGAGAACAAGATCAATCTCACCTTGAGAATCAGGAGACAATATGGAACCCTCGCAGAAAGAAGGATTGAACCGAAGTTCACGCATCCCGATGGGAGCCCAGGCTATACATACGAATTCCGCTGTCCTTCGGCTGAATGGCTCACCACCCCTCGGATAGCCAACGCAACTCTTGCCTACTTCGGCGTCATCTACCACGAGATCCTCAACCATCCGACCCATTTCAGAGACTTCAAGGAATTCACCTATAAGTCTGACAGCCAAGGAGACGCCATCCAGACGCTCGCCATCATGGAATACAATATGTTCTCTAAACATATCCTCAAGACTGCCAAGAAGTTCATACGAACCTTTGAGATGTATCCCGACTATAAAGAAGAAATCGAGTTCATCATGAATCCCATGAAAGTCATGAACGAAAAAGAGAAAGCAGAGTTCAACATCATTCTCGGATGGAATCTCGGGACTCCTAAAGTAACGAAGAAAAAGGACATCCTCTCAACAGAAAGACGCGTCCAGGGAATCATCTCTAAACTCAACCTCGATCAAGTCAAGGGATTCATCAACATCAACTACAACAAAGATACCAAGGTCCCCCTCTTCGCTGAAAAACTCAAGGAACGGGTCCTCGCATTCAACTGGCGCCTCAAGAACAACTACTATCTCTTCGGGATGCGCAAAGGAATCGACAAGATGATCGTCAAGAACTCGAAAGGAGATTATCTCGACGGCGAAGACCTCCTCAAAACCAAGATGGACAAATATGAGATGGACAATCTCTTTGAGAGAATGTCCCAACGATTCCTCCAAGAAGCGCCACCATCAGATAACTTTGTCGTAGACTTCAAGACCCAGAAGGTCCGCGGAGTCAGAGAAGCGATGATCTTCATAGGGATCCCTTACGAGATGAGAGTAAGAGAAGATATCACCCCATTCCTCGAACTCATCTGGTCGATAGAGAACGGAGAGAAGATCCCCTCTGACTTCAACCATAAAGAGGGAATCCTCATCGACGACTCAGGAGTACCGAACACAGAGAGAGGAGAAATCTGGAAGATCCTCACTAAGTTCGGGGAGAAGAGAGACGAGATCGTCTATGCAAAAGAGCATCCCGACCAAAGGCAAGTCCTGGGACAGGTAGCAGGAGAACAAAGACAAAGAGAAACAGAAGAAGCAATTAACAACAACTAACACATCAATACCTATGTGCGGAATTATCGGAGCATTCAATACCGTGATCAAAGACAAGAAGAAAGAGATCAACCTAGGCATGGTCAACAAAGACATCATTGATATGTATCAAGATCAATATAAGAGAGGGCAGGAAGGATTCGGGATCATCAGAATAGGAACTAAATTTGATGTAGAAGTAGACAGATCCTGCGAACCTACCAAATTCATGCTCGACCTCTATATGAAAGAGAGCCGCATGATACTTGCCCACCATCGTTCCCCTACAAGCACCGAGAATAAGATCTCCCAGACTCATCCGATCCTCGTCAGCAACGCAACTCTCAAGTTCGATTATCTCCTCATCCATAATGGGATCATCAATAACTCAGAAGAGATGAAGGTCGAACATGAGAAACTCACCTTCAAATATCAGACACTCGGACCGAAACATTCAACAGCAGCAGGATATGACATTACCGCATTCAATGATTCAGAAAGCCTGGCCATAGAACTTGCGCTCTTCATCGAGAAGCATACCAATACTCTACGGACAAGAGGATCGGCAGCCTTCATGATGCTTCAAGTAGACAAGGAGACGAAGAAAGCCGTAAAGCTCTACTTTGGTAGAGACACAGCGCCGCTCATGCTGAATATGACCCGAGGGAAACTCCGTCTCTCTTCGACAGGAGCAGGAAACGAGATAAAGGAGAATATCCTTTACTGGTTTAATGTCGACGATGAGAAGATGAAGATGCAACAGAAGCCCTTCAAGATGGCAGAAAGCCTCCTCTCTCCCTATAAAGGATATGATACGCGAGGGTACGGAAGCGCCTACGGAAGCGCCTATCGAGGAGACACAGGAGCACATAACTGGAGAAGCGCTAGAGACGAAAGTGACTTCGCCATGATAGAAACAAAAGACGGGAATCTCTTCAAAGAAGCCATCAAGAACCAGGGTGCCGACGAGATCAAAGACTCCCTCGAAGAAGTCCTCGAAGCGCGACGAACCCTCATCGAGAATGACATCAACGAATACTTCAACAACATCATGGAAGGATACATCTCAGAAGGAGCACAAGGCGACCCAGAGTCACTCATCGACTTGATCACAGAAGACGTCATCGCCGCTCGAGATCTCGCCGTCATAGCCCATGCCGAGATAGCGCTGGCAGAAACAGCAGAAGCAAACGGAGACGCAAAACGCCACACGACTGCCGAAGAGAAAGCAGTCCTTGCTTCTATCAAATCTGAAAAGATAGAAGCGCCTACGGGGGCAGAAGAGCGCAAGAACGAACATCGGATGGGTTACCACCTTGGCTAAGATGCCCTATCCCACTCCAGAGGAGATCGTCGCCTTTCCTCCTCCCAAGTTCAAGAAGAGCACGATAGAACATCTCCGAGCCTGGAACAGAGTCCGAAAGATCCTTATAAAGACCGAAGACGCCGACGGGAGGATCTGGGATGAATCTAGCGTCCAACGGATACTGCTCTTACAGCTCGCCAGACTCTACGGGAAGCCTGTCAGAGTGATCTTCAAGAAGAGATATGCCTATAGCATCGATAAGAGGACAATAATGATAGGAGAGAAGCCGAGCATCATCTCTGCCCTCCACGAGTTCGGGCATCACCTATTCGGCTCCTCAGAACTCAAAGCCTGCCGCTGGAGCGTCTGGCTCTTTAAGAAGGCCTTCCCCAAGGCTTTCACCAAACTCAAGTTCAAGGGACACCTCTTAATCGTTGACCAAGACATGATATAGGTGCACGATGGCTTCACCAGCCAACAACTGAATAACAACTACATAGCGAGTGTCGGTATTAATACGTCGGTTAATCTTTGTCCCATATATATGGACCAAAACAAACCTCTCAACGAGAATGTAAAAGACCTCAAACTCATCGCACGCGATGCACTCCGAAAGAACCTCATCAGCCCTATCCTTGCTTCTATCTCTTCCCTTAAGGCTTCTATCGTGAAGCGTCAGGAAGATGTCAAAGAATATAAGAAAGACATCCTCCGTTCCAACTACCGTGCATCTAAGATCGAGGACGCTAATCCTGATGCTGATGACCTCCGTAAAGAAGAAGTAGACTGTGTAAAGGGATCCGAAGAGCAGATCAAGAACGCTGAGGAAGGAGTAAAGAGCCTCGAGAAAGACATCGAGAGCGCTGAAGGAGAGATCAAAGACATCGAGAGCGGGAAGACGAAGGTCTCCGCTGAAGATCTTGAAGCATACGTCGCTAAGCTCGTTCTCGAAGCAGCGAAGGTAGAAGTCCGTAAGTAGTCTGGATGTTTCATGAGAAATACCTAGTTCCCAACTAGGGTGTCTCCTCTGAAACACGAGGTTCTACACATCATGGAGCATGGTAAGAACTAGAGCCTGAAGCTAGTCACCTCATGAAGAAGCCTGTAGGGAGAAATCCTTACAGGCTTTTTTCATGTCTCGAAGGAGATCTAGAGCGTCCTCCACCCTTTTTGATGGAGTTGAGGGGTACAGTAAAAGGTTTATTGTATGAGACGTGAGACATGGGTGAGACATCAAGAAAAGAGTATGGGAGGGTTCATACAAATATCCCGATTTATCGTCTAATCCCCGCCCTTCGGGCGGGTTCCCTAACGGGAACGAAGAAACGAAGAGAAGTCAAGGGGAAGAAAGAGCCAAGAAATGACCTCCTCTTTACTCACCGTGAGTCATTCTACTCACAATCACCGTGAAACATCCGTGAAACACTCCTATAAGGCACACTCGGCAAGGGTATAGAATATCTATAGTTCTTCTATGTGGTCTCTTGGGGTTGCGTATCCAAGAGATCCCCCTGCCGTCTATGTCCTATTAAGAAGATTCTTCATCTTCATTTCTCATTTATCGCTAGCCACAAGATTACTCACTCTTGTGTCTAGCAAGTGTGTCTAATATTGACCTCTCGATACGACCTCTCAGATCTGGTGATAATCCCATAACCGTATTAAGCACCCATTGGAGATAGAAGACATCAATCGAAGAGATAGGCTCTCCTTTGTGCTTACCGAATGGCATCTTATCCTTGTCAAATCCCCGTGGGCGACCAATATTCTCATTATGTCTGGTCAAATTACGATTTGTTTGTAGATTCATATCTCATTTCTTATCCGATAAATTCACATATCAAAGTCATCAGGATCCTCCTTAACCCCCTCCAGCTCCTTCTGGGTCTGGTACCTCTCATACTCCTCTGGGGTCAGATACCCCTTCAGGCTATTACACCCAGTACAAGCCGCTACAAGATTCTTGAACTCATTCGGTCCCCCTCGTGCAACAGGTACCTTATGATCGATAGTCGCATCCCTATAGAGCAATCCCTTCTTACAATAGAAGCAAACAAAGCCCTGGCGCTTGAGCAACCTCCCTCTAAAGACGCTCAACCTCCTCTCCCTCTCCTGCCTATGCTTCTCATAGTACTTATCAATAGCCCTGAAGATGATCTGCTCCTTCGTCATAGGAATCCACGCCAACAACTGCGCGAGCCTCTGGTTGATCTCCTCTCTCGAACTAATCGCGATCTTAGGAACCCCCTTATACTTCTCATTAAACAGCGGGGGGTCAGCCATATCTGCGCTACGCATACCACTTATCAATCTCATTAAATGCCTCCGAGACCTCCTTGTCCCCTATGTAATTAAGCAGCGCTTGGTCAGCGTTACAGTGAGCTATCTCGTGATCCCCACTCTTCGCTATCTCTCTCTGCTTCTCTACGAGCTCGTCAATCTCCTTTGTCATATAATCTGATTATCTATTAACCCCTAACCCCCTTATAAACCCTATGTGAAAGGCGAGGATTCCCATATTATCCACCTCGCATGCCCTTATCTCTTCTAGATTCGGACTTGGGCTTGAAGAGACCATCTCTGGCCAAGTGCTAGCCCGCTAACGTCTACGGATTGTCCCTGCTTAAATTCCCCAAACCCTTCAATGGCCGTGCGCAACTGGCCAGAAGCTTTTCAGGGAACTGTTTTAGGCAGGCTATGTCTATTCCGTCACTCCCACACAGGATTTACAAGGAACTTAATCAGATATCTCCCTACTAAAATTCTCCGACCCATCTCCCTGATTATACACTCCAAACTCGTCCTCAAAGAGCCCCAAGATGTGCGCTATCACTCCCCGAATCTGCTTCTCGTGTTCCTCCCTATCCTGCTTGTACTGAATATACATGCCCACACCCGCAAGAGGCCCTATCCCTTCTCCCGCCCCCTTCTGAGGATCTGGCCACCTCGCTATCGCCTCAAGAGCCCTCTTGATCTCTCCCCTCACCTTGAGGATCCTTGCCTCCATCTCCTTTTCTTCCTTGGTGTTCATATCATTTAGAGTAA
>OBEQ012986413.1_pt1 | contig 18819 bp, 12 predicted proteins | sample 1670901 | NCBI WGS metagenome assembly OBEQ01 (sample SAMEA104232315, study PRJEB22302) | groundwater metagenome | biome: forest; feature: aquifer; material: groundwater | place: USA | collected 2011-08-07 | depth 5.4 m
ACGAAGTGAAAGTGGCGGAAGGCCGGATGTTTCAGTTCGGCACCAACGAAGCGATCGTCGGCCGGGCCGCGACACGGCAGTTTTCTGGCATCGATCTCGGATCGGAATTCAAGTCGGGCAACCTCACGATCAAGATCGTGGGCGTCTTCGAATCAGGCGGGACCGCGGCGGAGACGGAAATCTGGTGCGACAGCCGGCTGATTCAGGGCGTCTACGAGCGCGGGAACTCCTACCAGTCGCTCCTCGCGACGCTCGATTCGCCCGCCTCGTTCGACACGTTCAAGAACTGGCTGACGAGCAATCCGCAACTGAACGTCCAGGTGCGCCGCGAGAGCGAGTTCTACGCGCAGCAGTCGCAGGTGATGAGCAGCCTGATTCGCGGCATCGGCTACACGATTGCCGTCCTGATGGGGATCGGCGCGGTCTTCGGCGCCATTCTCACGATGTACACCGCCGTCTCCACGCGGACGCGCGAGATTGCCACGCTGCGGGCGCTCGGCTTCAATACCGCATCGGTGCTGATCTCGGTGCTGGCCGAGTCGCTGGCGCTCGCGGCGATCGGCGGCCTGCTCGGCGGGCTCACTGCGTACCTGGCGTTCAACGGGTACCAGACGTCGACGATGAACTTCCAGACGTTCAGCCAGGTTGCCTTCGCGTTCGCGGTGACACGGTCGCTGCTCATTCAGGGTCTGAGCTACGCGCTCATCATGGGGCTGGTCGGCGGCCTCATGCCTGCGATCAAAGCCGCCCGCCTGCCAATCGCGACGGCGCTACGCGAACTCTAAGCTAGGTTCGACGAATCCGCTAACGCCCCGGCGGCTGGTAGGTCGTGCCTTTCTTGCTCGCCTGATCGATCTCCTCTGGCGTGAGCAACACCACGGTCTTTGTTCGGACTGCGCCGCTCGCGTTGATCGCCAGTGACATGGCCGCAACAGCCGCATGGTCCGGAGCGTCCACGATCACGTAGGCGTCATTGTCGCCAAACGCGAAATAGAAGGCCTCGAGCTTGCCGCCTGCGCTCTTGATCGCCTGTTCCGCGGCCTGACGCCGCTTGGTTCCACCGTCTTTCAACACGCCCTTCGCGCCTTCCGCCGTGTACGAGGCCGTCACCAGATATTTCGCCATGCACCACCTCCGTGATTAAGAAAGGTAACTATACGGCTTAGGCAAGCGAGGCCGCGTACTCTTCGTAGCTGCCCTTGACGTCGAGGATTCGGCCGTTCTCGAACTGCCACACCCGCGTGCCGACTTCTTCCAGGAGGTCCTGGTCATGGCTGACGAGGAAGACGGTCCCCTCGTAGCGCTGGAGCGCGACGTTCAGCGCGTTGATCGATTCGAGATCCAGGTGGTTGGTCGGCTCATCGAGCACGAGCACGTTCGGCTTCTGCAGCATGATGCGGCAGAACAGGAGCCGCGCGGTCTCGCCGCCGGAGAGCGCCTCGGTCGGCTTGTGGCCTTCTTCTCCGCTGAACAGCATCTGCCCGAGGAGGCCGTGTATCTCCTGGCGTGACGCGTCGGGGTCGTACCGATGCAGCCATTCGACGGCCGTCATCCCTGTGTCGTTCTCACCCGTGGAATCCTGCGGGAAGTAGCCGATCGACACCTCATGACCCCAGCGCACCAACCCGGCGTCGAGATCGCCGCGGTTGCGGGGGAGATCGGGCGCGTCCGCGAGCAGCGCCTTGAGGAGCGTCGTCTTTCCAACGCCGTTGCGGCCGACGAGCACGATCTTCTCTCCTCGATTGACGATTGCGCCGAAGCCGGAGAAGACCGGCGCGGGTCCGTGCGCCTTGGCCACGCCGCTGCATTCGAGCGCGATCTTGCCGGACGGACGCCGCATCGAGAACTTGATGAAGGGGCGCTGGATGTTCGACCGGGCAAGCTCGGTCGTCTGCAGCCGCTCGACTTCCTTGCGGCGCGATTGCACCTGGCTCGATCGCGTGCCCGCGGAGAAGCGCGCGATGAAGTCGTTCAGCTGCGAGATCTTCTTGTCGCGCTGCACGTTCTGCGCTTCAAGCGTGGAACGGATCTGCGTCTTGGCCACGACCATGTCGTCGTAGCCGCCGGTGTACGTGATGATCGTCTGGTAGTCGATGTCCGCGATGTGCGTGCAGACGTTGTTCAGAAAATGGCGATCGGGCGAAATGACGATCAACGTGCCTTCGTAACGGCCCAGGAATTCCTCGAGCCAGTGGATGGAGTCGAGGTCCAGGTGGTTGGTCGGCTCGTCCAGCAGCAGCGCGCCGGGGTGTCCATAGAGCGCCTGCGCAAGAAGCACTCGCATCTTCTGTCCGCCCTGCAGCTCGCCCATCGTCCGCTCGTGAAGCGCGTCCGGAATGTCCAGCCCCTGCAGCAGGACCGCGGCGTCGCTTGCAGCCGTGTAGCCGTCCTCGTCGCCGACGATGCCCTCCAGCTCGCCGAGGCGCATGCCGTCCTCGTTGGACATGTCCGGCTTCGCGTATACCGCGTCGCGCTCGGCCAGCGCCTTCCACAGCCGCTGGTTGCCCATGATGACGGTGTCGATCACTCTGTAGCTGTCGAAGGCGAACTGATCCTGCCGGAGGACGCCAAGCTTGGCCGGTCGAACAACGGCGCCGCGCTGCGGATCGATCTCGCCGGTGAGCAGCTTCATGAACGTCGACTTCCCGGCGCCGTTGGGCCCGGTCAGGCCGTAGCGCCGGCCGGCGGAAAACATCGTCGCCACGTCCTCGAAGAGCACCTTCGAGCCGAACCGCATGGACACGCCGCTGACTGAGATCATGAACCTTTCATTGTAGCAGGCCGCCTACCGGCGCCTCGAGTCGAGCTGGTCCCAACGCGCGTAGGCCTGGAGCAGCTGCTCGTGCAGTTCCTCGATGCGCGCGAGAGCCTGTTTGATCGCGTCGCCCGTCTCCTTGTAGAAGTCCTGCCCGGCCACCTTCGCGATGAGCGCCTTCTGCTCGAGCTCGAGCGCTTCAATTGCCGCGGGGAACTGTTCCAGCTCCTGCTGCTCGCGATAGGTGAGCTTCTTCGGCGCCGCCGGGTCCACTCGGCCTGCCTTGTCAGGCGCGCGCGGGATTGCCGGGTCCACAAGGATCCGGCCTCCGGGCGCGGGCCGCTGGCGCAGCCAATCCTCGTATCCGCCGACGTATTCCTTCACGCGACCGCCGCCTTCGAAGACCAGGGTGCTGGTGACGACGTTGTCGATGAATGCCCGATCGTGGCTGACGAGCAGGAGCGTCCCCGGCCAGTCGATCAGCAGCGTCTCGAGCAGCTCGAGGGTCTCGATGTCGAGATCGTTGGTCGGCTCGTCGAGGACCAGCACGTTCGCGGGCCGTGTAAAGAGCCGCGCCAGCAGCAGGCGGTTGCGCTCGCCGCCGGACAACGCGCGGACCGGCGAGGAGGCGCGTTCAGGGGGAAAGAGAAACTGTTTCAGGTATCCGTGCACGTGCTGGGGCTGGCCGTTGACGATCACGGTGTCGTTGCCGTCGCCAATCGTGTCGAACACCGTGCGATCGGGATCGAGCTGCTCGCGCTGCTGGTCGTAGTGGGCGATCTGCACGTTGGCGCCGCGCCGGGTCTCGCCCGCGTCGGGCGCCAGCTCGCCAATCAGCAGGCGCAGCAGCGTCGTCTTCCCGGATCCGTTGGGGCCGATCAGGCCGATGCGATCGCCGCGCATCACGCGGACGGACACGTCGCGCACGACCGGATCCCCGCCGAACCCCTTCGTGACGTGCTCGGCCTCGAACACGACCTGCCCCGATCGCTCGGCCATCTCGACCTGGAGGCGCACGGCACCCATGCGCTCGCGGCGTTCGGCCCGCTCGGCCCGCATCGCCATCAGCGCGCGGACGCGCCCTTCGTTCCGCGTGCGCCGCGCCTTGATGCCCTGGCGCAGCCACACTTCTTCTTCCGCCAGCCGCTTGTCAAATTTCTCGTGTTGCACGGCTTCGTTCGCCAGCCACTCCTCCTTCCTGCCGAGGAAGGTCGCGTAATCGCCGGGCCATGACGTCAGGCGGCCGCGATCGAGCTCCACGATCCGCGTCGCGACGTGCTGGAGAAAGACGCGGTCGTGCGAGACGAAGACGACCGCGCCCGGATAATCGGCGAGAAACGTCTCGAGCCACGTCATCGTCTCGATGTCGAGATGATTGGTCGGCTCGTCCAGCAGGAGCAGATCCGGCTGGCCAACCAGCGCACGCGCGAGCAGGACGCGGCGGCGCCAGCCGCCAGACAGCGTCTGCACAGACACATCCGGTGAAAGGCCGAGACGAGTCAGCACGAGCGTCACAAGCTGTTCCTCGCGCCAGGCGTCCATCTCGGGGAGATCCCGAAGCCCCTCCGACACGACCGCGAACACCGGACGGGGATCGGTGAGTGGAACGTCCTGCGCCAGCCTCCCGATGCGCAGCCCTGGCTGCCGCCACACGCTGCCGCCCTCGGGCGGCAGATCGCCGCTGATGATCTGAAGGAGTGTTGACTTGCCGGTGCCGTTGCGGCCGATCACGCAGACGCGCTCGCGCGATTCGACCTGCAGGCTCACATCGGCGAGCAGCGGCAGGTGGCCGTACGCCATCGAGACGTGATCGAGTGAAACGAGCGGCATCTAAATTTCGACTCGCCCGCTTCGGGGAGATCGAACGATACACCTGACCAAGCTTCGGGCTCGCACGACCGCCATACTGAGCGTGCCCACCGGTCCTGATCTGTCGCGTTGGCGCTCCGTACGCGGAGTGCAACCTTGCGCTAGGCCGTCTTCATCCAGTCGTTTCTGCCAGACGAGAATAAGAACTCTTGCGTCAGGAACAAGGAATATTGTAGAACGGTGACCAGTGCGAAACGTGCTGGTCACATGGATTGGGAACACCGATCTGCGCGCACCGAAGGAGGCCGATCTCGTCGGAGTCGGCCCGATCGCGCAGGCCCTCGATGCTCGAGCCTTCGACGAAGCACTTCTGATCTCGGACCACTCGGAGCACGAGGTGGTGGCCTTCATCAGGTGGCTTCGGCACCGGACCTCGACCTCGCTGCAGACAGCGTACGAGAAGCTTTCCGGTCCGACACAGTTCGGGGAGATCTATGCTGCGGCCGTTCGCGCTGCCATAAGAGCCCAAGGGAAACCGGCCGACGACGTCTCGTTGTCATTCCATCTCAGCCCCGGCACCCCGGCCATGGCCGCAATTTGGATCATCCTGGCCAAGACCCGCTTTCCTGCCGAACTGATCGAATCCTCCCGGCAGCATGGCGTTCGCACCGCCTCGGTTCCATTCGACATCTCCGCGGATTTCCTTCCAGACCTGCTCAGGCGGCCGGACAAAGAGCTCGAAAACCTCAGCGCAGGATTGCCACCGGAAACACCAGAGTTCACAGCTATCGTCCATCGCAGTCAGGCCGTTGAGCGCGTCATCCTCCGTGCCCGCCGCGTGGCTCCGCGGTCCGTTCCGGTCTTGATCGAAGGCGAGACCGGGACGGGAAAGGAGCTGCTGGCTCGCGCTATCCACGGCGCAAGCCCGCGGAGAGAGAAGGCATTCGTTCCCGTCAACTGCGGGGCCATTCCGGCGGAACTGGTCGAGTCGGAGCTGTTCGGGCACGAAAAAGGCGCCTTCACCGGAGCTGCAGCGAAGCGCAAGGGGTACTTCCGCGAAGCACACGGCGGGACGCTTTTCCTCGATGAAGTGGGAGAACTTCCGAAGCCCGCGCAGGTGAAGCTTCTTCGGGCCCTGCAAGAGTCCGAGATTGTTCCAGTTGGATCTTCGCGGCCCGAGCACGTTGACGTTCGCATCATCGCGGCAACCAATCGTTCGCTGCCGAGCGAGGGCGCGGGTGGCACATTCCGCGACGATCTCTTCCACCGCCTCGCGGTCGCCGTGCTGCACCTTCCTCCGCTTCGAGATCGCCGGGAGGATCTCCCCCTGCTGATCGGACATCTCCTGGCGCAGGTAAACCGAGAAGGGACGGAGCAGCCAGGCTACATCAACAAGAAGATTTCTGTTCGAGCAAGAGATCTTCTTGTTTCGCATGCATGGCCGGGGAACGTCCGGGAGCTCCTGAACACCCTCAGGCGGGCCTCCATCTGGTCAGCCGACACTACACTGTCTGCCGCGGATATCAAGGATGCGCTTGTGACTGTGGAGCCAAACCGCGGAGACGAGGTTCTCGATCGTCCGCTTGGTGACGGCCTCGATCTTCAGGAGATTCTGACGACTGTTGCCAGGCACTACCTCGGTCGCGCGCTCGAAGAAGCACATGGGAACAAGACGAAGGCGGCGAAGCTGGTGGGCCTTCCAAGTTACCAGACGTTGACCAACTGGATGGAGCGCTACGCGGGGAAAGGATGACGGCATGCCCCTTGCCTCCGCAGTCCACTCTTGAATGGAAGGGGATCAATTCGTGACGCCTCGCGGGAACGAGGCAGACGCCCGCATCGCCATCGACGACCGCCTTCGCGCGGCGGGCTGGGATCCCGCGGACAAGTCTCAAGTGGGCACTGAAGTCGTTGCCGCGCCTGCGGCGCCGGTCACGAGCCTGGTGGACCGATCGCACGCGCGTCCTTTTGAGAGGCATGCTCCCGTGTACGACCTCGTGGCGACAGCCGGCGCATTCAGCACCGATCGGACCGTAGGCACTGTGACCGACGAGATCGGCTGGATGCCCGCGCCCACACATGTTCGCTTGACTCGCGACCACTTTATCGCGCGCGTTCAGGGCCGGTCCATGGAACCGACCATCCCCGATGGTTCTTATGGACTCTTTCGCACGGATCGAGGGGGAAGCCGCGAAGGGAAGCTCGTTCTCGTGTGGCACCGGGGCTGCACCGATTCAACCCTTGGCGGCGAGTTTTCGGTCAAGAAGTACGAAAGCACGAAAGCCGCCTCGCCCGACGACGGGACATGGGCGCACCGCGAGATTCGTCTCAAGCCGCTCAATCTAGATCCGGCCTATCAGGACCTCGTCTTCCATCCCGACGCCGAGGGCGACCTTCGCATCCTCGGCGAGTTCATCTCCATCGTCGAAAACACCGCGGTCGCTTCCAGCTCCGGCCGCGCGGACTACGTGCTCTACGATCAGCGCGGCAGGCCGCTGGCCGTGATCGAGGCCAAGAAGAACGCAATCAATCCGTACGTCGCCAAGCAGCAAGCGCTCCCGTACGCACGTGCGATCGGAGCACCTTTCATCTTCCTGACAAACGGTGAGCTCACCTACTTCTGGGATTACCAGAACGACGATGCGCGGCCGATTGCGAGCTTTTTTTCGCGCCGGGATCTCGAACGCCTGGTGGAAATGCGGGAAACCCGCAAGCCGCTGGCCACAATCGAGATTCCCGAACACTACATCCGCCAGGGCGAGACGCGATCGGTGCGCCCCTACCAGCAAGACGCGATGCGCGCCCTCGACCACGCGATCGAGCTCGGGAAGCGCCGGTTCTTGATCGAGCTTCCCACCGGCACCGGCAAGACCGATCTGCTCTGCCTTTATCTGAAGCGACTGTTCGATGCCGGATGGGCCGAGCGGGTCCTCTTCCTCGTGGATCGCGATCAGCTCGCCAAGCAGGCCCTCGAGACCGTCCAGGACGTCCTCGCTTCGCACTCGAGCTACTGGCTCCGTTCAGGCATGGCCCGCCAGGAGCAGCAAATCACCGTGTCTTTGTTGCAGACGATGATCAGTCGCGTGCACGACTACACGGCCGGCTACTTCGACGTCGTCATTGCCGACGAGTGCCACCGATCGATTTACGGCGCCTGGCAGGGAGCGCTCACGCAGTTCGACGCGATCCACGTTGGCTTGACCGCGACTCCGGCGAATTACATCGAGCGCAACACGTTCGAGTTCTACCAGTGCAAGCCGGGCACGCCAGACTTCGCGTATCCGATTCAGGATGCCTTCGAGCACGACTATCTCGTTCCGTATCGGTTCGCGACCGGAATCACCGAGATGCTGGCTGAAGGCGCTGACGTCGACGAGGAGCATTACGATCCAGCCGAGTTCGAACGTCGCTGGACGAACGAGGCGACGAACCGTCTCATGATGGAGGAGTTCGATCGTCTCGCCTGGGAGAACTGGCGGGAGCTGGCGCCCCGTCAAAATCCCGGGCCTGGCAAGGCGATCGTCTTTGCCATCACGAAGCACCACGCGGCGCGACTCGCACAGATCCTGAATCAGCTCCATCCCGAGCACAAGGGACGGTACGCCGAGGTCATCACGTCCGACGTCGCCGATCCGGACGCGCTGATTCGCAGGTTCAAGACCGAGACGTACCCGATGGTGGCAGTGAGCGTCGGCATGCTCGACACCGGCTTCAATTGCCGCGAGGTGCTCCATCTCGTGCTCTGCCGGCGAGTGCGAAGCCCGATCCTCTATCAGCAGATGCGCGGACGCGGCACGCGGACGGCGCCACACATCGGCAAGCAGAAGTTCGTCATCTACGATTTCTTCCGGAACCATCAGTACTTCAACGACAGCGACAGCGACATCTTCACCGGCACCGGCGGCGGTCATGCGCCGCAGGCCCCTCCTGGCCCGGCGCCGACGACCCGGGAGCTGGTCGAGCTGGGCCTCGAGGACGAATGGCTGGAAGCCGTCACCTATGTCGAGGTCGGGCCTCAGGGCGAGCGCGTGGACAAGAAGGAGTACGTCACGCACTGGGAGGAAGCCATCCGCCGCCAGGTGGGTGACGACCCGCTGCTGCGAAGGGTACGAGACGATGAGCCTCTGGAGGCGACTGAGGAAGAGGAGCTGGCGCGCCGCCTCAATCAGCCGGAGAGGTACTTCAACGAGGAGAACCTGCGCCGCGCCTACCGCGAGCCGGGTGGCAACCTGGTCGACTTCATCCGCGCCGCGCTCGGCAAGCTGCGAATCAAGAGCCGTGATGAAAAGTTGGAAGAGAGCTTCCGCGGCTGGCTCGTCTCTCGTTCGCTCACGCCGCAGCAGGCCGAGTACCTGTGCCTGCTCAAGAACCGCGGGATTGCGACCGGCCGAGTGCGCATCGACGATCTCTTCGAGCCGCCGCTGTCAATTCTCAACGCCGCCGGCAAAGGCGTCGAGCTCTTCGGCGAAGAAGGTCTCCGGCGCATCGTCTCCGATCTGAACGAAGGCGTTTTCGAGGCGGTGAGCTAAGGGAGCACGATGGATCAGAACCTGCGGCGCAAGCTCGATTGGATGACGGACACGTTGTGGGCCGGTGGCGTCACCAATCCAATCACCTACATCGAGCAGATCTCTTACCTGATCTATTTGAAGCTCCTCGACGAAGAAGAGGCCAGCCGCGAGCTGCGTGCGCGCATGGAGGCTGGCAACGGTGCGCGACTCTTTCCCGGGCAGGCCGAGCGCTTCCGCTGGTCCAAGTGGCGTTTCAAGAGCGGCACAGAGCTACGCGACTTCGTCCGCGACGAAGTGTTCCCTTACATGGCGTCGCTCGTGAAGGACGAGCCGCAGGTCGCCGACTACTTCCGTGACGCTGTCCTCGAGATTGTCGATCCAAACGTTCTCAAGCAAGTGATCGACGGTATTGACGAGATCGATTTCCGCAAGCTTGGCCCAGATGTAAAAGGTGAGATCTTCGAGTACCTCCTCACACATCTCGGCCAGTCAGCACTGAACGGCCAATTCCGGACTCCACGCCAGATCCGTGCATTCATGGTGGCGATGGTCGACCCCGATCTCGGCGACACGATCTACGACCCGGCGTGCGGGACCGCGGGATTCCTGATCGACACGGTGGACTACATCCTCGCTCGCTACAGCGAGACACCGCAGGAGGTGCCGATCTACGGCGAGGACTGGCTCGAGAAGAGGAGTCAGACACTCGATCAAGCCAAGAAGGAGATCCCGAACCTGCAGACCTACCGCAAAGGACCGGGCGAGCGAATTCCCGACTGGGGTCGGCTCGAGGCGTCCATTTACGGGACCGACGTCTCGCGGCAGATGATGCGCATTTCCGTGATGAACCTCGTCCTCCATGGAATCCGCAAGGCCCGGCTCAAGCGCGCCAATGTGCTCTCGGAGATGAGCGGTCTCACTGAAGACGACCTGAGCCGGCGCTACAAGGTGATTCTCTCGAACCCGCCGTTCGCTGGACAGATCCCGCAGGAATCCATCCGCGCCGATCTGCCGACGAAGTCCAAGAAGAGCGAACTGCTGTTTCTCGCATTGATGATGCGATCGCTCGCCCCGGGGGGGCGGTGCGCCGTAGTGGTGCCTGAAGGAGCGTTGTTTGGTTCCACTGGTGCGCACCAGGCTCTCCGCGAGAAGCTGCTGAGAGAGTTCGAGGTGCTCGCGGTGGTCTCGCTGCCGGCGGGCGTTTTCAAGCCCTACGCCGGCGTGAAGACATCGGTCCTCGTTTTCCGTCGGCCCGTCAGCGATCTCGAGGAAGGAAGGCCGGCCACCTCGCGCGTTTGGTTCTACGAAGTGCGGAACGACGGCTTTGATCCTGACAAGATCCAGGGCGGCGGCCGCCCCGAGACGCCGGAGAGGAACGACATCTCAGGCCTGCTGGCAGCTTGGGCTGAGTACAAAGCCTCGCGTTTCGAGAAGCCGCCCGGCGTTGAAGGTGGAACTCTACTGGAAGCAGGCGAGGAGCCGCGATGCTGGTGGACTTCGTTCGAAGCCCTAGCCGGAAACGACTTCAATCTCGGAGGCTCCCGCTACAAGCCGAGAGTTGCGCAGGAAGTCCTCGACGATGACCCGAGCAAGTTGATTCAGAGCGTTCTCTCCATCGAACGCGACATCACAGTGGGGCTGGAGAAGTTATTGGAAGAAGTCGAGATCGGGTGATGGAGTGGCCGTTGGTCGAGCTTGATCGAGTCTCCGAGGTCCGCGGCGGGGCAACTCCGAGACGCGAGCGCCCGGAATATTGGGGCGGCGCTGTGCCTTGGGTCACGCCCAGCGATCTGCCGGCTCTGGGTAGTGGAATCGCCGAGGTCCAGCAGACCAGCGATACCATCACTACCGATGGTCTCGATTCCTGCTCCGCCTCGCTCCTACCGCCTGGGACGGTTCTCTTTTCGTCTCGTGCGACTATCGGGAAGATCGGCATCGCAGCCGTGCCACTGGCGACTAATCAGGGCTTCGCGAACTTAATTCCCCGACCCGAAGTAGACGCCCGCTATCTCGCGTGGTGTCTCTTCTTCAATGCGGATCGCATTGCAACACTGGCAGGCTCCACGACGTTCAAGGAAGTCACGAAGAGCGCACTCAAGCGATTTCGCATTCCTCTCCCTCCGCCCTCCGAGCAACGCCGTATCGTCGAGCTCCTTGATCAGACCGACTGCGTGCGCCGTCTCCGCGTAGAGGCCAACGCCAAGGCCGAGCGCATTCTTCCGGCCATCTTCTTTAAGATGTTTGGCGATCCAGCGACGAATCCGAAAGGCTGGAGAGAACTGCCTATCGATCGGCTCGCTGACGTGCAAGGCGGCCTTCAGCTGTCCGAGAACAGAAAAGGCAATATCGACGTTCCCTATCTCCGCGTCGCAAACGTTTACCGCAACCGCCTCGAGCTTTCAGAGATCAAGACGCTATCGGTTACCCAACCAGAACTAGACCGAACACGTTTGACTCTGGGCGATGTCCTCGTTGTTGAGGGTCACGGCAATCCAGCAGAGATCGGGAGATGCGCGGTCTGGGACGGGTCCATCGATCCCTGCGTCCACCAGAATCATTTGATCCGCGCTCGGCCGGATCCCTCACAGGTGAGGCCGTACTTTCTCAGTAGGTTCCTCAACTCGGCCGCTGGCCGCCAACATCTGCTGCGCTGTGGAAAGACCACATCAGGACTAAACACCATCACGGTGTCCAACGTGAAGAGCGCTGTAATTTTCCTGCCCCCGCTGGACCTGCAGCAGCGATTTGAAGAAGGCGTAACTAGCGAAGACACCACGCGCAAGTTGAGAGCTGTAGCATCAGTCGCGCTTGAGCGGCTTTGGAAGCTGCTGCTCAATCGCGCCTTCTCAGGAAGCCTCACGGCACAATGGCGCGAGTCGCACGTAAGGGAGCTGCTGAAGGAGATGGAGCACCAAGCAAGGGCACTTGCGGAGGTCATGTGATCGAGCTCATGTTGAGCACTCAGTTCTCAAAGAGCCGGATCGGGTAGTCGCGTTGCTGACCGCCCTTCGCCTCGCGAATTTCAAGGCCTTCGGCCAGTCTCAGCGCATCCCGTTGCGCCCGCTTACGCTGCTCTTTGGAGCCAACAGCGCCGGCAAGTCGAGCATCATCCACAGCCTTGCCCTCGCTCATCACGCCGCCGAGACCGGAGATCTGGACACGCAGCGAACGCAGATCGGGGGCGAGGCGATCGATCTCGGTGGATTCCGGCAGTACGTCTACCGGCGTCAACGCGACCGGCGCGTCGAGCTGGCATTCGAACTGGACCCCGGCGGCTTGAGCGGCCGTGTGGCGGATCTGCTGCGGTCCGCTCGGACAGTGAACGTGGAGATCTCGATCGGATCGGGCTTTACGGGAAACCAGCAGACGCTCTTCGGCGATTTCGCGCGCGAGCTGGATCGAGAGGGCGCCGTGCGTGTGGAACGGTTCGCACTGGACGTTGACGGAGCGCCGTTGCTCTCCATGAGCGCCCGGTCAGGTGGACAGCTTCGCCTGGATCGGCTCGACCATAGCCATCCGGTCTTCCGCGAAGTCTTTCGTGGGATCGTCACCTTCGCGACGACGACACAATCCGTGCGGCCGGAGGACTTCGAAGGGCTCGCCCAAGTGCTGGATGCCCTGGTGCCTGCCATCGTCGCCCGGACCCAGGGACTTTTCCCAAGGCTTGTGGAGGAGTCGGACTCTCGAGAGACGGAGACATCTGAAGCGTTCCTTCCTGTGAGCAAGGGGCAGCGCACGGAGGATCTCGCGCGAGCCGCGAGGCTCTTTCTGCCTGGTGCGCTGCGGGATTTGATCGGAGGCCTCGCGTCGGCGATCGAAAGCGAGATCCGCAAGCTGCGCTATCTCGGGCCGCTGCGCTCCTACCCACCGCGCCATCTGGCGTTTGCGCAACATCATGATCCCAACTGGTTCGCGGGCGGCGGGTACGCGTGGGACGTGGTCAGGACCCGCGAAGATATTCGCGGGCAAGTGAACACGTGGCTCGGCGACGCGACACGACTCAAGACACCGTACGAACTCGTGGTGCGCGAGCTTCTACCGGCATCGGTCTTGTCCGCCGATCTGCCGCCAAAACTTGCGAAGGCCCTACACGACATCGTGGCGTCGTTGCTAATTGGAGCTGAGGGAGAGGACCGCAGCGAATTGGCCCGACAGATCATCGAACGTTGGGAGGTGTTGTCCGATACCTCCGAGGAGGGCGCCGACAACCAGATGTTCTCAGATATTGAAGAACTTGTCAGCGCCGCGATGGACACTGAAGCGCTGGCCGAGCGCTGGGCTCATGAGATGGTCGATGCGCAGAGTGACTCGATCCAGGACATGGTGCTGATCGACAAGCGCACGAGCACAATGGTGAGCCACCGCGACGTCGGAATCGGCGTCAGCCAGGTGCTCCCCGTTCTCGTGTCGGCCTTCGCGTCGCGCGGACAACTTATTGCCATCGAGCAGCCGGAAATCCATCTGCACCCCGCGCTCCAGGCGGAGTTGGGCGATGTTTTTCTTGCATCGGCCCTCGGCGAGCAGCACAACGCTTTCATTCTGGAGACGCACAGCGAGCACCTGATCCTCCGCATCTTACGGCGCATCCGCGAGACGGCGGATGGCGAGCTACCCGACGGCGCCACGTCTGTCCGGCCCGACGATGTCGCGGTGCTCTACGTGCAACCAGGAAAGGACGGCGCGGAGATCGTCCACATCCCTGTCACAGAAGAGGGCGAGTTCGCGCGGCCATGGCCGGAAGGGTTCTTCCCGGAGCGAGCCCGCGAGCTCTTCTGACCGATGATTCACGAGTACGCGCTCGAGCCCGAGCTGGTCGCGACCTGGGGCAATCGACACGAGTTTCGGTATTTCATCGAGAACTTTGGTCTCGGGCAGCCGCGCATCGTCTCGCGCTACCCGAAACCATGGAAGCGTCTCGTCTGGGAAGCATTCCGGAGTGACGACGAGTTCGAAAAGACACGAATGACAGAGCTGCTCGTTCGGCTGAGCGAGCGCATGGTACACCGTCGGAACTACGTCTGGGAAAGTCAGCGAACGTGGCTTGAGAATGCTCACAACGAGCACGCTCGATTTCCGTTTCACGCCGTCCTCGCCAGAGCGAATTCAACCAACCACCCAAGCACACTGGTCGCGGAGGAACTCGGCGCGGCCACGCCTTTGTGGGCCGCTCCCCGTGGCGTGACGATCGCGAGATCCGCGGTTGAGATGGCCGCCGCTGTTGTCGATATGCTGCGGATAGCCGACATAGTCATCTTTGTGGATCCGTATTTCCGGCCCGGTCGGATCGAGAATCGTCGGCCACTTGAGGCGTTCCTCAGCGCCGTCCTGAACGCCCGTCCACTCGACATGCCAACGCGCATCGAAGTGCACACGTCATTGGATGAAGACCGCAGCGGGACGCGCGCGTACTTTGAAGATCAGTGCCGGAGAAACCTGCCGCGCTGTGTCCCGGACGGCATGCGGCTCATCCTTTCGCGGCTTCGCGAACGACCCGGCGGGCAACGCCTCCACAACCGATACATCCTCACGGACGTTGGCGGGCTGATTTTCGGAGGCGGCTTGGACGAGGGCGCAGCTGGCGAAATCGATGACGTTACGCTCATGGACCGACCGCAGTACGAACTGCGATGGTCTCAGCACGCCACGGAGCCGATGGCTTTTGAGGTCACCGAGGCCCAAGTAGAAATCCAATCAGGGCGGTGACGTCACATGCGTGAGGTTGCCTGGAAGGAGTTGCTGGACCGGTCCACCCTGCGTCGCATGGCGGGAAGGGCCTCCTTCGAGCGTGGCGAGGAGTACTTCGGCAACAAATCCGTGGGCTCTCTGTCGGAGCACGACAACACGATCTCGGCCAAGGTGCGCGGCACTCAGACATATGGAGTGAAGCTCTGGCCGAAAAGCGGCAAGCTGGAGTATTCGTGCACCTGCCCGGTAGGCCGAGACGGAGCGTTCTGCAAGCACTGTGTGGCGGTGGGACTGGCGTGGCTCGAACACGGGAAAGTCGCTGACACCAAGGGAAGGAAGCGCCCGAAGGCCATTCTCACGACGGACGATGTTCGGGCACATCTCGAGGAACAAAGCAAGGACGCACTCGTCGACATGTTGATGGAGCACGCCGTGGGCGACGACCGACTGCGCCAGCGCTTGCTCATGAAGGCGGCAAGGGGAGCCCCCGGAAGGGTCGGTCTCGCCACTTACCGCCAGGCGATAGACGAAGCAGTAGACGTGGGCGGTTTCGTCGACTACCGGGGCGCATCCAGCTATGCCAGCGGTATCGAGGAGGCGATCGATTCCATCGAGGACCTCATGAAGGATGGACACGAGGCTGAGGCCATCGAACTCATCGAGTACGCGCTCGAATCCGTTGAAGACGCGATGGGATCGGTGGACGACTCCGATGGTGAGATGGGAGGCATTCTCACGCGACTCCAGGAGCTTCACCACACTGCTTGCAAGAAGGCACAGCCCGACGTCGAAGAGCTGGCCGAGCGGCTCTTCGAGTGGGAGACTGGCACTGACTACGACATCTTCTACGGAGCGGCTGCGAGCTATGCCGACGTTCTCGGCGAGAAGGGGCTTGCCATCTATCGAAGGCTCGCCGAACGGGAGTGGAAGAAGGTGCCAGCGCTCGCACCTGGTGGTGATGATTCGGCCAAATACGGGAAGCGGTTCAGGATCACGCACATCATGGAGACGCTCGCGCGTGCATCAGGGGATGTCGAAGCGCTCGTCGACGTCATGAAACGCGACCTGTCACTTCCGTACGATTTCCTCAAGATTGCCGAGACCTACAAGGAGGCACGCAATCACGACTTCGCTCTCGAGTGGGCGGAGCGCGGCGTCAGGGCCTTTCCGGAGCGAACGGATTCACGGCTGCGCGAATTCCTGGCCGAGGAGTACCACCGTCTGAAGCGCCATGACGAAGCCATGGCACTCATCTGGGCCGAGTTCGCTGAGAGACCAATCCTTGAACAGTACCGGAATCTCAAAGCTCACGCGGACCGCGTCGATCAGTGGTTGCTGTGGCGAGAAAAGGCGATCGGGTTTCTCCGGGAGACGATTGTCAGCAAGAAGCGCGACGCTTCCAAGAGTCGCTGGGCCTGGCAACACCCCGACCATTCGGACCTTGTGGCCATTCTCCTATGGGAGAAGGATGTGGATGCCGCGTGGCGTGAGGCGAAAGAAGGCGGCTGCTCGAACGAGCTCTGGTTGAAGCTCGCAGCCAAACGAGAGAAAGACCATCCCGATGAAGCGCTGCCAGTTTATCAGAGCCAAGTAGAGCCAACATTGAACCGCAAGAACAATGAGGCCTACCAGGAGGTGATTGGCTTGCTCCACAAAGTGCAGCGTTTGATGACCCGTCTCGACCGGGAACCCGAGTTCACGCGATATGTCGAGTCCGTCCGCGCCGCGCACAAACCGAAGCGCAATTTTATCAAGCTCCTCGACGGAGCCAATTGGTCTTAAGAACGATCTTTCACCGACGATCGAGACACGCGTGGGCGCGGATCGCGGCCAGGAAGAGATCGCCGAGATCGTCGGCCTTGCGGGCGCCGACGCCTTTGACCGTCAGCAGCGTCTCGAGCGAGGCGGGGCGGAGCCGCGCCATTTCCCGAAGCGTGACGTCGTGGAAGATCACGTACGGCGGCACGCCGCGCGATCGGGCGACCTCCAGCCGCACGGCACGCAGCTTTTCGAAGAGCGCGCCATCGACGCCTTCCCACGATTCGGCCTCGACGCGGGACTTCGTCCTCGGCGCCTCTTTTCGCGGCGGCCGCTGCCGCGCAAGCGTCAATCCCGGGCAACTTGCCTCGTTCTTCAGCAGCGCGATCCCTTTCGCCGTCAATCCCAGCACCGGGTACTCGTCGCCATTGAGCTGGAGGAGATCCAGGCCGACGAGCTGCTCGATGTAGCCGCGAACCTCCGCGACGGATGCGTCCGACAGGAGGCCGAACGTGCTCAGCTTCCCGTGCCCTCTGGCGATCACCTGTTCGCTCGCGTGCCCGCGGAGGACGCTGGTGACATGGGTCGCGCCGAATCGCTGGCCCACCCGCATCACGCACGACAGAATCTTGCGCGCGAGCACCACCGGCTCGCGCGCCGGCTCGAGCTCGTCGAGACAGAAATCGCATGCGGCGCAATCGGCGTGCGGATAGTGATCACCAAAGTATTCTGCGATATGCCGATGCCGGCAACGAACGCTCGTCGCGTACCGCTCCATGTCGCGAAGCAGCGTGGTGGCCGCGGCGTTGAGTTCGCCATTCTGCTGGAGCATCAGGCGCCACCGGATGAAGTCGGACGTCGAGTAGATCAGCGCGCACTCGGCCTCGAGACCATCGCGCCCTGCACGTCCAGATTCCTGCTAGTAATGCTCGAGGGAACGCGGTGCGCCCGCGTGCACGACGAATCGGACGTTCGACCGATCGATCCCCATGCCGAAGGCGACGGTCGCGACGATGACATCTACCCGCTCATTGATGAACGCGTCCTGGTTGCGTTTGCGCTCCTCGTCCGCGAGACCGGCGTGATACGGCAGGGCGGGCACGCCGATCCCGGTCAGCCACGCGGCCAGCGCGTCGACTTCACGCCGCGACGTGCAGTAGATGATCCCGGCCTCGCCGCGATGGCGTTCGAGGATGTCCTGCAGCTGGCGCTTCAGCGTCCCCCTCGGAAGCGCGCGATACAGGAGATTCGGCCGATCGAATGAGCCGACGAGCTCGAGCGGCTCGCTCAGCGCGAGCTGGCCGGCGATGTCGCGCCTGACGCGCGCAGTTGCCGTGGCGGTATACGCGTGAAGGCTGATGCCGGGCAGGAGCTGCCGAAGCCGTCCGAGCTGCCGGTACTCGGGCCTGAAGTCGTGTCCCCACTGGCTGATGCAGTGCGCTTCGTCCACCGCGATGAACCCGACGCGGCACGACGACAAAAGAGTGAGAAACGTGTCGCTCCCCTCTCCGACCAATCGCTCGGGCGAGACGTAGAGCAGGCGGTAGCGCCCCTCGCGAAGGCCGGACATGACGCGGGCTTTCTCGTCGGAGGAGAGCGAGCTGTTATACAGAGCGGCCGGAACGCCGTTGCTGACCAGGGCGTCGACCTGGTCCTTCATCAGGGAGATGAGAGGCGAGACGACCACCGCCAGGCCCGGCCCGACAAGGGCCGGCGCCTGGAAGCAGAGAGATTTGCCGCCGCCCGTCGGCAGCACCGTCACCGAGTCGCGCCCCGCGAGGATCGCTTCCATCGCTTCGCGCTGGAGCGGCCTGAAGGTCGTGTACCCCCAGTAGCGCGCGATGACGTCCTGGAGCTGCGACGTGTGCGTCAGTTCGTGTTCGCCTTTGGCGCCGACACGGGAACAGGCGCCATCACCGGCGCCATTACTGGCGCATCTTTTATGGTCGTGTGATAGCTCTCGGCCATCTGCCACAGGCCATTGATGTTCGCGTAGATGCGGCTCGACCAGTAGGGCTTGTCGCCGTAGGTCGGCTGCAGCTGCACCCAGACAACGGCATCGCCGAAGTCCCACCCGCGTCCGAATGCCACCGGCGCTGCGCCGATTTCCGGACGATTCGGATTCGCCTGGGCCGCCCGCTGCATGCCCGCAAGCCGGTCGGCCTTCGACGTCGAGCGGCCGCCGTTCGTGTTGACCGCGCGTTGATCGTAGTTGTCGGCCACGCGCCGGCCCCATCCGCCCGACTCCTGGTCCTGCCACGCCGCCAGCGCGGACTTTTCGCCGGCGCCCAGCGGCCTGTA
>OBEQ010123566.1_pt1 | contig 18812 bp, 16 predicted proteins | sample 1670901 | NCBI WGS metagenome assembly OBEQ01 (sample SAMEA104232315, study PRJEB22302) | groundwater metagenome | biome: forest; feature: aquifer; material: groundwater | place: USA | collected 2011-08-07 | depth 5.4 m
TCCTGCAGCTTCTGCCGAACGAGCGGATGGCGGCCTGCATCCCGGTGCGGGAGTTCAAGGAGGACCAGTTCCTCGTCATGGTGACGAAGAACGGTCTCGTCAAGAAGACCAGCTTAAGCGAGTACAGCCATCCGCGCCGCGCCGGCATCGTCGGGATCGGCCTGGAGCCGGAAGACGCGCTCATCGGGGTCATCGTCACCGATGGGCACCAAGAGTTGCTGTTGGCCACCCGGTTGGGGCAGGCGATCCGATTCCCGGAGGCGCAGGTGCGCCAAGTCGGGCGCGGCGCTAGGGGCGTCACCGGCATGCGCCTCGACAAGAAAGACCTCATCGTCGGCGTCGCCCTGGCCGGCAAGGACGTTACCGTGCTGACGGTGACCGAGGGGGGATTCGGTAAGCGGACGCCGGTCGCCGACTACCGCGTCCAGTCCCGCGGCGGCAAGGGAATCATCAACATCCGAGTCACTCAGAAGAACGGCGCCGCCGTGGCGCTCAAAGCCGTCACCGATCAGGACGAGCTGATGATCATCGCCCAGCACGGGCAGATCGTCCGTTGTCCCGTCAAAGACATTCGGTCCACCGGCCGCGCCGCCCAGGGGGTGCGAATCATCCGCCTGGCGTCGAACGACAAGGTGGCCTCCGTCGCCCACGTCATTCCCGATGAGGATGAGGCAGCGGCCCCCGCCGCGGCCTCTCCCGCGTCCGCCTAAGCGCGACTTGGCGTTCCCTCTCGCCGGCGGTATGATAGCGGCCGGTGATCATCTCGACCCCGTCGTCTAGCCTGGTCTAGGACAAAGGCCTTTCGAGCCTTCGACACGGGTTCAAATCCCGTCGGGGTCAAAATTTCCGACACCGTAGCCAAAACAGCATACAATAATCTCTATGCGTGCCCACGCCGACGTCGTCGCCAGCCTAGAGGGATTCGTCGAGGCGAATCTCGATTTGCTCAAGGCGGTGGCCGACAGCTGGCAGCCGTCCGATATCTTGCCGGACCTGGTCGCGGAGAATTGGGGCGAGACGATCCAACACTTGCGCGACCAGGCGCGCGGCGTCCCGGACGAGGTCCTCATTGTTCTCGTGGGCAACACAGTGACCGAAGAGGCGCTGCCCAGCTACCAGACGATGCTCAACCGGCATCCCGGGATGCCGGATGAGACCGGCGCCTCCGAAAACCCCTGGGCGCGATGGACCCGCGGATGGACGGCCGAAGAGAACCGGCACGGGGAGATCCTGAGCCGCTATCTCTACTTATCCGGCCGCGTGGACATGCGGGCGTTCGAGGCCACCACGCAACACCTGCTTCGCAACGGGTTTGATCCCAGAACCGACAATGACCCGTACCGGGGGCTGATCTACACCTCGTTTCAGGAGCGGGCCACCAAAATCTCGCATGGGAACACCGCGCGGCTGGCCAATGACTACGGCGACCCCACCCTGGGGAAAATCTGCGCCTTGGTCACCGGCGACGAGTCGCGGCATGAGGAAGCGTACAAACGGTTTGTCGGGAAACTCTTCGAGGTGGACCCTGCCGAGGCGGTGCGGGCCTTTGGCCAGATGATGAAGAAGACGATCACGATGCCGGCCCGTCGGATGGCGGATGGCGAGAGGCCCGACCTCTACGAACAGTTCGCCGTGGTCGCCCAGCGACTCGGCGTCTATACGATCCGTGATTATGCCGACATCATTGACCATTTGGTGGGCTATTGGCACATCGCCGAGCTCTCGGGGCTGACCGGCGAGGCCGCGAAGGCGCAGGACTATCTCGGCGGCCTCGCCCAGCGGTACCGGGGGTTGGCTGATCGGGCGGCCGACAAGGTGGCGGAGCAGCCGAAGGTCACATTCCGCTGGATTTTTCACAGGGCGGCCTGAGCCCGCTCACCTTCAGGCCGGCGCCAGATAACCCCGGATGGCCACGTAATGACAGATGCTGCCGCCCAGCACGAACAGATGCCACACGGTGTGGGCGAACGGCATGCGTTTACAGAGGAACAGCGGCACGCCGACGCTGTAGAGCACACCCCCCGCGGTCAGCCACAGGATCCCCGCCAGCGGCAATGTTTCAATCAACGGCCCGGCGCCGATCACAATCAGCCAACCCATGACCAAGTAGGAGAGACTCGAGAACCACCGGAGCTTCTCAGCAGGAAGCCACCAGGTCACGGCGATTCCCGCCACCGCCAGAGCCCAAATCACGCCGAACAGGACCCAGCCCAACACGCTTCGGATCGCGACCAACGTGAACGGCGTGTAGGTGCCGGCGATCAGCAGATAGATGGCGGATTGGTCCACGATCTCGAAGAGGCGCTTGAGGCGCCGGGCTTGGACGGCGTGATAGAGCGCGGAGGCCGCAAACAGCGTGATCAAGCTCGCCCCGTAGATGCCGAAGCTCACCACCTGCCAGGCATCCCCATGGAGCGCGGCCGGCACGACCAGGGCCGCAAGCCCCGCGACGCTGGCCAGGAGCCCCACTCCGCAGATCAGGGCGTTGACGATGTCTTCGGTCAACGCGATGGCGCGATCACCAGGCGGCCGATCCATGCCTGTAGTATGGCATAAGTCTCCACGGCGCGCACCACGCTCGAAACTCTTCCAAGAAACTGCTAAGCTGAGTATCCGACGACCCCGCGAGCGTTCATCGTCCCGTCGGGGTCAAAATCCTGCCCATCTCCCATGATGCCTCGATGCCTGGAACCCGAGATGATCGATGACCCGTCACTCGAAGGGGCGCGACACGCCCAGGCGTTGCGCGGACTGGAGCGCATCAATGGGGTGAGTCGCAATGTGCGAGCCCTGTGGCCGCCGATCGAGGCGCTGGGGCGATCTCAGCAGGGGCGTCCGTTGCGCATTCTGGACATCGCCACAGGAGCTGGCGATGTCCCGATCCGTCTGTGGCGCAAGGCCCAGCACGCGGGCTTGCGCTTGAAGATCGAGGGGTGTGACCGGAGTCGCCAGGCGGTGGAGCACAGCCGCGCGCGTGCCGCCCACGCGGGTGCCGGGATCGTTTTCTTCACCCTGGATGCGCTCACCGAGGCAATCCCTGGAGAGCACGATGTCCTCATGTGCTCCCTCTTCCTTCACCACCTGGATGACGGGTCGGCCGTCATGCTCTTGCGGCGCATGGCCCAGTCCGCTCGCCAGTTGGTGCTCGTGAACGACCTCATCCGCCATCCGGCCGGGTGGGCGCTGGCCTACGTCGGCACGCGACTGCTCTCGGCATCGAGCATTGTCCACCATGACGGACCGCAGTCGGTCCGAGCCGCGTATACCCTCGATGAGGTACGACAACTTGCACGAGCGGCGGGGCTGCAGGGAACAAGCATCGTCCCGTGCTGGCCCTACCGCTTCTTGCTGAGTTGGAGGCGATAAGTGAGCGAGGCCATCGTGCTCGGCGGCGGCCCAGCCGGGGCCGTCACCGCGCTCTTGTTGGCTCGGGCAGGCTGGTCGGTGGTGCTGGTCGAACGAGCGCGGTTCCCTCGTCGGAAAGTGTGCGGCGAGTATCTGTCGTTCACCAATTGGCCGTTGTTTGACGCCATCGGCATCGCGGACACGTTCCATGCCATGGCCGGACCTGAAGTGCGTCGGGTCGGTGTCTTGTCCGGAGCGATCAGCCTCAGCGCAGACCTTCCTCGGGCAGGCAGGGGCACGCCGAGGTGGGGACGGGCACTTTCCCGCGAGCACCTCGATACGCTCTTGCTGCGCCGGGCAGCCGACGCCGGAGTTGATGTGCGACAACCGTGGCAAGCGGCGGCGGTGACTGCTGAAAGGAATGAGTATCTCTGCCGTGCAGAATCGCGGGAAGCCGGGCGTTGCGCGGAGCTGCGCGCCCCCGTGGTGATCGTGGCGTGTGGGTCGTGGGAAACCGGTTCGATGCCGATCTCGTCGGCTCGTCGTTCGCCTCGGCCCTCGGATCTCTTTGGGTTCAAAGCCCATGTTCGCAACGCAGAGCTTCCCACCGATCTCATGCCGCTCCTGACCTTTCCCGGCGGGTATGGGGGAATGGTTCACACGGATGGCGGCCGCGTGAGCTTCTCATGCTGTATCCGGCGAGACCGGTTGGCATCCATTCGGCAAGGCGGTGATGAGGGGGCTGGCCAATCGGTCTTACAATATATCTTAGAATCATGCCCTGCGGCCCGCCCCGTCTTGTCGGACGCGGTCGTGGACGGCCCATGGTTGTCCGTGGGTCCCATCCGGCCAGGAATCCGCCCACCGTATCGGCAGGGGATCTTTTTTGTCGGCAACAGCGCCGGCGAGGCGCACCCCGTAGTGGCGGAGGGGATCAGTATGGCCATGCAATCCGCGTGGTTGTTGGCGCAGCGCCTCATCGCACATCAGGACCGCATCCGATCATCTCGAGCGCGTGATGCCGTTGGGAGGGCGTACGCGGCTTCCTGGCGATCGAGTTTCGTCCCGCGCATCTGTGCCGCCGCCGTCATTGCCCAGTGGGCGATGCGGCCCGCCGCCGTCGCCTCCCTGCTGCCGTTTCTCAGACGACAGCCGGCTTTTCTGACGGCCGGTGCGTGGCTGAGCGGCAAGGCCACACCCGTGGTCGCTCCCGCATGAGCCTCGCCATCCTGGGCCTCGCAACGGCCGTTCCTCAGCGAACGGTTGCCCAAGGCGACGCTGCCGAGCTGGCGAAGCAACTCTGTTGTCGCACCGAAGATCAAGCACGATCGTTGTCCCTGCTGTACCAACGCACACAGGTCCGTCGGCGAGGCAGCGTCTTGCTGGAACCATCATGCGGGTCTGAGATCCGCCAATCCTTTTTCCCGTCGGCGGGCGAGGAGTCTGACCGCGGCCCCACCACACAGCAGCGCATGGAACGGTATGCCCGGGAAGCGGCCCCGCTGGCCCTGGCGGCGGCGCGTCAGGCGTTGGCGGAAGCCGGTGTGCCGGCGTCGCGCATCACCCACCTCATCACCGTCTCCTGCACAGGGTTCGCGGCCCCGGGGGTGGATATCGCGTTGATCAAAACCCTACACCTTCCCTTCACGGTTGGCCGAACACACGTGGGATTCATGGGATGCCATGGCGCGCTGAATGGTCTGAGGGTGGCGTTGAGTGTGGTTAATGCCGACCCGACCGCCCGCGTGCTGCTGTGTGCCGTTGAGCTGTGCAGTCTCCATTTTCAATACGGGTGGGATCCCCAGAAGGCCGTCGCGAACGCCTTGTTTGGCGATGGCGCCGCCGCGTTGGTGGCCGCCTCGGCTGAGCGAACCTCCCAGGACGCGTGGCGGATGGTCACCAGCGGCGCCTGCCTCTTTCCGGACTCCGAAGATGCCATGACATGGCGGATTGGCGATCATGGCTTTGAAATGACGCTCTCACCGCGAGTCCCCTCCCTCATCGCGGAGCACGTGGGTCCGTGGCTTGGATCTTGGTTGACGGGCCAGAGCTTGACCGTGCCGCAGATTCGATCGTGGGCCATTCATCCGGGGGGCCCACGCATTCTTTCGGCGGTGGCCGACTGCCTCCACCTGCCGGATTCCGCCATCGCCGCCTCCAACGAGGTGTTGGCCGAGCACGGCAACATGTCCTCGCCGACCACCTTGTTCATTCTCGATCGATTGCGCCGGGACGGGGCGCCACGGCCATGTGTGGCGCTGGGGTTCGGGCCCGGGCTCGCCATCGAGGCAGCCCTCTTCACGTGAACGCTCGAAACTCCTTAAGGGGCGTGCTACACTGATTTTTTGGTAACCTTCGACCAACACACTATGGCAGGCACCCTGTACGTCGTCGCGACGCCGATCGGGAACCTCGGGGATGTGACGGCCCGGGCGGTGGACGTGCTGCGGGCGGTGGACCTGATCGCCGCCGAAGACACGCGCCACACGCGGCTTCTGCTCCAGCGGCACGGGATTGACACGCCGATGACCAGTTGCTACGACGCCGTCGAGCGGACGAAGGGGGCGGAGCTGGTGCAGCGGCTCGTCGCGGGGGCGCAGATCGCGCTCGTCTCCGACGCGGGGACGCCGGGGATCGCTGACCCAGGCGGCTCGCTCATCCCGCAGGCGATCACGGCCGGGGTCCCCGTCGTGGCGATCCCGGGGCCGTGCGCGGCGATCGCCGCCCTCGTCGTCTCCGGGCTGCCGATGGACCGCTTCGTCTTCGAAGGATACCTGCCGGTCAAGCCGGGGCCGCGCCGCCGCCGGCTGGAGGCCCTGCGCGGCGAGCCGCGCACGATCGTCTGCTACGAGACGCCGCACCGGCTGGTGAAAAGCTTGGCGGCGATCGAGGAGACGCTGGGAGACGTGCCGATGAGCGTGGCGCGGGAGCTGACCAAGTTGTTCGAGGAAGTGCGGCGCGGGACGGTGGCCGAGCATCGGCGGCACTTCGAGCAGTACGCCCCGCGCGGGGAGTTCGTCCTGGTCTTCCATTCATGAATATCACGATTCATCCGACGGCGATCGTGGACCCGCAGGCGCGGCTGGCCGACGGCGTCGAGGTCGGCGCCTACGCCCTCGTCGAGGGGCCGGTCACCATCGGGCGGGGGACGCGGATCTGGCCGCACGCCTACCTGTGCGGGCCGCTGACCCTCGGTGAGGCCAACCAGGTGCACATGGGGGCGGTGCTCGGGCACGCCCCGCAGCACCTGGCGCACCAGGACTCGCGCGGCGGCACGCGGATCGGCGCGCGGAACGTCTTCCGGGAGTACGCGACCGTGCACCGCTCGATGCGGGACGACGGCGAGACGGTGATCGGCGACGACAATTTCTTCATGGGGTTCTCTCATGTCGCGCACGACTGCGTCGTCGGGAACCGGGTGATCGTGGCCAACCACGCCCTCCTGGCCGGCCACGCGGTCGTCGAGGATCAGGCGTTCATCTCCGGGCACGTCGCCGTCCACCAGTTCGTCCGGATCGGCCAGCTGGCGATGGTCGGGGGGATCAGCCGGGTCAACCAGGATGTGCCCCCCTTTATGCTGGTCAAGGGGGACTCGGAGATCTGGTCGCTGAATTTGGTCGGGCTGCGCCGGGCCCGCACCGCCACCGCCGCGATGGCGCAGTTGAAGGCGGCCTTTAAACTCCTGGCCGACGGTCACGCGCGGCCGCAGGCCCTGGCTGCCCTCGAACAGCTCACCCCGCGGCCGCCCGAGCTGGAGCGGCTGATCGCGTTCCTGAAGGGGGCGAAGCGAGGGTACTGCACGTTCCATCAGGCCCAGGGACAGGAGATCGCGCCGGAGGACCCCCTCGACGAAACGGCTTGACGCCGGGCCGGCGGCCTGCTACACTACGGTTTGCTTCACCGTACCACCTTTAAATCCGGCCCTGTGAGGCCGGCAAGGGGAGCCGATGTCCACCCTCCAGATCAAGTCACGCGTTCTTGACGCCGAGGCCATCCGCCGGGCGGTCACCCGCATTGCGCACGAGATCGTCGAGCGCCACGGGGGGACCGAGTCGCTGGCCATCGTCGGCATTCGCACCCGCGGGGCGGTCCTCGCCGAGCGGGTCGCCCAGGCCATCCACCAGATTGACGGGGCCTCGGTGCCGGTCGGCGCCCTCGACATTACCCTCTACCGCGACGACCTCACCGCCATCGGCCCCAACCCGGTCGTCCATCAGACCGAGATCCCGTTCGAGCTCAGCGACCAGCGGATCGTCCTCGTGGACGACGTCCTCTACACCGGGCGCACCGTCCGCGCCGCGCTCGATGCCCTCATTGACTACGGCCGGCCGGCGCTCATCCAGCTGGCCGTGCTCGTGGACCGCGGGCACCGGGAGCTGCCGATCCGCCCAGACTACGTCGGGAAGAACCTGCCGACCGCCCCGGAGGAAGTGGTCATTGTCCGCCTCACCGAAACCGACGGCACCGACGAGATCGTCCTCGGGGTGCCGCCCGGCGCCAACGGAGGGCTTGTGCGATGACGACCGCGTGGACCTACAAAGACCTCCTCGGGCTGGAGGGGCTGTCGCCCGATGAGCTGACCCTCGTCCTCGAGCAGGCCCGGGCGTTCAAAGAGGTCTCGCTGCGGCCGATCAAGAAGGTCCCGGCGCTGCGCGGCCGCACCGTCGTCCTCTTCTTCCTCGAGCCGTCCACCCGCACGCGGACGTCGTTCGAACTGGCGGCTAAACGGCTCTCCGCCGACATCCTCAACATCCAGGCCGCCTCGACCTCGCTGACCAAAGGGGAGACGATCCTCGACACCGTCCGGAACATCGAGGCGATGAAGGTGGACATCCTCGTCATCCGGCACTCCGTCAGCGGGATTCCCCTGATGGTGGCGAAGACGATCGGCGCCAGCGTGGTGAACGCCGGCGACGGCTCGCATGAGCACCCGACGCAGGGGCTCGTGGACCTCTACACGATCCTCGAGCAGAAAGGGCGGATCGCCGGCTTGAACGTCGCGATCGTCGGCGACATCAGCCACTCCCGCGTGGCCCGCTCCAACCTCTGGGGACTGACCAAGCTCGGCGCGCGCGTCACCCTCTGCGGCCCGCCGACCCTCATCCCGTCGGGGATCGAGCGGCTCGGCGTGAAGGTCACCTACAGCTTGAAGGAGGCGATGCGGGAGGCCGATGTCTTGATGCTGCTGCGGCTGCAGCGCGAGCGGCAGAAGCAGAACCTGCTGCCGTCCATCCGCGAGTACGCGAAACTGTTCGGCGTGGACCACGAGAAGCTGGCGTGGGGGAAGCCGGACATGATCGTCATGCACCCGGGTCCGGTGAACCGGGGCATCGAGCTCGCCCCGGACGTGGCCGACGGCCCGCAGTCGGTCATCTACGACCAGGTGACGAACGGCGTCGCCGTCCGGATGGCGGTGCTGTACCTCGTCTCCGGCGGGCGGCCGGTCAAGGCGGCATCGCCGAAGCCGGCCCCGTCGCAGCCGGTGGGAGTCTAGATGGCGGCGAAGCTGTTGATCAAGGGCGGGCGGGTCGTGGACCCGGCCAACGGGCTGGATGCGGCGGCCGATCTGCTGATCGAGGACGGCCGGATCGTGAAGGTCGGCGGCAAGATCACGGCCAACGGCGCCGAGGTGGTGGACGCCGACGGGCAGGTGGTGTTCCCCGGCTTCATCGACCTGCACGTCCACCTGCGCGCCCCCGGCCACGAAGAGAAAGAAACCGTGGCCACCGGCACGCGGGCGGCGGCCAAAGGCGGATTTACGACGGTGTGCGCCATGGCCAACACCGACCCGCCGGCCGACAGCCGCCCGGTCATCGAGTACCTGCTGGCCGAGGCGCGGCGCAGCGCGGTGGTGACGGTCCTGCCGATCGGCGCGGTGACGAAGGGGCTGGCGGGAGAATCGCTGGCGGAGATCGGGGAGCTGAAGGCCGCCGGCGTCGTGGCCCTCTCCGACGACGGCCACTCGATCATGAACGCCCACCTGATGCGCCGCGCCCTCGAGTACGCCAAGATGTTCGAGCTGCCGATCATCAGCCACGCGGAGGACACGACTCTCTCGGCCGGCGGCGTGATGCACGAGGGACTCGTCTCAATCAGGCAGGGGATGCAGGGGATCCCGTCGTCGGCGGAGGCGGTGATGGTCGCCCGCGACATCCTGCTCGCCGAGGCGGCCGGCGCGCGGCTGCACATCGCCCACGTCAGCGCCAAGGAGACGGTTGAACTGCTCCGCGCGGCGAAGGGGCGCGGGGTGGCGGTGACGGCGGAAGTCACGCCGCACCACCTGGCGCTCACCGACGAGGCCCTCCAGCAGTACGGGTCGAACTACAAGATGAATCCGCCCCTGCGCGAGGCGGCGGACCAGGCGGTGCTGCAGCAGGCGCTGCGCGACGGCATCCTCGACAGCGTGGCGACCGACCACGCCCCGCACACGCAGGCGGAGAAAGAAGTCGAGCTGGAGACAGCCCCCTTCGGCGTGATCGGCCTGGAGACGGCGCTCAGCGTGCTGATGACGATGCTCGTCAAGCCGGGGGCGCTCACGCTGTCGCAGTTGGCCGCGGCGATGAGCTGGCGGCCGGCGCAGGTGCTGGGGATCCCGCGCGGGACGTTGAGCCCCGGCGCGGCGGCGGACGTGACGCTGGTGGACCCCGGCAAGGCCTGGACGGTGACGGCCGGCACCTTCGAATCGAAATCCTCGAATTCTCCTTTCATCGGATGGACCCTGCACGGCGGCGTCACCGCGGTGTTCCTCGGCGGCCGGCGCCTCGTGTACAACGGAGAGGTGGTCACGCCATGAGATGTCAGCGGCGCGGAGGGTGGATCGGGCTGTGGATCGTCGGACTGGCGGTGGTCTCTCCCGCCGTCGCGGGGGCGGACGAGACGGCGGCCCGCGTGGCCGAGCTCCAGGCGAAGGCCGGGGCGGTGAATGCCTACCAGGCGGACTTCACGCTGACGGTCACCGAGGACAACAAGCCGTCCACCTTGAACGGGACCCTCCTCTACCAGCGGCCGGACAAGCGGCGGATCGAGTTCACCGGGGCGCCCGCCCCCGATGACGTCGCCCAGCTCGTCGTCTCGGATGGCGCCGTCGAGTGGCAATATTTCCCGGGGCGCCACCTGGCGCACAAGACTGACTGGGTGAAAGTGAAGGCCGCCGGCGCGCCGGCGGGGGCGCTGGAGATCCGCGGCCCGCACCAGCCGTTCCTCGACCTGAAGCCGGAGAGCGTGCGCCTGGTGGAGACGACGGCCGACGGGACCGGCATCTTCGAGGCGGAGCCGGCGCCGGCCCTCGTCGCGGAGGCGCCGTTCGCCCCCGGGAAGGTCCGCGTCGAGGTCGCGGCGGACGGGCTGGCGCACCGCCTGACGATGACCGACGCCGACGGGCACGAGGTGTTGTCGCAGGAGTACACGAACGTCCGCCTCGACCCGCCGATCACCGGGACCCCGTTCGCGTTCACGCCGCCGACCGGGGCACAGATCGTGGACATCTCCGATGAACGGGCGCATCCCGAGACGCCGCCCGCCGCCGCGCCGGAGGCCCCCGTCGCCCCCGCGGGGGACGGGAAGCCGTGACCTGGCGCGCCGCCGCGACCGCGCTCGCCCTGGCGGCCCTCGGCGTGACAACCGTGGGCCGAGCCGAGCCGGCTCCTCCGGCGAAGGGCCCGACCGACCTGGCCGTCCGGGCCGACGCCTACGAGGCGCGGCGCTGGCTCTGGATGGGGGAGCTCGCCGCGCGGCTGGAGGACTACGACCTCGCTACCCAGGTCTACCAGCGGGTGATCAACCGGTTCCCGAACACGCGGTGGGCGGCGACGGCGCAGGAGTCACTCTCCCAGCTCAAGACCGGCGCGCAGTTCTCATTCGCCCTCTGGGACCCGGTCACCGGCGGAACCCCGACCGGCGTGCAGGCCGCGGAGCTGCTGCACGCGGGCGAGGTCGCCTCCGCGATGCGCGACTGGCTGATCGCCCTGCAGTTCTACGAGCGCGCGAAGACGGTTGCCCCCCACTCCCAATACGCCCGCGTGGCGGAGTCCAGGATCCGGTGGATCCAAAACTGGCATCACCCCGGCCCATGACCTCCCGACCGGCGCAGGGCCGGGCGCTGCTGGCGCTCGAAGACGGCACGACGTTCGCCGGCGAGCATTTCGGCGCGCGCGGCGAGACCTCCGGCGAGGTGGTGTTCAACACCTCGATGACCGGCTATCAGGAGATCCTCACCGACCCGTCGTACACTGGGCAAATCGTCGCGATGACCTATCCCCTCATCGGCAACTACGGGGTCAACGCCGACGATGTCGAGTCGGACACGCCGCACGTCGAGGGGTTCGTCGTCAAGGAGCTGTCGCGGATCGCCTCCAACTGGCGCGGGACGCAGACGCTCGGCGACTGGCTCGCCAAATACGGCATTGTCGGGATTCAAGGCGTGGACACCCGGGCGCTGACCCGACTGTTGCGCACGAAAGGGGCGCTCAAGGGGGTCCTCTCGACGGAGGACCTCGACCCGGCGCGGCTCGTGGCGAAGGCGAAGGCGTCGCCCGGTCTGGTCGGCCGCGACCTCGTGAAGGAAGTGAGCTGTACCAAGGCGTTCACCTGGGAACCGCCCCAAGGGACGCCGGCGCGGTTCCACGTCGTCGCGATTGACTGCGGGACGAAGCGCAACATCTTCCGGATGCTGAGCCAGGCCGGTTGCAAAGTCACCGTGGTGCCGGCCTCGACGACCGCCCAACGGATCCTGGCCTACAAGCCGGACGGCCTGTTCCTCTCCAACGGGCCGGGGGACCCCGAGGCGGTGCCGTACGTGATCGAGGCGGTCCGGCAATGCCTGCCGACGGTGCCGACCTTCGGCATCTGCCTCGGCCATCAGATCCTCGGCCTGGCCCTCGGCGGGAAGACCTACAAGCTCAAGTTCGGCCACCACGGCGGGAACCACCCGGTCCTCGACATGACCACGCAGAAGGTGGAGATCACCGCGCAGAACCACGGCTTCGCCGTGGACGTCGCCTCCATCCCCGGCGGGCAGGTGACGCAGACCCACCTCAACCTGTACGACAAGACCGTCGAGGGGATGCGGCACAACACCCTGCCGGTCTTCTCGGTGCAGTATCACCCGGAAGCGTCGCCCGGCCCGCACGACGCGCACCACCTCTTCGACCAATTCCTCCAGCTCATGGAGCGAACGCGCGGGGCCCATGCCTAAACGCACCGACCTCAAGAAGATCCTCCTCATCGGCTCCGGGCCGATCATCATCGGCCAGGCGTGCGAGTTCGACTACTCCGGTACGCAGGCCTGCAAGGCCCTGCGGGAGGAGGGGTACCAGGTCGTCCTCGTGAACTCCAACCCGGCGACGATCATGACCGACCCGGAGTTCGCCGACCGGACCTACATCGAGCCGGTCACGGTGGCGGCGCTCGAGCAGATCATCGCCCGCGAGCGGCCGCAGGCGCTGCTGCCGACGCTCGGCGGGCAGACGGGGCTCAACGTCGCCATCCAGCTCACCGACCAGGGGATCCTCAAAAAGTACAACGTCGAGATGATCGGGGCCGACGCCGCGGCGATCCGCCGAGCCGAGGACCGCCAGTTGTTCAAAGAGACGATGCTCGGCATCGGGCTCGACCTGCCGAAGAGCGCGGTGGCCCACACCGTCGCGGAGGCGGTGCTGGTCGCCGAGTCGCTCGGTTTCCCGGTCGTCATCCGCCCCGCGTTCACCCTCGGCGGCACCGGCGGCGGCATCGCCTACAACCGCGAGGAGGTCGAGCAGATCGCCGAGCGGGGGATTTCGCTCAGCATGGTGGGGAAGGTCCTCGTCGAGGAGTCGGTCTACGGCTGGAAGGAGTATGAGCTGGAGGTGATGCGCGACCGGCGCGACAACGTCGTCATCATCTGCTCGATCGAGAACCTCGACCCGATGGGGATCCACACCGGCGACTCCATCACCGTGGCCCCGGCGCAGACGCTGACCGACCGGGAATATCAGGTGATGCGCGACGCGGCGATCCGCGTGATCCGCGCCATCGGCGTTGAGACCGGCGGCTCGAACATCCAGTTCGCCGTCCACCCGGAGACGGGGCGGATGGTGGTGATCGAGATGAATCCGCGCGTCTCCCGCTCCTCGGCGCTGGCGTCGAAGGCCACCGGGTTCCCGATCGCCAAGATCGCCGCGAAGCTGGCCGTCGGCTACACCCTCGACGAGCTCCCCAACGACATCACGAAAGAGACCCCCGCCTGCTTCGAGCCGGCGCTGGACTACTGTGTGGTCAAGATCCCGCGGTGGGCCTTCGAGAAGTTCCCCGCGGCCGACCCGACGCTGACGGTGCAGATGAAGTCGGTCGGCGAGGTGATGGCGATCGGCCGAACCTTCAAGGAGGCCCTGCAGAAGGGGGTCCGCTCCCTCGAGATCGGCCGCGCCGGCTGGGGCGCCGACGGCAAGGACGGTCCCGCGCCGACGCGCGAGCAGTTGGTGGAGCGGCTGCGGGTGCCGAACGCCGACCGCTTGTTCGCCCTGCGCGCGGCGCTGCTGATGGGGATGCCGATTGACGAGATCTACCGACTCACGCGGATTGACCGCTGGTTCCTCCAACAGCTCCAGGAGATCCTCGAGGTGGAGCATGCGGTCCAGGCGGCGCCGCTGACGCTGAGCGGCGTCTCGTCAGACCTCCTGCGCCGCGCCAAACAGCACGGCTTCAGCGACCGCCAGCTCGCCCACCTCTGGAGCACGACCGAGCAGAACGTCCGCCAACTCCGGCACACGGCCGGCGTCCTGCCGGCGTTCAAGCTGGTGGACACCTGCGCGGCGGAGTTCGAGGCGTACACCCCGTACTACTACTCGACGTACGACACCGAGGACGAGAGCCGGCCGTCCACCAAGAAGAAGATCATGATTTTGGGCGGAGGCCCCAACCGGATCGGGCAGGGGATTGAGTTCGACTACTGCTGTGTCCACGCCGCGTTCGCCCTGAAAGCGATCGGCTACGAAACGATCATGGTCAACTCCAACCCAGAGACGGTCTCGACCGACTACGACACCTCCGACAAACTCTACTTCGAGCCGCTGACCCTCGAGGACGTCCTCAACATCGTTGAGCGGGAGCAGCCCGAGGGGGTGATCGTCCAGTTCGGCGGGCAGACGCCGCTCAACTTGGCGCTGGCGCTGAAGGCGGCCGGCGTGCCGATCGTCGGGACGCCGCCGGAGGCGATTGACCGCGCCGAGGACCGCAAGAAATTCGCCGCGATGCTCGACAGGTTGGGGCTCCGCCAACCGCCGAACGGGACCTCCACCACCGTCGAGGAGGCGGTCGCCATCGCCGCGCGGCTCGGCTACCCGATCCTCGTCCGCCCGTCGTACGTGCTGGGGGGCCGGGCGATGGAGATCGTCCACGACGAGGCGGGCCTGCGCGACTACATGGCCCGCGCCGTGCTGGCCTCCCCCGAGCACCCGATCCTCGTGGACAAGTTCCTCGAGGACGCCATCGAGGTGGACGTGGACTGCCTCGCCGACGGCCAGCGCGCCGTGATCGGCGGCCTCCTCGAGCATGTCGAGGAGGCCGGCGTCCACTCCGGCGACGCGGCGATGGTGATGCCCCCGCACACGCTGACCCCCGCCGTGCTGGCGGAGATCCGCGAGGCGACTCACCAGATGGCCAAAGAGCTCGGCGTCATCGGCCTGATGAACGTCCAGTTCGCCGTGAAGGGCAAGACGGTCTACGTGCTGGAGGTCAACCCGCGCGCCTCGCGGACCGCCCCGTTCGTCTCGAAAGCGATCGGCGTGCCGCTGGCCAAGCTGGCGGCGCAGGTGATGGTGGGGCGGACGCTCGAGTCGCTCGGCTTCACGCAGGAGATCATCCCGCCGCACATCGCCGTCAAGGAGTCGGTCTTCCCGTTCGCCCGCTTCTTCGGCGTGGACATCATCCTCGGCCCCGAGATGAAATCCACCGGCGAGGTGATGGGGCTCGACGCTGAGTTCGGGACGGCGTATGCCAAGTCGCAGGTCGCCGCCTACCAACGCCTCCCGACGGAGGGGACGGTCTTCCTCAGCGTCAAGGACAAGGACAAGCGGGCGGCGGTGCCGGTCGCCCGCCGGCTGATCGAGCTCGGCTTTGCGATCGTCGCCACCCGTGGCACGGCGGAGGCCCTCCGCCGCGAGAAACTGCCGGTGGCGGAGATCCTGAAGATCTCCGAGGGACGCCCGAACATCCTCGACCTCGTCCGCGACGGCCGCGTCCACCTCATCATCAACACCCCGTCGGGCAAAGCGACCCGCAGCGACGAGACCCCGATCCGCTCTCTGGCGGTGGCCAAGGGGATCCCCTGCATCACGACGATGCCGGGGGCGCAGGCCAGCGTCAGCGGCATCGAAGCCCTGCGCCGCGGCCCGCTCCCGGTCCGTTCGCTCCAGGAGTGGCACGAAGCGCTCCGCGCGACCCCCCGCGCGAAGGCCTGAGGTGGTCGCGCTGATGGAGACGCGGCCGCTCCAGCGCCGCGGCCGCGTGGTCGCCCACCACCGGATCGCCCGCGACCACTACCTTCTCTCGCTGGCCTGCCCGCCGATCGCCCGCCCCGCCCGGCCCGGCCAGTTCGTCCATCTCCAGTGCGCCGCCCCGTCGGCGTGGCAGGGCGGCGGGCCGCTCCTGCGCCGCCCATTCAGTCTCTACGACGTGGACCGGCGCCGCGGCGCCTGCGACCTCATCTACAAAGTGGTCGGCCTCGGCACCGAGACCCTGCGCGAGGCGACGGTCGGGGACGCCCTCGACGTGCTCGGGCCCCTTGGGACGATGTTCACGGCTGATGACACGGTGACGCGCGCCCTGCTGGTCGGCGGCGGCGTCGGGATCCCGCCGCTGTACTTCTGGGCGAAGGCGCTCGTCGCCTGCGGGGTCGCCGTCGAGGTCTACCTCGGCGTGCAGACCAAGGACTACCTCATCTGCGACAAGGCGTTCCGCGCGCTCGGCGTCCCGGTCCACGTCGCCACCGACGACGGCAGCGCTGGTTTCAAGGGGTTCGTGACCGCGCTGGTCGAGTCGTCGTTCCGTCGGCGCGCCCCCGAGGCCGGCACCACGCTCTACATCTGCGGCCCGACGCCGATGATGCAGGCGGCCGCCGCGCTCGCCGCCCGCTGGCGCGTCCCGGCGCAGGTGTCGTTGGAGGAGCGGATGGGCTGCGCGCTCGGCGTCTGCATGGGCTGCATCGTCGAAGTCGCCGGCCCGCACGCCACTGCCCACAAACGGTACCAGCGCGTCTGCACCGAAGGCCCCATCTTCGACGCGGAAGCCGTGGTCTGGAGGTCCAGTGGTCACTGATCCCGGCCTGCGCCATCCCCTGCGTCGGGGGCTGGCCCTCTCCGGGACGGCCTCGACTTCCCCAGCGAGGAAGTCGGGCCTACCGCTCGGCCTCGCTCGTCCCGCTGACGCGGGACACCGTGCCCGCTCGGCCTCCGCGAGTCCCGTCGAGGGCCACCCCCTCGCGGGGACCCCTAGCGCGGGCCGAAGCGATGTGAGAATATGAAATCGGCACTGATGCAAAAAGATCGCGAGGAGATGATCGCGTTGTGCAAGCGCATGACGCCCGAGGAGCGGCTGGCGGCCCACTACCGTTGCTCGCAGTTAGCCATCCAGATGCACCTCGCCGGTGTGAAGTACCGCGCACAGCACCCAGTCCCTTCTCGCAAACAGAAAAGATGTCGTCCCCGATGACTCCGCATGAGCTCGTGGAGCGCCTGCAGTGGCGGTACGCCACGAAGCTGTTTGATCCGACCCAGACGATCCCCGACGAGACGTGGCAGGCGCTCGAGCAGGCGTTGGTGCTCAGCCCCTCCTCGTACGGCCTCCAGCCCTGGAAATTCCTCGTCATCACCGACCCGGCCCTGCGCGCCACACTGCGGGCGCATTCCTGGAACCAGGCGCAGGTCACCGACTGCTCCCACTTCGTCGTCTTCCTCGGGAAACGGGTCATCGAGGGGGCGGACGTCGAGCGCTGGGTGAGCCGCATCGCCGAGGTGCGCGGCGCCCCCGTGACCTCGCTGGCCCCGTACCGCGACATGATGGTCGGGGACCTGGTGCGGGGCCCCCGCCGCGCCATCGTCGAGGAGTGGGCGGCCCGCCAGGTCTACATCGCGCTGGGGACCCTCATGACGGCCGCCGCGATGCTCGAGGTGGACGCCTGCCCGATGGAAGGGATCGAGCCGCCGAAGTACGACGAGGTGCTGGGGCTGGCCGGCTCCCCGTGGCGGACGCTCGTGGCCTGCGCCGTCGGCTACCGCGCCCCGCAGGACAAGTACGTCACCCTGCCGAAAGTCCGCTACGCCCCGACCGAGGTGGTCGAACACCGGGGCGCCCGATGAGCCCGCGCCATTTCCTGCGTCGCTCTGGACCGGGCCGCCTGGGCCTGCCGCGCGCCACCCCGCCGTCCTCGTGGGGGTCAAATCGGCCCCCCATCCCCCACTCCGGGCGGCAAGGGCTCTGGCGCGCGTCACCCGGCGGCCCGGCACTTTTGGAAATGGGTACCGCACAATGCACACTGCCGTGAGACGACTGATCACCGAACATCTCGGAGGATACTCATGACGCGTACCTCGCAGTGCCTGCTGGTTATCGTGGCCCTGCTCCCAGTCCTCGCTGGTGCTTCAGATTGGAGAGAGGCTTTCCAAAACGACTGGGTGGTGGAAAAGTCAGGTGGGGCCCAGATCAGAGACGACGGAGACGGTGTGACAGGGATCGTGCCCTACGGCGACCAGCTCGTTTGGCGATCCCGCACGGCCTCTACAGGAGCCGTTGAAGCGGAATTATCCTTGCAAGCCAAGGTCTCGACCCCCTTGCGTGTCAATGCGATTCCGGTGGCGATCTCAGTCGACGGAAGTCATTATCTTCATCTCCACGGGAATACCTATGTGTCCCATGGTTCAAGACTGTATGGTGATCGAAATTATAACGATGGTCGGGGTGACGTCGCCACGGTGAGCGCTATCCCAGCCGACGCCGAGTGGCATACCTATCGGATTCAAACCTCAGGGGGGGGCGTTCGATCATGGATCGACGACCACCCTGTCCACGATGAGCCGTGGCCGTTTGGCAACGCTTCGTGGTTTTGGAGGATTCTGCTCATCGGGGATCACCCAGAAACCGTGACGATGTCGTTGAGAAACGTGCGGCTGGGAGCCGTACCGGGTTCCGCGGGGACAGGTAACGGGCAGTAGCCAAGGCCCCGCGAGGAGGTGACCGGTGCCGGAGCTCGCGGAGGGCGAGCGGGCCGGTGTCGAGCGTAGCGAGACGAGCGAGCCCGAGCGGCAGCGCCGATTGTCCCGCTGGGGACAATCGAGCGCGGTCCGGCGATGGTCAGCCCCCGAAGCAGGGGAACGGCAGAGAGGATAAGCAAAGCGTGGCGGTGAGCTTGAAAACACAACTTGGGAAGCTGACCCTCCAGAACCCGGTGATGGTGGCGTCGGGGACGTTCGGGTATGGGGAGGAGTATGCCCGGGTCA
>OBEQ013065245.1_pt1 | contig 18811 bp, 22 predicted proteins | sample 1670901 | NCBI WGS metagenome assembly OBEQ01 (sample SAMEA104232315, study PRJEB22302) | groundwater metagenome | biome: forest; feature: aquifer; material: groundwater | place: USA | collected 2011-08-07 | depth 5.4 m
CCATGTACTGTTCAAAGCGCCGGAGAAGATCGGAAGCCATGCCATAAAATACCTCCACCAGCCTCTTTTTGCAAAATATTTGTGACACAGTAGAATTAGGGCGTCATCGGCCGCACGTGGCCGGGATCGATGGGCGTAGGATGGACGGTGACGGAGGTGGAATCAACCTCAACAACGCCCGTGCCACTGACCACCAAGGAGTCCGAACCCACGACCAACACCGGGTTCGAGCCCGTGCAATCCTTGGGGGCACCCGAAACCTCGGTGAGGGTGATGGAGCCGTCGGTGACCACGGTTCCCGTGTCCGAAATGACCACGGGACCCCCTCGGGTCTTCTCCACCGTTATACCGGCGCCGTCTTTCGCCGGGCTTTCATCTTTAGCTTTTTGACGGGCCGCGGCCTGATCCTGGCTTGGTCCCGAAACCTGTTCGCATCCGACGGAAAGGAAGGCGAGTACCCCCATTCCCAGAATGGCTGAGGTCAATGATTTCTTCTTCAGCATAAATGCTCCTTTGAAAGGTGTTCTCGGAGTATAAGCGCCCAAAGCCCATGCGGGGGGCATGGGAATATCGAAAACCGGGTACAGGCTGTGCCCATCCTTAGGCCGCGAAACCCCGCATTCCCAGGGCTCGGGGAGTCGCCGCGATGTATATTTACCCCATGGTCCTGAAGCCTAAACCTCCCGCCTCCGAGGGCCCACAGATACTGCGCTACTTGGATTTTCGCGATTTCCTGAAGGACTATTACGCGTTCCGGCGGGAACGGGACGAGGATTTTTCCCAGCGCGTTTTCGCGCGCGAAGTGGGCATAGCCGCCGGCAGTTCCAGCCTGATTCCCGCTATCCTTAAAGGCGATCGGAACCTGAGTCCCGGGCTGCGGATCAAGTTCGGCAAGGCCTTGGGGCTCCACGAACGCGACTACCGGTATTTCGATTTGCTGGTGCAGTTCAACCAGGCCAAGGTGATGACGGAGAAGAACTTCTTCTTCGCCCAGCTCGCGAAATTCCGGACCTCGCGGGCGCAAATCCTGGATGCGACCCAGTACCGCTACTTTTCGAGATGGTATTACTCCGCCGTGTGGAATTATTTCGGCATCCACCAGAAGCAGAGGCATCCGGGAATCATCGCGGCGAGCATGGTTCCCCCGCTTACCGCCCAGCAGGTGGATGAATCCATCCGCCTACTCCTGGAATTGGGGCTCATCAAAAAGACAGCCTCTGGTTATGCCGTCACGGACAAGCATATCTATACCGAAAAAGACGTCCAGGCCATGGCGGTCCGGCAACAGTTCACGGACCTGATGGGCTTGGCCGTGCAGGTATTGGATACGGTTCCGCCCGAAGAGAGGCAATACAACTCCCTCATGTTCACCGTTTCCCCGAACGGCTTCCGCGCCCTCAAGGATCGCATCCGCTCGTTCCAGGAGGAAGTGCGCGACATCATCGATCACGATGCGAAGGAAGACCGCATCTATACGCTCAACATGCAATTGTTCCCCAACAGCAAAGCGGCCACATGATTCCATCCGGATTTTCCTTTCGGGCCCTTCGGGTATCCACCGCTTCCGCCCTTTCCCTCCTTTGCGCCGCGGCCCTTTCCCTGCTCATATCGTCCTGCGTGGATCATTCCGTGGCAGGGACCAGCTCCGGCTGGGACAACCCTTCGGTGATGGTCGCCTTCGTCAGGTCTTCCGGCGGGCAGCAAAAGGTTTCCGGGGAGCTGAAGATATTCGCCTCCGAACAGAACCCGGCCGTGGATCCCAATCCCATCGCCCGCATCCGCTTGACGGACGATTCGGCCGTGCAGCTTACGCGTAAGGATTTCGAGCGCGGGATCAACGACACTTCCCTCTCCTTCAATCTCGAGTTCCAGGGAGACAGCGGCACGGGCGCGCTGGCCCTGGGGCTGGCGTATCATGCCGGAACGGTCAGCTCCGGCGGCGTGGCGGTGTCCAAACTGGATATGCGGCCGGGACCTCTGGTGCGTTACATCGGTGAAGTCGCATTGCAACCCGTGCATGGGGTTCTGGGCCGCGTCTTTGTTCCCGGCACCGATTTCCAGGCCACCTTGGTGGATAGCCACTTCGTCTTCATGGCGTTGCCCTCGGAGTCCATGCCCCTAAGGTTGATGAATAGCGACGGGAAAATCTTCGCGGTCGCCGAATCCCTGGATACCCGGGCTGACAAGGTGTACACGGTCGATTCGATCGTCCTGACCCAACTTCCCATCCTGCCGGTTCCCCAGGCAAGCGCCATACGGTTGGATGCCGGACCGCCGCGTGAAGCCTTCGTCGGTACGTCGACCCTCTTGGAGACCGGCGTGACCAATGCGAAAGCGGACGATGCCCGATTGTCGATCTTATGGAGATGCATCGGGGCGCACGATACGAACACGATCCGGATTGAAGATCCGACCCGCCTGAAAACTTCCGTGACCTTCAAGCAGGAGGGCGCCTATCTGATGGAAGTGAATGCAACTTTACTCCGGCAAACGGCCCGGGATACCTTGGTGTTCTCGGTGCGCAATGCCACGGCCGCCTCGCGCCTCCGCGTGGTCCAGCCGAAAGCGGACGATACCCTGGCGGTGGGCGAGCGATACGGAATCGCCTGGGAAATGCCCGTTCCGGGTCCGGTCACCCTGCTGTACTCTTCCGATGGAGGCGCGGTCTGGGACACCTTGGCGCAGCATTCCCAGGGCGCGTCCGGGCTTCCGGTTTTCCTATGGACCCCGCATGCGAAGACGTCTTCCCCGAGAAGTGGCCTCATCGAAGTGCGTAGCGAGTCGGATACCGCAACGGCGCGCTCTACCGGCGGATTCAGCGTGCTGGAACTGACCACGGTTGGGCCTCCCTAAGTCGGCGCGGACCGGGAAAGTTTAAGATATTGAACGCCTTTTGTTAGAGCCCTGCCATCCGGCCGGATCGTTCGCCGTATTATAGCGGACACCCTTTGACCGGGACATTCCAATGATTCATTCAACTCATGCCGTTTCAGCGCTCTTATTCTGCGCTTTGGGTGGTTTGGCATCGGCACAGGTTGTCGCCACCATTCCGGGGTATCCTGTGACATACCCCGCCGGTAAAATCGGCGGCAAAAGCGAAATCGGAATTCCCGGGTTATACATCCAGATCCCGCCGGCCGACGAGTACTACCTGGATTACGAAGTCGCTTTCGACAGCGGCTGGGCTTGGGTCAAAGGCGGCAAGCTTCCGGGCTTGGTGGGCGGCTCGCATACATCCGGATGCGCGGCTATTGTCCCCAGTGGCTGGGGGGGGCGCCTCACGTGGCGGGCAGGGGGACAAGGGGAGGTGTACCTCTATGATCAAAACCGGAAAAACAATTGCGGCGATGATTTCAATTTTTCCAGCCCCGGCTCTTTCGCGATAGGCAAGTGGAACCGTATTACCGAAAGGGTCGTCATCAATTCCCCGGGGAAGAGCGACGGTTTGGTGGAAGCCTGGTTCAACGGAGTAAAAAAAGTGACCTTGCCCAACCTTCAATTGCGAGGCAACGTTCCGATTGATTCGGCCTTGGTGGATCTGGTCAGCCTGGAAACCTTTTACGGCGGGAGTTCCGGCTCCTTCGCGCCGCCGCAAACCGACCACAGCCGGTTCAATGGATTCGTAGTGCGCAAGGACTTGCCGGACTTCAGCAAACCTTTTCAACCTATTACCAATACCACATCGGAAAATGAAAAACCCCAACGGAATGGGGTTCGAGCCGAAGGATCCGGCAAAGGATATACGGTGGTCCATGTGGATCGCGGCGCCATGCCGGTAATACCACAGGGAAGTTCGGGCGCCCGGGTTTCCCTCTTTGACCTGCACGGCAAGTCTCTCGGCACGCTGATATGGAAGGGGAATCTCGGGCAATGGGATGGGTGGAATGCCGTCAAACTGCCCTCGCAGCCGGGGATGCTGGTCGTAAAGCCATGAATTTCCGACTCGGAGCGGAAAGCTTACGAGCCAAGAGGCGAATAAGCGCCCAGTCCGATTTTTATTGAAAGGTTGGATCGAAAGGCTGAAGATGGGGTTGCGTGAGGGATGCGATATATGGAGGCCAATCAGGCACCCTCGTGGCCGCTGGTCTTGCGAACCGTCAGCCAGAGGGGCGCAAATTATGTATGTCCGATTCCCACTACCTTCACTTTATGATTTTCGTTATCTATCGTGAAGCTGACGCGGGTATTTTTACCAAGTCGAAACTGCCATTGTTCCACCCCATTGGATGTGCCGCCTAACTGCTTGACGTTGGAATCGCCTAATGATTTGGCCGCTTCCACCGGATCGACGCCGTCATTGTGCACCTTATTCTTCCACTGATCATAATTCATTTGTTCAGACGGGGTGATCTGGATTTTATTCCAATTGACCGAGCTCTGGTCTATGCCCCAGGAAGGTCTAGGCCTAGCCCCAGGTAAATCCACGTTCGTGGTTTCGATCGGATGACCGCCCGTGTCTACAGCCGCCGGAGATGGCCTCCTCAACTGAGGGTCATTCCACATTGGCGAAAGGAGACCAGGATTATTGCCGCCCTGATAGAGCGGAACAATATGATAGGGATCCTTGCCGAAATTGGGCCCCATCGGGCCCCATTTATTGCCGCGAGGTTCGAGAGCTTTGGTGTCTTTGTCTTTACTGTGGGGATCGTACGCAATGGGTTTCTGGGCCGGGTTGGTGTCAATTTTGATGCGGCTTTGATTACCTATTGATCCCATGGACATTTCTTTCTCCTTGAAATCAGGTGTGATGGAACGAAACTCCCACCTTAGCGCGCAGGTAAGCCCATTTCTTTTTGATAACTCTTTTGGTGGATTGGCATACCCGGCCGCTTTCGCGAGCTTGCGGTAGGACAGGCCCGGTTCCATCCTTTGCTTCCACTGGATGTATTCGCGAAGGTAGGCGCGGAAATCCCCGTAGAGGAGGACGTAGGGACGATCCGGTTCCTGAGCCGACATTTTAGCGTTTCCCACCGATGTATCCGGTCACGCGCAATCCGGGCACCAGCCCATTGGAATCGCTCAACTCGACCACGGTCTCCAGTATCTTGGTATCGAGCCGTTCGGTGGGATCATCGGTACGGATGTTTTTCCGCCCCATCCGCCGTCCGATCGCCACTACCTTGCCCGGGAATTTCCGATCCGGATAGGCGTCGGCAACGGCATACGCAGGATCACCGATGGCGATATGGCCAATGTCGCGTTCGTCGATGTCGATGCGCATGCGTAACATCCGCGTATCGCCGATGACTACGAGAGGATTCCCTCCCGGAGTCACATACTCCCCGACCCGATACTTCACTTGCAGGATTTCCCCCTCGATGGGGGCGCGCACGGCTAACCGATCCAGGAGGGCCTTTGCCTGATCGCGACGCGCTTTGGAGGCGGCTATATCCTCCCAGCGGGATCCGGAGACTGCCGCTCGCTGACGTGCTTCGGTTGCCTCGAAGGTACGGCGATCGCTTTCCGCTTGGCTCTTGGCCCGGTCCAGCTCATCCGCCGTAGCCGCGCCGCCTTTGGCCGCCTGGTCGGTGCGTCGGTAAGCTTCTGCGGATAGTTCCGCCTTTGCCCGCGCCGACTCTGCCTCACTGATCACGGCGTCCACATCGTCCTTACGCTGACCATGCAGCGACTTTTCGTAATCGACCTGGGCGGCCTGGAACGCCGCCCTTTCGGGCGCGTCCTCCATTTCCACAATTATGCTACCGGCCTTCACCCGATCGCCTTCCTGTACGGCGATGGCTGCGATTCGCCCTGGCACGGCGGCCGCGACTTTGGTCTCTTGCTCCCGCGGCTCGACGACGGCATTCCCGGCCACCAGAACCGGGTCCGGGAGCGCCATGCGCTCGTCGACGCCGCCAACCGGAACGCTAAGCCTTTGGGCCGCTACCGTATCTTGCTTACGCGTCACCGTTGAAGGTGCGCCGAAGATCTTATTCCCGATAAGCAGAACATTCACCGCCACCACGAATGCGATGATGCACCATTTCCAAGCCTTTGAATTTTTCATACCACTTCCTTTCCTATGCGCCCGTCTTCAATATGGACAATGCGATCCGCGAGTTCAAAAATCCGGCTGTCATGGGTCACGACCACGACGGTGGAACCGTGGACGCTCGCGAGTTCCTTCAGCAATCGAGTGACCTGGAGACCCGTGTGGGCGTCCAAGTTCGCGGTCGGCTCATCGGCCAACAGCAAGGGTGGATGCCCGGCCAAGGCCCTCGCGATGGCGACCCGCTGTTTTTGCCCGCCGGAAAGATCGCGGGGGAGCGAGCCGGCCTTGTTGGGAAGGCCCACCTCCCCGAGCAGTTTCTCCGCCTCGCTTTTGGCTGCATCCGGCGACCAGCCGCGCAGCCTTAGCACCAGCGCGATGTTTTCGCCCGCCGTCAATGAGGTGATCAAGTTGTAACCCTGGAACACGAAACCGATCAAACCCAACCGTAGCTCCGGCAGATCCACTTCGCGCGCCGAGGAGATATCACGACCGAAAAGGTTCACATGCCCGGAGGTGGGCTTCAGTACGCAGCCGAGGACGGAGAGCAAAGTCGTCTTCCCGCTCCCCGAGGGACCGGACAGCATGACGAACTCGCCGGCCTCCGCCTGGAAATCGACGCCCTTCAGCGCCTCGAAGGCAACCGCGCCACTCCCATAGACTTTTTTCAAGCCTCGCACGTCGACGACGCGGGAAGGTATATTCATGTTTTTCATCGGAACACCATGGCCGGTTCGACCTTTCTTATACGTGAGAGAGCGAGCAGGGAAGCCAGCCCGCACAGGAAAACCATCAGGAAGGGTGTGGCTGCGAACGTCTGCCAGGGCAGTATCATGGCCAGTTCGGGCGAACGCATGACTTCGTCCATAAGGGTAACGAGCCCCAACCCGATGAGGGAGCCGAGCATTCCGTAAATGGCGGACTGCAACACCAGCATCAGGGCGAGATCGCGATTACGGCAGCCGATGGCCTTGAGCGTGCCGAATTCGCGGACGTTGTCGACTACGGCGGAAAACATGGACAGGGAGACGATAATCATCCCCACGAGCAAACCGAAAATCGAGGACATCCCGGTGGTGGCGCCGATGCCCGTGCTGACGAGCACGTAGTGGACGACTTTTTCGTGGTAGCTCTGCGAGCTCAGCACTTGATTCCCGGGGACCCGCTCCTGCACGCCGTGCGCGACCGCTTCGGGATCGGCGCCCTTGTCCAATCCGATAAGTATGAAGCTCGTCTGGTCCGATGGCGTTCCCATCAGGACGCGGGCATAATCATATTCCGCAAAGGAGTAGGAAGGCGCGAAAGGCAGCAGCCCCCAGGTGAATCCGCCCACTATCGTGCGGTGCCCGTTCACCTCGCGCACACTCCCGAGATTGAGTCCGCCGATTTTGTCGCGTTCCGAATCCTCGAAGATCATGGCGTCGGAAGAACGCAGCGCATCGGCCGATCCCGCCACCAGGTTCCACGGTCCCCCGCGCCAGGCCGGGGCTTTTGTCCCTATCAAAGTAACCGGCTCGCTACCCCCGGAAGGCAGGGACACCGTCGCGCTGCCGAAGAGAAGCGGTTCGGCCCAGGCCACCCCCGGCGTCGTCCGAGCCGCGTAAAGCGCCGACATCGGCACCGGTTTCCCGGCCTGCAGCGTCTGGGTTGAACGGGGTGCGATCCACAGGTCCGCGCCCGCGTTGTCGATGAACATGGTGTTCTTACCGAGCAAACCGAGGAATACTCCCAATTGCTGGTTGGTGAGCACCACGGAAAAAATGACGCCGAAGAGCGTGCCCGCGAGCTTCAGCTTGTCATGGAACATCATGCGGAAGCCCACGCGCACCATGGTACGAATGCGTAGAATGCGCGGGGCATCCCCGCGTGCCGCGGGATTTTCCCCGGCCGGAGGCAGGTTCGGGTTGCTGGTTATCATTTCATCTCCAGGGTTCGGCCGGCGCTCAACCGCAACGAGGCCCGCGCCGAAGCCAAATCCGCTTCGGCTTGGATATTCGCCACCTCGGCCGAAAAAGCATCCCGCTCGGCTTGCACCACATCGAGCAAATTTGCCAAGCCGGAGCCGTATTTTTCGCGCGCCACCGAAAGCGCCAGCCGCGAGGACTCCCGGGAACTGCGCGCCGCCCGGCTCTTGGCGATTTGCGTACGCACCAGATGCCAGGCGTCGAAGATTGCGTCCGCGGCCTCGGTCCGCGAGCGTTCGGTACGGAGGGCCGAAGCTTCGGCAGCGCACCGCTGGGCCCGCGCTCCTTTAAAGGTTGCCGCATCGAGCTTCCAGGTCGCGAGGACCTGCGCCGCATATGCCGGAGACCGGCCGAATCCGGCCGCGTTGGTGGCACGCTCGGAAAAGGAAGCCGATACGGCCGGATACAACGCGGCCAGTGATGACGAGGCGGACCGTTCCGCGGCAATTCGATCGTGCTCCGCGGCGCGTACCGAAGGGAGATCCCCGAGGGAAAAGTTCCACCTCTCAAGTGGCGGTTCCTCGCGGAGATCGTCCTCCGGCAAAAGGGAATCTTCCTTGGCGGTATCAGCCTCGGGCGTTAGGCCGGTCAGGGTTTGCAACGAGCGCCACTGGATGATAGTGGAATAGTACGCGTCCTCGATGGCTTGGCGATCCCGTTCTACTTCGACCTGCGCCCGCTTCAAATCCAGTTCGGAAGCCAGCCCCGCTCCAACTCTTGTCCCGACATAGTGCGCATTGTCTTCCGCCGCTGCCAAGGTTCTCCGCGCGGCCTGCGCCACCACGCTCGCTCCGACCAATCGGTAATAGGTTTGCGCGACCGTCTTCTGCACGTCGAGGACCGTGGTCGCCACGCGCGCCTTTTCCGCTTCCTGAGTGGCCGTGGCGGCGCTGATCTGGTTCCAGACCGCGATGTCCAGAAGAGGCATGGTTGCCGTTACGCTGACGTCCCGCTGATGCTCTGGAGAAATGACCACGGACCGAGTCGGCAGAGGGACCCCATCGGCAGCCGTGCCCGTGGGCAATTCGGCGGCGCCGGGATATTGGTTGCGGATAAAATCGGATTGCATCATCACTGAAGGCAGGAGGCGCGCCCAAGCCTGACCGGCTTCCTGAATCCGCTGCGCCGCCATTGCGCGGGCTTCCCGATTATCGTAATTGCTCTGCGACGCACCCCTGAGGAATGCGGACAAGGGTTGCATGGCATGCGATCCGGAGGCGACAGCGCAGACGAACAACGTCGCCAATTTAATTGATTGCTCAATCAATTTAAAATCAAAAAAAAGGTTCCCTGGTTTCAATCGGATTTTCATGGGCTCAGCCCTTTCCATAGAGTGTCCACGAGCCGGCGCACGAACTCCTTGCGCGAAGGAGCATCTTTCTTTCCCCACAGCTTGGCGCCGGTCACCTGCTCGAATGCGAAAAACCAGAGCGCCCCGCTAAAGGTCTGAGCCAAGAGGAAAGGATCGTCCAGACGGATCCTCTTTAGACCCTCCTCGGCGCAAAGATACTCGATGAACACCTGCTGGCCGCGCGTCCCCCGTTCCCTAAAGTGCTTGGCGGCCTCCGCCGCGTGCTTGGGGTCGGGATTCGCCCAGGCCATGAGCTGCCCGGGCAGCACGGTAAAGAAGCGCTCCAGCAGTATTTCACCGAAATCAATCAGGTTCTTCTGCACTGTTCCTTTGCCGACTCGCGGTTCGAAATCCATTGGGAGCGCCGACATGGTCTTTTCGGGTTTCATGGCCGCGGCGAAAAGCGCCTCTTTGGTGCCGAAACGGTGGAACAGAATGCCTTGCGAGACGCCGGCCCGCTTGGCGATATCCCCGGAGGTGGCACGGATGCCATGATCCAGAAATTCCGCGCGGGCGGCTTCCAGGAGTTGTTCGTCGGTAATGGTTTGTGCTCGTGACATAATTGATTGCTCAATCAAATATAAACTCGATCGGGTTGCGTGTCAAGCCATTCTTACTCACCTTTTTCCAAACATCGGAGAATTGGGTTTTAAACGTGTACGGGCTATCCACTTTGGATATCCACTATTAAGGGGAGAAGAAAAGGGGAAACCGGGAGGAGGAGCCAAACTAGGGGGCCAATTAGGCACCCTCATGGCCGCGGTTCCTGCGAACCTGCGGCCAGAGGGGCATAAATGGTAGGCCTGGGCAGACTTGAACTGCCGACCCCCGCCTTATCAGGCGGAATCCCTGATCCCAGATATGCCGAAATTCAACGGGATAACGCCATTTCTGGCCGCTTCCACCTTGTGGGTGTCCACTTGGTGTCCACTTCCCGGAGAGAAATTTACCAACGCCAAGGACTTTTTCCCAGAGCGGTGATAATAGGTCTTCAACATATTGGTCTTCCATCCCGCAACCGACATTACCACCTGTTCGGGCGTGCCATTGTCCAGGAGGTTCGTGGCGGAAATATGCCGCGTGTCATGGAACCGGAAGTCCTTGATCCCCGCGAGCTGCTTGCACTTCGCCCAGGCTTTTTTGAAGTCCCCAAGGGGCAGGAATTGGCCCTTCTCGACCCTGTAGAATAGCCAAGGGCAAAGCGGGGGGATCGCCCGGAAGTACGCTACCATGTCAGGAGGAACCGGTTTCCAGCACCCCTCGTCGTTCTTGGTCGTCCCATTTCTGACCCGGATGGCATTGTGGATTAAATCGAGATCCTCCCGCCGCATTCGGACAAGCTCTGATTTCCGGCAAGGCACCTGGATTGCGAAACGGACGATGGCGTCCAGGTGTGGCGCTTCCGATTTGATGAAATCGAATAGACGTCCAATTTCCTGTTCGCCTAGCACCTTATCCCTGGGAACCTCCCTCAGCCTTGGGAACCGGGCATTGGTAATGGGATTTCTATCCAGGTATTCCATCCGGACAGCCAAATTTAAGGCCGCTTTGATGAGAATCAACAATTTGTTGATGCTCCCATTGCTCAGTAACCGCTTGGTTTTGAGGGAAGGAAACTGTCTGGCCAGTTTGAGGTAATTTTCGAGTTTCCCGGAAAGGTCACGGATGGGGACAGGGCCCAGGTCCGATTGAAGGCGCTCAAACCGCCCCTTTTCCTTGTCTGGAATCACGATTTTCCGTTCGGCATAAAGCCGTAAGGCATCGCCAAGGGTTTCGATACTTGCCGAGGAAGGCGATGACGCACCTTGCCCCTTGATCTCTCGCTTGAGATCCAGGAAGCGTTCCTCAGCCTGATTTTTCGTTCCGGAAAAGGTCTCGCGCTTCCGAATCTCCTGGCCGTCCTTTTTTACTCGGACGTCCAAAAGCCACTTGTTTGGACCTTCTTTAGTGATATTGATACCCATTGCATTATCCTTCGCAATGAATATCCCTGGCAGGTAAGGGAAAATATAATTCAATACCCATTTCTAATGATGCCTTTTTGCCCGGGCGGGCTCCAATAAAACTTGGCCGGAAAGCATCCGCTTTTGCACTTCCATCCAATCGTAGCGCCATACCCGCCCGACTTTTATCTGACCGGGAATCCTGCGCCCTTGCGTGTGTTTCTCCACCCATTTCAGGGATATGTGCAACCGGTCTGCCAATTGTTTTGGCGAGATTAATTCAGGCATACCCGGACCTATCTCACTATTTATCATGTTATTTATATATCATGTTTAATAAGGAAAGCCCATAGTTCGGGCCATTTTTATCTAGTGGGCTTAGCTTCCTATTGTTCCGGCTGTTCGGGTTCGATTTAGGAATTTGGGAAGGCAATTCGGGGCAATGTACCGAACCGGAGCGAAGCGAAAATCAGATTTCGTAATTTTTGAAACCGCACGCCGAAAGTTATTTCGGAATGTACCGGCTGAGAAGTTGGGTTATCTCCCCTACAGTTGCCGGATTGTAGGGATCCGGGATCAGCGCATTCAGGGCCATACGCGCCAAAACCTGCGGTGGGACTTTCAATTCTCGCGCTTTTTTTCGGAAATGAGCGATGTATCGGGGATCGAGCAGAATGTGGAAAGATTTTTTCCGGAACTCAACGGGGGGCCGTCCACGCTTGGCGGATATTTCGGAAGATTTCACCGACGTTTTCGCGGCCTTTTTCCTTTGCATTAATCCGCCTTACCTTCCTGAATTTAGATGCTATAAATTTATCGCTTTTATTCTGGCCCTGCAAGGGCACCGGCGGCAACTCATCAAAAAATCACGCTGATGGACTTGCATGGTGCAAGTTCTTTTTCGGGATTGCGATTGCTTGCTTGGATCTTAGTCTTCGAATTTACCAGGATTTGGTTTGGGCTTTCGGTTTTTTGGAGGTCCGTTTCCTGTTTCTTATCCCGTCGTATTTTGCGCGAGCAAAATGCAGACCAGGGAACCAGGGCTGACCCCTCCCCCTGGCGCGTAGCGACAGGCGCCGAGTCACGCGAGGCTCAAGGGGGGTGTCCAGAGCGCCCCCGGAACCTCGGGACGAGGTGAAGGGGTAGGAGTGAGGATTGGCGCGGCATTCGCGTAAGCGAATGACGTGACAACCGCAACGACGCTAAGCGCGTCCGGCCCTTGGTCAAGATGGCTCCCGAAGGGAGACGGCTGGGCCTAGGGACGGCTGGGCATCCCCCTTGAGCCTCGCGGGCGAGGCGGCGCTAAGTCGAAGACTTAGGGGAGGGGTCATAGTACACCCCGATGTACATGAGGGGTGTACTATCAAAATCGTCCCCGGGTCACAACCCGGGGGCAGGATTCCAACGGAATCCTCTCATTAGTCCAGTCATTTTTCGGGAAAGTATTGGTCCAGTTTGAAAGTGGTTGCACGAAACCACTTCTCGATTTTTCTCCAATCCTTGGAGACGCTACTGGTCCAGGTCAGATCGATCCGCGAATTTGCGCCTTGATAAACTATTCCGATGTCGGCGGCATCGCAAATCATGAACGGTTCCTGTATGAACGGGTTCATTCGGATGCGGAAAGTTCGGTGATCAATTCGAGGATGGCCTCGTTCGAAATATATTCCTCCGCGGTTTCTTTGTAGGGTCTTTTCCGACGCTCTGTGTCCATTCGGTTCCAAATGGTCCTTCGGATAAATCCGCCTTGCTCGTTTGCAATAATCCCATAGCTGTAGGCATCCAGAAAAGCGGGCTGGAACCAAAGCTTAAGCCGTTCTGAATAATCGGCCCTGTCCGGTAATCCTTCCAAGGTCCCCTGATGGGACGAAATGGAATCCTGAATATCATCACGCATGGCATGAGGTTCATCCATAAATCAACGAATGACTTTCCTGATTTCAATCGATGACTGATCGGTGTTAATCCTATAAGTGCCAAGAAGCATATCGGAAAATATTTAAGGGGAGATGGCATCGAAAACGTCATCCAATTTCGTGGCGACAAAATATTGTGCCGGCTCTTCCATGACAGCAAGCGACTTGAAGTGCGCCTTTCCGCATTCGATCTTCCCGCTCTCGATGTCTCCGAGATCATCGCTGAAAAGCCCACCCTTGGTCTCAACTACGAGATAGAGGCGTTCCGCGCCATCTTTCTCAACCAACACCGCCCAATCCGGATTGTAGGTTCCGAGCGGGGTCGGCACCTTGAACCAAGAGGGCAATTTCGCGTAGAGCTTGATAGCTTCGTTCTTTTCCAAATCCTCGGCGAATTCCCGCTCCACATTTGGAGAGTCGTAGATCACCAGTTCGTACACTGATTTTTCGGACGCGACGCTATTTTTCAAATAACCCAGGAGTTCTTCTTTTGCGAACAGTTCCTGGGCATAATAATATTCATCGCCGATCCGTTGGTACCGAATTCCATCGACAATGGCGAGCCGCTTGGCCCGAATGATCGCTTCCACGGCCAACTCGATGAATTGCTGTGGATTGCGTTTGAAATCGTCGAGTCGCAGACTTTCCGTCAGGATGCGCACGATGCTTCGCCGCGTGAGTTGCGTTTTGTCCTGCAAATCCGTGATGATATCCGGTAGCTCCAGGGCTCCTTCATCCAAGGTAATCGGAGCCGCCGAGCCAGTCTCAGTCGCTTCAACGCCACCTTTCCCGATAGCCAAGTCCGCCTTGCGGATGTGTACCCTGGTTTTGGATATAGGAGGTGCATTCCGGAGCGCCAGGGTGCATTCCTGGATCAACTTTTCATTATCGAATTGGACCCGATAGGTGGTCTTGTGCTTGATCCGATCCCAAAGGGCCTTGAAACCTTCGCTCTCCAAAACCGCTTGGCGCGATTTGATTTGGATGCGATCGTCGGCATTCTTGATTTCCAGCTTTCCGGCCATTTTGCGGAGGATTTCCTTGACCTGCGGAAGTTGTGCGGCAAACTCAGTGGTCAGGGCCAAGGTGTTGTCCTTCAACGCCTGCCTCAGCTTGTCCTGGATCTTGCCCTTCAAGTCGATGAGACCTTCACTTTTGAGGAATGCAAAGATGGCTTTGGAAGCCGCCACCCCCAATGGAGCGGTTTTCCCGTCCGTGCCTGTTACGGGTATCCCGGCGAATTGATGATCCTCGACCATGCCGAAGCGGATTCCGGTATCCTCTTCGATTTCCTTTTGCAGGTTGGCCGCGAACACCTAAAAGCTTTCGTTGGCGATAACCGTTAGGGTGTTGACTTCGAAGCCCCGTAGGCGCTCACCCTTTTGATTGACGCAAAACCGTAAACCGCGTCCAATGGTTTGCCGCCGCTGGCGCTCGGTGCCCATATCACGCAAGGAGCAGATTTGGAAGACATTGGGATTGCCCCAGCCCTCCTTCAATGCGGAATGGGAGAAGATGAATTTGAGCTTGGTATCGAAACTGAGCAGGTTTTCCTTATCCCGCATAATCAGGTTGTAGGCCCGCTCAGCGTTGTCGCGGCTGCTCTGGTTGGTTTCCGACGTGTCGGTCCAATCGCCTTTTTTATCGATGGAAAAGTATCCCTCATGGACTTCGGCCGCCGTCGCGTCCAGGTCCACTTCCCCGAATAGGGTCAGATAATCCGGATGGCGGGCGAGGCGCTTGTATTCCTCTTCGAACATCGCTGCCTATTTGCCTTTTCCCTTGTGTCCATCGGCCGTCACGGTCCTGTAATGGTCCACGGCATCGATGAAAAACAGGCTCAGCACCTTTATACCCTGGGGCCGCAAACGCTTTTCCTTGTCCAGGTGCTCCTTGATGGTCCGGCGGATCATCTGGCGCTTGAGCGCATCAGCATCGACATCCCCCACCGCTTCGCCCGGTTGCAGCCAGCGCTCTCCACCGGGAAACCTAAGCTCCATGTCCTTGCCAACCCGGATTTCCCCAATTCGGTGATTGGCGTAGATGGCCCGGTTGGTGATCAATTCCAAGTCGTCGCCGTCCTGGACCGTTTTTTCCACGCGAGTCACGGATGCACCCTGCTGCACGTCCAATTCCACCTTGCCCGAAATCACTCAGCGCTTGTTGCTTATAGTAATCAACCTGATATAGGCCCGATTGTGGCCACCCTCGACCTCCAAAGAGGCGACCTCGATTTGCTTCACCAGTTTACGCTCATAGGCATCCACGGCATTGAGCCGATAAACCATGTGGTGCTTATCGATATGAGTAGCGGAATAGCGAAGCGTACACAAGGGGTTCATAGCGTCCAGGGCGCTTTTTCCCCGGCCGTCCAGTCCGCCGTCCACGCTTTGGGGCTCATCCACGATTACAATGGGGCGCGTGGCTTTGATCAGATCGATCGGCTTTTCGTCGTTGGTCTTTTCACTCACCTTGTAGAGGTTGTTCACATCCTTTTTATTGATTGCGCCGACCGTCATCACCATGATTTGGATTTGCGGACTGGTGGCGAACCCCCTGACCTGGCCGAGTTTGGAGGAGTCGTAGAGGAAGAACTCGAAAGGAGTATTGGCGTACAAGGCTCCGAAATGTTCCTTTGTGTTTTTCAGGGTATGGTAAACGCCTTCCTTGATGGCCACTGAAGGGACCACGATGACGAATTTCGTGAACCCGTAGGCGCGGTTCAATTCGAAAATCGTACGCAAGTAGACGTAGGTTTTGCCGGTACCCGTTTCCATTTCAACTGTGAAATCGCCGGAAGTCAAACCGGCGGCGGGCTGTAAGCCATTGCGTAGTTGAATCCCCGAGAGGTTGTCCAACAGTTCATCATCCAGTAAAGCAAGCCGGTTCCCCACGCCCAAAGTGCTTTCCAAATGATCGATTTGCCGGCTTCGGGAGACCGTGAATTCGGTTCGGCAGGTTTCCTGGCCCCGAAACAGATCGGCTACTGCGGCGATAGCGGTTTGCTGGTGCTCCAGATCGGGTTCGAAATGCAGCTTCACTTTTTCCGGGCCTTTCTTTTTAACGGGACCCGGTCGGCTGCATCAACCAGCAACCTTTGCTCCCGATCCAGTTCCGCGCGCAATTCCGCTTCGGAAGGCAAAACCAGGCGATACTTGCTGGCGAAGAGTCGCTTATTCTCATTCATCACCGAATAGCGCACCACCGATGCGTCCTTTTGGGCACACAAGACAATACCTACGGTGGGATTGTCATCCGCCGACTTCCGCTGATCATCGTACATGCGCACGTACATGTCCATTTGTCCCACATCCTGATGGGTCAATCCTCCGGTCTTGAGGTCGAACAACACAAAACATTTTAACAGGTAGTTGTAGAAGACCAAGTCCACAAAGAAGTCCTTGGTTTCACTGCTCAATCGCTGCTGCCGTTCGACGAAGGCGAAGCCCTTGCCCAATTCCATCTGGAACTGCTTCAGATTATCGATCAGGGCCTGTTCGAGGTTGGCCTCGAGCATACGGCCCACCCCGGGCTTCCCCACGAATTCCATGACCACGGGATCGCGGACGAAATCGCGGGGCGTTTGCTTGAGTTTGGCGGATTTCTTCTCCGCCTCCTTGCGTACGGCCTTGCGGTCCTTGCTGGACAGCAGGCGTTCATAATACAAGGTGCCGATATGACGTTCCAGCACGCGGGTATTCCAGTTCTGCCCCACGGCCTCCTGCATATACCATTCGCGCGCCTTAGGCTCCTCCACCCGGAGTAGGGTGCGGTAGTGGGTCCAGCTCAAATCGTGACGCACTGCGTCACGAATTGGGAAAGTCTGGTAAAACAGGCGCATATTCCGCAAGTTGGATTCATCGAACCCCCGGCCGAATTCGGCCGTGAGATTGGATGCCAGGCCGACGAGCAAACCGGCGCCATATTGGGCTCGGGAGCGTCCCCCTTGTTCAAACTCGACGATATGCCTGCCGATTTCCCAGCAGGTGCGCACCTGGACAGCATCCACGGCCCGGAGGGCTTGCGCGCGGTATCGGCCAGATATTCCCGGGGCCTCACGCGGACATGGGCGAAGGGAACCGGATGATCGCTTTGATCGCGGACCATGGCCGTGAGCCCGTTGGTGGTCTCGGATACGCCGCCGGCTATCCGGCCGGAGCCATCGCATGCGCAATGGATCCAAGCGGCGGCGGCCGCCCATGCCCATGCCATTGCCATTGCCATTGCGGGACGGCGGTTCATTCGCCTCCTTCGTCGACCCGGCTCATGGGAAACAACTGGATGTTCAATTGCACGACCCGATCAAAGGCCGGCTGCGCGTTGACGAATTTGATGATTCCGGTCCGGAACTCCTTGATGCGTTCCTTAATTTCCTGGAAGCTTCGCTCGCTGACGTTCATGGTAAGGGTCGAAATATCCCGGAGCCGTTTCGGATGCCGTGCCAGTGATTCCCGGGACAGGCGGATGGCCTTTTCCTGGTAGCCCTGAATGGCCCTCGATTCCCATTACGGCCCCGTGGTAATGGTGGCGTGGGCCATGCGATAGCGTCCCTCGGCGTCTTTGGCGATAAGGCCCAGCTTATCCAGGAGCTGAACGGCTTCCTTGGCGGAAATCGGCGGCGAAACCATTTTGCCCAGGGCCCGGTAATCGCCTTGGAAATCGAAGAACTCGAAGATCAAGCGGATAGCGGAGCAGTACCCTTTTTGGTAAAATCCGTATTGCCTCTTCAAGAGCGTGTTGGCCCCGACAATCCGATGCGACAGGAGTTTTTCGAACAGCAGCTTGCTTTCCTTGGCCGATTTGGCCTTGGCGAAATGGACCAGGGTTTCGAAGTATTCTCCCTCGTCCTCCTTCAACCCGCAGTAGGCGGCGACCTTCGCGATGTTCAGATTCGAAATGTGCCGGTTTTTCATGAGCACCTTGGCCAGGTAGCTGGTGTCGATGCCGACCTTGGAACCGAACAAGCGGTATGAAAAGAACGCGCGGCCGGATTTCCTCTCCTCGTAAAAATCCCGCATGAAATCCCGGTAATCCAGGTACTCGATGATGGGTTTCATCGCTGTAGGCATGCGTCAGGTTAAGGTTGGAGTTATCGCCGCCGGACTGGCGACGGCACTAGGTAACATGCAAGCGTCCCTATGAATCGTACCATGCATAAGCCACATATTAATGCGGCGGGCGTAGACAATGCGTCGCCCTTGAAAGAAACCGTTGACGAAAGGCTCCAACACCGCGCGCAATCGCAACATGCTAAAGCCTAAAAATCCTTAAGCCTAAGGCCCTGGTATTCAGGACCGATAATCGGGAAGCCACCTCCATCCGAATCCAAGGGGGCCGACACTGCCTTTAAGCCTAGGGCTCGTTTGACCTCAGAGAAGAACGAAGCAGCCTAAGGAGAGGTGGAAGTCGGATGTGCGGAGAGGCTTCCATTGCTGCCGCTTCGGGGCCAATATGAAAAGGCCTATCATCAGCGTCCCCGTGGATTTGATTACCATGCGAACCCGCGAAGTTCTGGCGGTGATCCCGTCCGGATTTTGAAAAAAAAACTAGCCCCTTGCAAAAGTTTCCATTATATTTAATTTGTGATTCAATGGGCGGAGCTATACCCTACCCCGCAATCCCGTTCGAGACATCCGCCACTTTTTGCA
>OBEQ013044574.1_pt1 | contig 18810 bp, 19 predicted proteins | sample 1670901 | NCBI WGS metagenome assembly OBEQ01 (sample SAMEA104232315, study PRJEB22302) | groundwater metagenome | biome: forest; feature: aquifer; material: groundwater | place: USA | collected 2011-08-07 | depth 5.4 m
ACGCGGCATGGACAAATTATACCAATTGCCTGGGGTTGATTCCAGCTTTGACCTCTGCTACGCTTATTAATATGCATCTGCCTCTTTTTTTCAAGCTAATCTTTTTAATTACTCTAGGAACTTTCCTTCCTCTTATACTTTCTTTATTTTTTATCTCAAACATAACTATTTCAATTTTAATTGGAGCAGCAACTATTACTTTATCCTCTCTTTTAATATTTTTATTTCTAAAACCTTTAAAAGATCTTGTCAAAAGCACTCAAAACTTAGGTGGTGGAAATTTCAATCAAAGAATGAATATTCACTCAGGAGATGAATTTGAGATGGTTGGAAAGTCTTTTGACCTGATGGCTGATAATTTAAAAAAAATATTTGAAAATTTAGAGTCTGAAAAAAATACTGCTCTTTCTGAAGAGAGAAAACTTAATGAAATTCTATTCTCCATGGTTGATGGGATTGTGGCTTTGGATTTTAATAAAAATATTATCCTTTTAAATAAAGCAGCTGAGGAAATAACAGGTTATAAAGTCTCCGAGGTTATCTCAAGACCTTTTGATCAATTTGTTCATCTTTTCTCAGATCAGGAAGAACTTTTAGCTAAAACTTACTGTCAAAATTCTCTTAGTCAAACTGCAAAACTAGTTGGTAAAAATGGAAAGGAAACTAAAATAAATCTATTGAGCGCTCAAATTCAAGAAGGTCGGGGAAAAATTGCCTGTATTTTATCCCTTCATGATGTATCCAAAGAAGAACAACTTGAACAAATGAAGTTGGATTTTGTATCAATGGCCTCACATGAGCTTCGAACTCCCCTTACTTCAATTATTGGTTATTTATCTGTATTTATTAATGAAAATAAAGGGAAAATTCAGGCTAGCGAGCTGGCTCTTCTTCAGAAAAGTTTAACATCTTCCCAGCGGCTTTTAACTTTAATACAAAATCTGCTTTCAGTTAATAAAATTGAAAGGGAACAAATGTCTGTAGCTCCCCAACCGCTGGACTTTCTCCCGGTTGTTACAAAAATTGTAGAGGATTTAAAAGCCCAGGCAGTACAAAAAAATATTGTTTTAACTCTTCATACACCAAACGAGCCTTTACCAAAAGTTTTAGCTGATCCTTTAAGAATACCTGAGGTTATTACAAACCTTATCGCAAATGCTCTAAATTATACCGGAGGTGGTGGAAAGGTTGATGTATTTTTAGCTGTTTCTCCAAATGAGTTAACAACAACAGTTGCAGATACAGGGGTTGGTATTTCAAAAGATGCTGCAGAAAAACTTTTCTCCAAATTCTACAGAGGCTCACACGAGGTAAAACAAACCACTAAAGGAACAGGACTCGGGCTCTACATTTCAAAATCTATTGTTGAAAAGCTAGGGGGGAAAATATGGGTGGAATCTGAGGAAGGTAAGGGAAGTAAATTCTCCTTCACCCTGCCTTTGGCTGTTCAGAAAAGTACTGGGGCTTTAAGCTCAACTGATTTTATCGGACAGGCAATACAATCCGGAACACTAAATTATTAGTATGATAAAATGAATTAAATGAATCCAAAAGATAAAAAAATATTACTGGTTGAGGATGAAGATTTTATCAGAGAACTTTATGTCAGACAGTTAACTAAAGAAGGATTTAATGTTAAATTTGCAGCAGATGGAACCACGGGGTTGAATATGTTGATTGCAGAACCTTTTGATCTGCTTCTTTTGGATATTATGCTTCCGGGAATGAACGGACTGCAAATACTAAGGGAATTCAAAACAAAAAATCCAAACTCCCCTATGATTACAATACTACTCACAAACTTAGGTCAGGAAGCTGTTATAAAAGAAGGCTTTGAATTAGGGGCCCAGGCTTATTTAATAAAAGCTTCCTATACTCCTGATCAGGTTGTAGCGGAGGTTAAAAATGCCTTAGGTGGTGGCCAAAGCGCTCCTACTTCAACTCCAGCTCCTACAGGCACAACCCAGTAAAAATTGACCTAAGATTAATCCCGTAGTATAATCTGAAACTATGTTAGAAGCAGATAAAATATTTTCTTTGGAAAGAGCCAAAAGAGGAGCTAAAATAGGTGCAGTTACTGTTGGTTTAGTTATGCCGTTGATTGGAACCCTCCCTGGAAGCTATTTTTACAGGAAAAAGTACGCTCCTTGAAGCTTTACAAGAAAACCCTTCCATAGGACTAGAATTCTTCCTGTTACGTAGCGCTTATTGGGGAGCTATCGGTGCAGTTATAGATGGCTTTAAACCAACTTCAATGTTTATTGAAAGAATCATTGAACCTGAGATTAGAATATATCAAGGTGTTAGAAATCGTTTATCCGGGTTACTACCTTAAGACTAGATCACGGAGGCTTTTAGGCATTTGTTGGATTGAGGTATATCTTCCTTTAGCGTTTGCTTTTAATCTTGCCTTTAATTCTGGGTCATTGGCTAGATGATCTATCAAGCTTTTTGCTATTTCATTAGCATTTTTAGGAGAATTTTCTTTACCCATATTATTTCAAAAATGGAACTAGAAGTAAGGCTACTATATTTACCACTTTAATCATAGGATTAATTGCTGGCCCTGCTGTGTCCTTATATGGATCTCCAACAGTGTCTCCTGTAACTGCTGCTTTGTGAGCTTCTCCGCCTTTTCCACCTAACTTACCTGATTCTATATATTTTTTAGCATTATCCCAGGCAGCTCCTCCTGTAGTCATGGATATTGCTACAAAAAGCCCTGTAACTATAGATCCAACCAACATTCCACCTAAAGCAACCGGACCTAAAACAAATCCCACAATAACCGGAGCTAAAACCGGAATTAAAGCCGGAATCAGCATTTCTTTTTGAGCAGAAGCTGTCACAATTTCAACACACCTTGCATAATCAGGTTTTGCAGTTCCCTCCATAATTCCTTTTATTGTTCTAAACTGGCGTCTAACCTCCTCCACTACAGCTCCACCAGCTTTTCCTACAGCTTCCATAGCAAATGAGGCAAAAAGATAAGGCAAAGATCCTCCAATAAATAAACCAACCAAAACTTTAGGATCAGTTAAGGAAAAGACAAGTCCTACTCCATTCGTTGTGAATTCCTGAGCGTACGCGGCAAAAAGCACCATTGCTGCAAGCCCTGCAGATGCTATGGCATAACCTTTAGTTACAGCTTTAGTAGTATTCCCCACCGCATCCAGCGGATCTGTTACATTTCTAACTTTTTCCGGCAAACCGGCCATCTCAGCAATTCCTCCGGCATTATCTGTAATTGGACCAAATGCATCTATTGCCACCACAATTCCGGCCAGAGATAGCATTGTTACAGCTGAGAGCGCAATTCCATAAAGTCCTGCAAAAGCAAAGCTTAAAATAACAGCTGCACAAATTAAAATAACCGGCCAAAAAGTTGATCTTAAAGAAAGAGCCAATCCTGAAATAATATTTGTGGCATGACCTGTTTTAGAAGCTAAGGCTAAGTTTTGAACAGGTGCATATTGAGTGCCTGTGTAGTATTCAGTTATCAAAACCATTCCGGCCGTGACTAAAACTCCGATTAAAGAAGCTAGATACAAATTTAGCGTAGAAAAAGAGGTGTTTGTACCCATTAAAATAGCGGTCGTCGGGTAGAATAAAATGGCACAAACGAGCGCTGTTGCAATCATTCCTTTATATAAAGCACTCATAATATTTTTGCTGGTTAGTCTGACAAAAAATGAACCTATGACTGAGGCAAAAATCCCCATTGATAAAATAGCTAAGGGAAATAAAACTGCATTTCCAAAACCCGGGAAAAGTAAACTACCTAAAATCATAGAAGCAATCGCAGTTACTATATATGTTTCAAAAATATCAGCTGCCATTCCGGCATCATCCCCGACATTATCTCCCACATTATCTGCAATAACTGCCGGGTTTCTCGGATCATCTTCAGGAATTCCGGCCTCAAGTTTTCCTACCAAATCTGCACCAACATCTGCTCCTTTGGTAAAAATTCCTCCACCAAGACGCGCAAAAACAGAGATTAAAGATCCTCCAAATCCTAAACCAACAAGAGATTTTATATCTCCACCGGTATAGGTATAGAATCCATAAACTGCAGCTAAAGCAAGTCCAACAACCAAAAATCCTGTAACTGCTCCGCCTTTATAAGCCAAACCAAAAGCCTCAGCTAATCCTTTTTTAGCAATTTCAGCAACACGAACATTTGCCCTAACTGCAACAGACATACCAATAAATCCGGCCAAAGCAGATAGTATAGCTCCCACTAAAAATCCAATCACACTATTTAAACCCAGTGCAAAATAAATTCCTACTGCTAATACAGCTGCGACCAATGCCACAACCTGATATTGTCTTTTAAGGTATGCTGCCGCTCCAACTTGGATAGCCTCAGCAATCTCCTTCATTTTCTCATCACCTGAGGGCTGTTTTAAAACATCAACAATAAGATATCCACCATATAATAAAGAAACTGCCACAGCAGCCCAAATTAAGTAATTTAAATTACTAAAGATTAAATCCACGTCTTTGAATTTACACTACAAAGCTAAATCCCGTCAAGGGGAGACTTAAGCAACGTATACAGGAGGAATCGAAATTCTTTTTTGAGTTACTGGCTTTGGGGTTCTAAGAAGAGCTATCTCTAATACTTCATCCACAAGTCTTACAAAGTGAAACTTTAAATCTTTTTGGACAAAATCCGGAATATCTTCTAAATCTTTTTCATTATCAGCCGGAGCTATAACTGTCTTTACCCCAGCTCTGTGTGCAGCCAAAACTTTTTCTTTAAATCCACCGATTTCCAAAACTCTTCCCCGGAGTGTTACTTCTCCTGTCATAGCAACATCCTTTTTAACCGGAATTTTGGTAAATGCAGAAACAATTGCTGTTGTTAAGGCAATACCAGCTGATGGACCATCTTTTGGAGTTGCTCCTTCAGGTACATGAACATGGACATCTACTTTTTGAAAAAATCTCTCAGGTAAACCCAAAGATTGCCAGTGAGATCTGACATAAGAAAGCGCTGCCTGACCTGATTCTTTCATAACATCACCTAATTGTCCGGTTAAAAGAAGTCCGCCTTTTCCTGGCATTAAAGTAACCTCAATAAATAAAACTTCCCCGCCGGCCTCAGTTACAGAAAGCCCTGTAACCATACCTATTTCATCCTCTTTTTCAGCTAAAACAGGTAAGAATTTAATTGGCCCTAAATAGCTTTTAATATCTTCAGGCTTTATTTTATATGATTTAATCTTTCCATTTTCTGCTATTTTTCTGACAACTTTACGGATAACGGCAGATAATTCCCTCTCTAAACTTCTGACTCCGGCCTCCCTTGTATAACCTCTTATTATTGCCCTTATTGCATCATCTTCAAATTCAATTTGGTTTTCCTTTAAACCATGATTCTCAACTCCTTTGGGAATTAAGAATTTTTTAGCAATATGGAATTTTTCATCTTCTGTATAACCTGCATATCTGATAATTTCCAGCCTGTCCCGAAGAGCTGGTGGAATAGTATCTAAAATATTTGCAGTTGTGATAAACATTGCATTAGATAAATCAAATGGAACCTCCAGATAGTGATCAGAAAATCCAAAGTTTTGTTCAGGGTCTAAGGCCTCCAAAAGTGCCGCTGAGGGATCTCCTCTATAATCTGCCCCGATTTTATCAATCTCATCCAACATAAACACAGGGTTAATGGTTCCGGCTTGTTTGATTCCCTGAATAATTCTTCCCGGCATTGATCCAACATAAGTTCTTCGATGACCTCTAATCTCTGCCTCATCACGAATTCCACCCAAAGACACTTTAATAAATTTTCTATTTAAAGCTCTAGCAATGGATTTTCCAATGGATGTTTTTCCAACTCCGGGAGGTCCGACAAAACAAAGAATTGGTCCTCTCATTTTGCCTGACAGCTTATGTACTGCTAAATATTCAACAATTCGCTCTTTGACTTTTTTCAAACCATAATGATCCTCATCTAAAATAGCCTCAGCCTTTTTAAGATCAATTTTTGAGGCTTTTCCCAGCTTCCAGGGTAAATCTGTTAACCATTCCAGATAATTTCTGATGTATCCGGCCTCCGGGTTATATGAGCTCATTTTGGCAAGTCTTCCAAGCTCTTTTCTGGCTTTTTCCAAAACCTCTTTTGGCATGCCAGCTTTTTTAATTTTTAGTTCAAACTCGTGAATTTCCTGATGCTCAGTATCAGCCCCCCCCAACTCTTCCTCAATACTTTTCATCTGCTCTCTTAAAATTGTTTCTTTGGTCATTCTGGAAACCCGCTCCTGTGTTTGAGATGAGATCTTTTGGGAAATTTCTAAAATTCTTATTTCTTTTGCCAAAAGCTCAGAGAGTCTTTGCAGCCTTTCCTGAGCAGAGGTCATCTCCAGAATTTGCTGTTTATCTATTGTTTTAAAATCAATTGATTGGGTAATTGAATTAACTAGTTGATTTGGATCATCTGAGTATGTAAAAAGTGACCAGTTGGCAAAATTAGATTGGTCTATAAACGGATTTCCACCTAACTCTAAAAATCTTTTAACCTGTTCACGGACTGTACGGACTAAAGCTTCTGTTTGTTCACTCTTTTCATAAAGCTCCGGAATTTCCTCAATTTCTGCCTCAAGATATGGTTCTGTTTTAACAAAACTTTTTAAATAAACCCTGGATAATCCTTCTGCTTGCAAGGTATATTCACCCTCAGGATTTTTAACAACTCTTCTTATTAAACAAACTGTTCCGACTTTATATAAATCTTTTTCAGTCGGATCTTCAATCCTAGAATTTTTCTGAGTTACAAAAACAACTAATTTATCAGAGTTCCATGCCAAATCCAGGGCTGCTTTAGACTTTGGTCTGCCTGAAATAATAGGGACTGAGTTACCGGGAAAAATGACTGTATCGCGAAGAGGCCCAACAGGCATTGTTGGTTTTAATTTAAGTGGTTCTACTAATGGTTTAAAATCCGTCATAATCTCTCCCTGTCATCCTGAGCGAAGCGAAGGATCTACTTTTAGCAGTTTACAATAGGGAGTGCTAAAAGTCAATACCCTTTCGGGTCCTGTTTCTTTCAGAAATCAACCCCCTTTTTAGCTAAAATTCCCTTTTGGTATGGATGCTTAATTTCTGTCATCTCAGTTACTAAATCTGCCATCTTAATCAATTCTTTAGATGCATACCTGCCGGTTAATACCAAATCCAATGACACAGGTTTGCTCTTAATTAATTGTAATAACTTCGTATAAGGCAAGACTTTGGAATACACAGCCCCTACTATTTCATCTGCCACCACAATATCCCATTTTCCTGATATAACTTCTTTGTATAGTAGCTCGTAAGCCTCTTTTGCGGCTTTAACATGATCTTCTTTTTTAACTTTGCTGCCTAATATATCTAGAAAACCCTTACCACCTTGAATAATTTTTACTCCAGGTAATTTTTTAATTCCAACCAGCTCCCCAGTAAACCAGGCTTTTCCAAATTGTACAATTAAACATTTCTTTTTATAACCAGTAGCTCGGAGAACCAATCCCAAAGCAGCCGTGGTTTTTCCTTTTCCTAAACCTGTATAAACAATAACCAACCCTTTTTCTTCCATCTAAGTCAGCTTTAGTGTCCTTTTATCAAACCCAAAAAGAGGTTCATAAATCAATTCAATCCTGATGGGTTTTATCTTATACCATGATTCACCCTCTTCTACTATTTCACCTATTTTTTCTGGTTCAGGTTTACCTCTTTTCCTTCTGTGTTGTTTTGCCATTTCAAATACATCCCCTTCTACTTTTTCAGCAATTCCCTCAAATTGAATTCCCATATTAGCCTCTCCCCCTTTATTGCTGATTGTTATAGTTCCTGCAACTTTATTGTTTTTTAAAATTGCCTGAGAATGTCTGGTGATAATCTCTGAAAGCCAATATAGATTAAAATCTTCATCAAAAACATAAATTACATCTGCCACCCAGGGTCCACTTTCATCATTAATCCCAAGACTCATGAGATAACCTTTTTCTAGGAGTTCTTTAATTAGTTTTCTAGTGTCTTTCACAGGGAGATTCTAACACATTGAGTAGCCGCAGGAGTGGCATTTTTTGCAGCCTTCTTCCATTACAAAGCTGGCACTGCCGCATTCTGGACACAAGTCTACTTGAGTATGAGAAGCGCTTAGGGCTACATCATCTACTCCTGTATTTACTATTGGTTCGCTTTGAGTTAAATTAAGAGGCAAAGTTTCAGTAGCCTGAGGTGTTTGTGCTAAATCCTCAGATAAAACTTTAGCTATAGCATCTGCTAAGCTCATGACCCTGTTTTTTCCAAAACCGACAGTAGATGCTCCACCAATTCCACGAAGCTGTTGGGCAATCTTTTCCGCAACTTCTTTGGGAGTGTTTTGCTGGCCATTTCTACCAAGTCTTAAAGATAAAGAAACAAGCCTTCCCATAGCCTCAGCATCTGCCATGGTGTGCATCCCGCCTTTTCCAACTGTCACAAATACCTCAAACGGCTGGTCCTGTTCATCTCTGTTTATAGTCACAAATGCCTCACCAACAGGTGTTGAAACTTTGTAGGTTCTACCTCTGAGAATCATTGGCCTCTCAGCAACAGGTGCCGGAGTTTCTTCAGCTTTTCCTTTGTTCAGAGTTGAGGAAACGTTTAAAACCTGAACTGCTTTGGAACCATCCCGATAAATCGTGATCCCATCACAGCCTGTTTCATATGCCATCATATAGGCAGTCCTTACATCATCTTCTGTTGCAGAATTCGGTAAATTTATAGTTTTGGAAACTCCATTATCTGTGTATTTTTGAAAAGCTGCCTGCATTTTAACATGCGTTACAGGATCGATTTCTGGTGCAGTAATAAAAATATCCTGCCACTCTTGTGGAACCTCAGTTAACCCTTTAACAGATCCGTTCTTCATAACTTTTTCTGCTAAATCATCTGAATAAAATCCTTCTCTTTTAGCAATCTGGGTAAAAGTTTCATTAGCTATGGTTAAAGTCCTGTACTGATCACCTTGAGCTTTGGCTCTGTGAATATAAGCCAGAGCAAATACAGGCTCAATTCCGGATGAACAATCCCCAATTATAGAGATTGTTCCTGTTGGAGCAATAGTGGTAACAGTTGAATTCCTGATTGGTTTAGCAGTTCCATAAGCAATTGAGGAAGGTCTTTCCTTAAAAGCGCTGGAGGCCTTATCAGCATAAATAGACTGAGCCCAATTTGGAAATGATCCACGGATCTCTGCTAAGCTTTCCGACTCCAAGTGCCCTTCCTCATTTATGAACTTCATTACTTTCTCAGCCAGATCCAAAGCCTCAGGAGAATTGTAGGCAATTTTTAGCTTAAACAGCATATCTGCAAAACCCATTACTCCCAGGCCAATTCTTCTATTATTTCGCACCTCATCAAAAATTTGTTTTAAAGTATATGGATTTGTTTGGACAACATTATCCAAAAAGTGAACTGCTTTGTGAGTTACATCTTTAAGTCTTTCCCAATCTATTCCAGATCCGTCAGCTAAAACAAATTTTCCCAAGTTTATAGAACCTAGATTGCAAGCATCCCAAGGAGCTAAAGGCTGTTCTCCACAAGGATTAGTTGACTCAATTGTTTCCAAAGAAGGGACAGGGTTGGCAGGAGAATCATTAATTCTGTCTATAAAAATTAAACCAGGGTCTCCTGTACTCCAGGCTCTTTCAATTATTTCATCAAAAACTTCTTTTGCATTTAACTTACCAACAACTGATCCATCATGCGGATCAATCAAATCATAATCTTCACCCTTAGCTAAAGCTTTCATAAATTTAGAAGTAATTGCACAGGAAATATTAAAGTTAGCAATTTGTTTATCCAAAAGTAAAGTTTTAAAATATTTTCTGGCTGAATCATCTGCTAGTAGGGGTGCAACTTTTTCATAAACCGGCTTGTTTAAATCATCCAGTTCTGCTTTACATCTGATAAACTCTAAAACATCTGGATGATCAATCCTTAAAATTCCCATATTTGCTCCGCGTCTGGTTCCACCCTGTTTTATAGATTCAGTTGCTGCATTAAATACTCTAAGAAAAGATACTGGTCCAGAGGCCACACCACCTGTTGTGTGTACTCTTGAACCTGCTGCTCTGAGCCTTGAGAAAGCAAACCCTGTTCCTCCACCTGTTTGATGAATTAAAGCTGCATATTTTACAGAGTCAAAAATCTCAGGAAGAGAATCTCCAACAGGAAGTACAAAACAGGCAGAATACTGCAAACCATTTTGTTTTCCGGAGTTCATAATAGTCGGGGAATTAGGTAAAAATTCCTGTTTTACCATCATGGAGTAAAAGTCTTTTGCAGTGTTTAGAACAGAGCTTGGGGTTGCTTTAAAATCAAGATCCCCTGAGGCAATATCATATGCTATATGCCAAAACCTATCTGTTATTGTTTCTACAACTTCTAAAGTCCCACCTTTAAGAAGATACCTCTCCTTTAAGATTTTATCTGAAGACTCGGAAAAAGAAGGTGTAGGTAAACCACTTGGAATCTCTGGTATTTTTTTGTATCTTGGGATAAATCTTGTTTCAAAAGTCCTTGAGTTTATATCCAGGTTCTCAGCATGACCATTGTGGCCGTTAGTTTTAACTTTACCATTTACTCTTTTCCCAGAGGTGTGGGGTATAGCAACTAATTGTAAAACCGGTTTCTGTTTTTTCATTATAGAGTTTTAATCTCCTTTGCAAAATCTCTTGGATCAGAGAATTTTCTGTATACACTGACAAAGCGCAAATAAGCAATCGGATCCAGTCTTTTAAGTTCAGAAAGCATCCATTTACCTAATTGTTGAGATTCCACTTCCTGCAGCCTTTTACTTCTGATTCTGCCTTCTATCCTGTCTAAGATAATTGAAACCTTTTCAATTCCTGGCCTCTTTTCCAAAGCTTTAATCAAACCCCGCTCAAGCTTTTCCCTGACATATGGCTCTCTTCTTCTGTCTCTTTTAATAACTGCTATTTCAACCTCAGCCAAACCTTCATAAGTTGTGTATCTTTTATTGCATTTCAAACATTCTCTTCTGCGCCTTATCTCACCCCTACCCTCAACAGATCTTTTGTCTACAACTTTGGATAAACTGCTTGCGCAAAAAGGACATTTCATATTCCTTAATTAACATAACATATTGATATGATATCCTGTCAATATACAATATGTTGGAGAGTTACTGAAGATTTTGAATAACTACTTTTTGCATTACATCACCTGGCTGTATGCTTGCAACAATATCCATACCGGAAGTAACCTGGCCAAAGATTGTGTATTGTTTTGGCAGTTCCGGGTGATCTGCTAGCATGATAAAAAACTGAGAGCCATTTGTATTAGGACCGGCATTTGCCATAGCAACTGTCCCTTTTAAATAATTTCTTGTTATTGGCTCACCCTGGAACTGGTAACCTGGTCCTCCTGTTCCGTCTCCATTTGGATCTCCCCCTTGGATCACAAAACCCGGCTCAACTCTATGAAAAGTGAGATTATCATAAAAACCATTAGCAGCAAGCAGCATAAAATTTGAAGCAGCCATAGAAGCCTCAGGATAAATCTGCAGCTGGATAATCCCTTTTTTAGTTTGAATAACAGCTTTCTTATTTTGCAAAATCTCAGGCTTTAAAATCCCCGGAAATTGAGAGAGCTTTTTATTTTTCTCCAAAGGCAGCTCAGTTGGAGTAGGCTGGGGTGTTACTTTTTGAACCTGCCCTGCTTGAGGTTGAGGGGTTGGAGTAGATGAATTAAATGAGAAATTTAAACCCTGAGGGGTTGGTGCTGGCGTAGCCTGCGCATTTGTGACTTCCTGATTAAATTTATTCACTGCAAAATATGTTCCTGTTCCGAATATAAATAGTATAAGTAGTATGCCAAGTAACTTCTGATTTGTAAACATCGCACTATTAATATCACTCCAGCTCAAAGATGGCAAGGGGAAAATTATCTTTTCTTATCATATTTTTATTATATAACTTAAGGCTTTGTCTGGTATGCTTTTAGCTTAACTTTTCCATCAAGACCTATTATTTGAAAAAACGGGATTAATTTATGTTCCAAAAGATCTAAAAGCTAGGGGCAAAACTTCACCATATCTGTCCTTCCCGGTTTGTAAAATAGAGTAAGCATCATAGGTAAAAGATGCCTCATCAACATCCAGCCCCGGGGGAATACTTTCAAGTTTATAAACCCTTAAAAAAATCCCCAAAAATATTATTAAAAAAACAGTAATTATTTTAATCTTCATTTTCTTAAAATTTTGTATGTTTTGATTATCCCTCTGCTTATCAAAATATTAATTAGAGGAAAAAATAAAACAGGCCCCAGAAAATAATTCTGTCTGATAAATCCGCTTACTAAAACTGCAAACAGAAAATAAATAACTAAAATTTTAGATATTGATTTAAAGATAAGTAAAAACCCAACGATGAACGGCAGGATAAAAATTCCCGGATATTTTGAGAATTCTCCTACTTTTTCTCTTTCTCTTGGGTGATTTTCAAAAAAATAAAGATTGGGGCTTAAGTTATCAAAGGTATTGTTTAAATAAGTATTCAGGTAAGGATAAGCTTCTTTATAAAAATGCAGTGCATATTTGTTTTGAAATAGTTTTCCTAAGTCCTGCGAAAAATATCCATGTCTTGTATCCTGTTGTTTTTGTCCATCTACAGTTAAAGTACTTAAGTTTTTATCAAATCCTGAAATTAAAATTTGACTGCTTAAAAATAAACAGAATATTAAGGTTAAACTTAAAATTATTTTATTGATCTTAGTAGTCAAAAGAAACAGGAGTATATTAACTATAATTAAAGCTATTCCAATTATTGGATTTTCTTTTAATATTTTCCAAATCCAAAAATTGGCAAAAATTATCAGAAGATTTACATAAATCATTAAGCCTACTATATCAGTTTTTCTTCATGTGTTTGAACATTTCAATTTGACGGAGACGTTTTTCTGCCTGCTCTTTTGTTGGATAAGTTCCCATATTCCTGCCGCTTTCTGCAACAATCCTATAACCAAAGGTTACAGCTTGCTGATATCCCTCTTTAACTTTTCTAATCATAAAATGATTATACTCCTAAAAATACCTCTTGACGTCCAGGTTAATTTTGCCTCACAATAAGAACATAATATCTTCGCAGTAGGAATATTTTACTGCTCAGACATTATAACCTTGCTTTTTTGACTAAAGTCAAAAAGGTGAAATCATTGCTTTTGACGGAAAGCATAATTTTTCATATGCTGCACCGTCTTTTACCTTTACTTTTAATAATTACTGCGATAACTTTTATCTTCTTTAATTTCCAATCAATCAGACGCGAGATTATTTATAAGTTACATATTTCAGGCGATCCAACAACCTCCTGCTGCAGTGCTGAAGAAGCTGCAAAATCTAATGGTAATTTTGATGAAAATGCCACAACTGCTATCTTTAACAGTCAGGTTATAAACTATCCCAAGACTTCTTTATCTTATGCTTTTCAACAATCTATTGCTGATGCTAATAATTCTGAAACCCGGGTTCTGGGAACAACCACAGCATCAGGAGAAGAAAAATGGATAGATATTAATTTAACAACTGAGCAACTGACAGCTTACGAGGGAAATAAAGTTGTTATGCAGTTTCCAATCTCTTCAGGTAAATGGGGGCCCACACCTGTGGGGACATTTAATATCTGGAGTAAAACCCGTTCTCAAAGCATGGTAGGTGGATCACAAGAACTGGGAACATATTATAATTTGCCTAACGTTCCTGATAATATGTTTTTTTATCAGGGCTTTGCCTTACACGGAGCTTACTGGCATAATAATTTTGGCCATCCTATGTCTCATGGATGTGTTAATGAACCTTTAGCTAATGCTCATCAGATTTTTGAATGGGCCGGGCCTGTTGTACCAGCTGGGGAAAATGCAGTCCGGGCAACTCCTGAAAATCCAGGAACCAGAGTTGTGGTTCACTCTTAACCTTCGTGTATATTTGATGTAGCCTGATGAGGTACTTTGGATAAGTGCTCAGCTACCCGAAGAGCTGTTTTTGATCCCTCCCCTGCAGCTATTACAATCTGTTCTCCCCAGATATTATTTACATCCCCACAGGCATAAATTCCAGGTACTGATGTTGCCCCATACTCATCCACCTCAATTTCCCCTGAATCATTTTTATTGGTTAAGCGATCAAAAGAAGTAGAAGGAGTCCATCCAATTTCAATGAATATACCTGAGACAGGAATTACTTCTTCTTTTCCCTGATCTTTTATCTTAATGCCTCCAACTGCTTTATCCCCTAAAATCTCCAAAGCCTCACAGTTATTTAAAACTTTAACCTTGGGAGAGGTGGTTACATTTTTAAGTAAAATCTCATCGCCAGCTAAACTCTCAGTATTATTAATCAAAGTTACTTCTCTGGCAACTTTTTCCAGAGAGTAAGCTGCATCCAAAGCAGAATTTCCTCCACCAATTACAGCCACATCTTTATCTTTATAGAAAGGTGCATCACAGGTTGCACAGGTTGCCACCCCTTTTCCTAGAAGCTGTTTTGCTCCGGGAATATCCAGCATTTTTGGGTTTCTTCCTGAGGCAATGATTACAGTTTTTCCATGATAAGATTTATTGTCAGAGGTGGTAGTTATAAAATCCGGATCAGCTCCTTCTAAGCTGACAACTTCCACTCCTTCTTTAAGCCAAAGCCCTTTATTTTCAAAATTAACAAGCTCAATCCTGAATTGTTTTGCTAAGTCTGCTCCGGAAATAAGAGAAAATCCAGGATAATTTTCTATATCACCGGACAAAGCTGCCTGTCCGCCAATATCTTTTGTTAAAACCAAGACCTTCAGATTTTTCCTGACAGCATAAATTGCTGCAGATATTCCGGCAGGTCCGGCTCCGATTATAATTACATCAAAAATTTGGGGCTCCATAATATTATGGTACCATAATCATATGCCCATTAAAGATGATTTATCAGAGTTTGTTAAAGCTGTTAATGATCCACAAACCTTAGCTCTCTATTCAAAAGATGCTTCTATTTTTGAACTCATGCCAGAACTTGTAACTTATCCTCAAAGTTCGGATGAAATTAAAAAAATTGTTGAGTTTGTTAATGAACATTTAAAAGATTTTTTATATATAACTGTCCGCTCAGCAGGTACAGATATGAGTGGTGGGGCAATTGGTGAATCTATAATCTTAGATATAAAAGGTCTTAATAAATTAATAAAACTAAGCGGGAGTTCCGCGATTGTTCAACCAGGAATGTATTATCGCGATTTTGAAGCTGAAACGCTAAAGCAGGATTTACTACTTCCAACTTATCCTGCTTCCAAAGAAATTTGTACAATTGGTGGAATGATTGCAAATAATGCAGGCGGGGAGCTGGAATTAACTTATGGACCAATAAATAAATACCTAAATTGTATGAAAGTAATATTATCTGATGGCAATGAGTACACATTTAAAAGCTTAGCTAAGGATCAATTGGAGAAAAAAATTACTCAAAAAAATTTTGAGGGGAAAATATACTCAGAAATCTATAACCTTATTAAGGAAAATGAAGAATTAGTAAAGAAAGCTAAACCCCAAACCTCTAAAAACTCAACAGGCTATGATCTTTGGGAAGTTTGGGATGGAAAAAACTTTGATTTGAGTAAGTTAATCATAGGCTCTCAGGGAACTTTGGGTATAATTACTGAGGCGCAGTTCAGACTTATTAAGCCAAAAGCTCATCAGACTTTACTGGTTATATCCTTACCTGATTTATCTCAGCTTGATCAAGTTGTAAAAACTACTCTGCAGTATAAACCTGAATCTTTTGAATGCTATGATGATCAAACTTTAAAGCTGGCCCTAAATCATGCCTGGGACATTGCAGCAAATTTTAAACATAGTAACAGATTATCTGCCTACCTAAATTTAAAAATAGACAGCATGCAAAAAATTCCAAAACTTACCTTAATTGCCAACTTTACATCAAATAATAAAGATGATGCACTATATAAGGCGATGGACGCAAAAACCGCCTTGAAACAATTTAATTTAAAAGCTGATGTAAAAACTACGGAGAAGGATCAGGAAAAATACTGGATTATCAGACATAAAAGCTTTGGACTTTTAATGAAATATGCCAAAGGAATGAAAGCTTCACCTTTTATAGATGATATTATTGTAAAACCAGAATACTTACCTGAATTTTTGCCAAAACTTAATGCGATTATTGCCCCTTACAAGGACAAAATGATCTACACCTTAGCCGGACACATTGGAGATGGAAATTTTCATATTATTCCTTTAATGGATTTAGGGAACGAGGAGGTAAGAAGTATTATTCCAAGTTTGATGGATAAAGTTTTTAAATTAGTTTTTGAATATAAAGGTTCTATGTCCGGCGAGCATAATGATGGGTTAATAAGAGGACCATATCTGCCAGAAATGTATGGAGATGATATTTATCAGTTATTTAAAAAAGTCAAAGAAATTTTTGATCCAAATAATATTTTTAATCCACATAAAAAAGTAGACGCCACTTTTAACTATTCTCTGAAACACATGAGTACAGGCTAAATTTCCCTAGCTAATATTTTTGAATTCTCTTTTAATTTTTCCTGCATTTGACTGTAAGTTAAAAGTCCGGCTTGAGGACCAATTTGTTCAATAACAGAGGCTCCATTTGCAGCTCCCCATCTCATAGCTTCAGCTAAATCCTTACCATAAAAAAGTCCGGACAACACTCCTGTTGCAAATGCATCTCCTGCACCTGTTGCTTCAACTAATTTTGCCGGAAAAACTCCCAATTTATAATATTTTTCTCCGTCAAATCCGAAAGACCCCTCAGGCCCGTCTGTAATAATAACCATTCTGGGTCCTAAATCCACAATTTCTTTCAAAAGTTTTTTTATTGGAATATCTAAATCATCTTTCCCATACAAAATTCTTTTTGCTTCCTCTTTATTTACAATAAAAAGCTCAGATAAAGAAAGCAGCCTCGGGTGTTTTTTCACTCCATCTTTTATTTGATAAGTTCCCGGGTTATACAAAAGTTTCGCACTGGTTCTTTCTAAGTATGAGGTTAACTCATTTAATAAATTCGAATGAGTAAAAGATGGTGCTATGGAGGTAAAATATACCCATTTTGCATTATCTAACTCAGGAAGTTTATATTTCCATTCCTGGTGATAGACAAAAATTGTTCGCTCTCCTTGAAAAGTTAAAACAGTCGAAAGATTAGACTCCATTCCTTTGTTCTCCTGCAGATATCTTAAATTTACTCCCTCTTCTTTTAATTTATCTGATATTTGTTTACCAGCCGGATCAGAGCCGACATTTACATAAATTGCGGATTTTAATTTTAATCTTGATCCTCCAACAGCATTGTTTGCAGCATTTCCGGCAACTAAATGTGTTAGTTTATCAACCGGAATTTTATCCCCATATTCCACACAAAGCATGCACTGAGTTTTATCAATATTACACTTAACCTCCGCATCATGAATTTGGACAAAATTATCAATTGTTGCATCCCCAACAGAAATTAAATCAAACATCTACTACAGTATAACCTGTTTTCTTAATTGTTTGAATAATCTTTTGATGACTAATCTTTTCTTCATCAAATTCTATTTCACATTCCTGTTTGGCATAGCTTGTTTTAACAGACTTGATCCCCTCCACATCCTCTAAATCAAAATCTATATTCATGGCACAGGAAGTGCAATGCATTCCTTCAATTTTTAACTTTTTCTTTACGATTTTGCTCATATGACCTCAATTACTCCTCTATACATACCCATAGAGCAGTTGAACTGAATTTGACCTGCTTGTGTAGGAACAAAACTAATAAGCTGGGTATCATTAGGTTGTAAGTTTTTAGCAATATTTAGGGATGGAATTCTAAAAGCTGCTGCACAGCTGAAAGCATCTGTACTTTTTAAGGTTAAATTAACTGTTTCACCTTTTTTAACTCTAATATAGTTAGGGAAATATCCATTAGCTTTTATATCTATCTCTGGATTTTGGGTGATAGGTGTTTCATTTTGAGTGGCTTGTGCTTGGTTCCTGGCATTTCTGCTTAAATCAATCGATACAGATGGTAAGCTTATGGGTGATCCTGCTGCTACTAAAGCCCCATTAGCAGATGTGATACCTAGATAGAGGACTAAAAGTCCAGCTAATTTTAAAAACCTTCCCTGAAAATTATCACCTAAAATAGTGGTTAGAAATCCAACTCCAAAAAATAGTGGAGTTGTACCCAAAACAAAGAAAAACATAATTAGTGCACCAAAAAGAGCATTAGCTGATGAGATAGCCAGAGTTTCCATGGCAATGGTTGTTCCACAAGGAATAAAGACAGTCAACGCCCCCAGAAAAGCCGGAGCAAATAAATCCCTGCTTTTTGATTGATTTCTGACCATTCTGGTAAGAAATCTGGGGGGTTGAATAACAGCATACCGAAAGATTGGATGGACATTAAGTAAATTTAAAGCGATCACAACCATATAGACTCCTGCCATAAACTGCATAATAGTTTGAACATTGGGTGATATGTTTAAGGCTCCTCCAAAAGCTCCAAGGATAAATCCCAAAATTGTGTAGGTAACAAGTTTCATGACAAGAAAAGCCAAAGTCGCAAAAATTGTATGTTTGGATCCCCTAGCTGCAATGGTTGAAGCAAGTAAACCTCCTTGTACAGCAAGACAAGTTAATCCTCCTACTGTTAAGCCACTTCAAAATATTACTCAAAGCTTCATAGTTTAGTCCTCTTTAGCAGTAGCGAATTTGAGACTACTGATATAGAACTAGTTGCCATAGCAACCG
>OBEQ011395859.1_pt1 | contig 18806 bp, 33 predicted proteins | sample 1670901 | NCBI WGS metagenome assembly OBEQ01 (sample SAMEA104232315, study PRJEB22302) | groundwater metagenome | biome: forest; feature: aquifer; material: groundwater | place: USA | collected 2011-08-07 | depth 5.4 m
GAAATCCTAAATTCTAAACAAATACAAATAACCAAAATACAAAATGTTTAAACAATTAAGTATTTTGTTATTGTTTCGAATTTCGATATTTGAATTTCGAATTTATTAGATGTATTATAGCAAACTATCCTATAAACAGCAACAGCTATGTTAAAACCGTTCGGCAATTCTCAGAAGCGCTGTCATTGCGACCAAAGCGTGATAATTTTATTCACGACTTTCGCTGTCGTCATTGCGAGGAGTGCTATAGACTCAGCACGACGTGGCAATCTTCCTAATTTGGAAAATCCTCACCCATTCGACTTCGCTCAGGGTAAACTTCCTCGTGCCGCCGGCATAGCCTTTGGCGACGCACGGCAGGATGAAAAAGTTTAAGCTCGTATCTTGCTGAATTATTATATGCCGGTGGTATATTTTCCGCAACGGAGAAATTTTGGAGAGGAAATAATTTTTTTCTTTACCCTGCAACCTCCGAAGTTGCAGCTAGGAATTAATTCTTAGAACGCTGGGAGACAAAATTATTGGAATTTAAAAGTGGAAAAAATACTATCAATTACCTTTTGATCTAATCCGGTGGTATAAAGTTCTATAATACTCCCTTTTTTGTCATTTATAAAAACGGCAGGGCCTGATGGTCCCGCTCCAGGAATCCCATTTACTAATACTGCGTCAGAAGACTGAAAGTAATTAGGTTGCTCTTTTAAAATATGCACAGCGGAATTCATAGAGTATAATTTTTCTACATACTCTTTGGCAGTTAGATTATTAGTGTTATCAAATATAGAGATGCCCACATATGGTCCTCCAAACTGGTTATTATCAGACCGTAATCTTACAAGTTCATCTTCATTACTACCATCGTGCTTACCATTTCCTTTTGTTTCATACCAGCTAGAAGGGTATTGTATAGACAAATTATACTGAGAATTTGTATATGTTTTCCAATTTGTTGTATCACTCGTTTGATTTTGATCTATGAATTTAAAAGTTGTAATCATTAAATTATAAATATCCAGATAATGACCCTCTCTTCCTCCTATCTCGATTGTGGAAGATTTATCATTTGGTAACTCAAAAAATGTTGTGTATCTTTTTATAGCAGGTCCAAATGAACCATTAGGTTTCCATTCTACTAAATAACCAGCAGTACTAGCTTCCGCGGTTATTTTCTTTATAGACTGAATCACTTGAGTTGGCGAAGTTTCTATATTACCATTTGTCTCTATATATTTAATATAACTTTCCAAGGAATCATCTATGGTTGGACGATCACTCATAGTAGCTTTCTTATTAATTCTAATATCTATGTCGCTGTTCCCATAACCTGGTTCGCCCCTTGGAGCTGTAAAATAGCTTAAATCACCAACATTAGAAGTAGAGAAAGATTTCCAGTTTGAAGGATATTTGATGCTGTATTTATTATTTGTAATTGTATATGTTTGCCAAGTGGTAGTCGGATTTGGAATTGAGGTTGGTGTAGATTTAGTAGCTTCTTGCTGTGCTTGCTTTATAGGTTGATTTTTTACACCAAGAAGATATACTCCTCCTAAAACAATTATCAATGATGCAATACCTATTAGAAAAAGTCGTATCCATTTTGAGAAAGTACTACTTTTGTTTTGAGTTGGCTGGGTTGGTTGTTGCTCAACAGGAGAAGTTATTGGAGTTTCAGAAGTTATTGAGTTTTGTGTTATATCTTCCATTAACGTAAGTATTTCAAATACTAACAGTTAAGTCAAATTTGCCTAGTTCTTATAAGGATTTTATTCCAATTTATTAACTTCTCTTTCGGGCAAAGTAAAATTTTCTTTGCTTACTATTCTATTGCCGGTTTTTTAGTTCCAATTTCAGTTGGTTACATATTGTTCTAGGAAATTTTGGCGCCCCTTATTTTCTATAAACCTCTCCATGGGTGCCTATTTTTACAAACAGCGCTTGATTTTCTGAAACTCGAATATATACCATACGAATACTCATTGTTATAGAAATACTCCACATAATTCCCATATTGCCAGTTAATTTATGTGTTCTAAGCGATGGATGTTTAGGATCTTCTTCAAAAAGCGCTATTTGTTTTTCTATTCTTTTTGCAAGTTTTTTATTTTTTTGAGCAATTCGAGTAATTTCTTTTTGGACGTATGGAGAAAATTTAGCCTTCATTGTATAGCTGCTTAAAAAAGTCTTTGGCATCCACTGCTTTATCTAAATCTTTAAGAGCTTGTTTTGCTGCATTCTCTGTTTCCTCGGATGCCTTAAAAACTGGGTATTCTTCGTCTTCTACATCTTTCATAATAATATGCTTTACATATTGGGTTAAAGGCACGCCAAATTTACCCGCCTTTGCTTGTAGCAGGCTTTGTAACTCTGTTGGTAGATTAATTTTGAGTTGTGTAGGTGAATTCATATATCTATACCCAATTATCACCCATTTTATACCCATTTTGGTATTATGTCAAACGGAGAAATTTAGTGTTATTATGAGGTAAAATCTTAAAAGGTTTTAAACAATTTGTTATCAACAAGCACTTGTACTTTTTTCTTCCTAAAAGCTGCAAAAGGCGCTGCTATAATTATCTGAAATGTCACTGTATGTTTTTCTTTTTCACCAACCTCAACAGTAAAAGGACCACTTAACCAACTAACTCCGTTTATATCTGTCTTATTTCCATCGATAAAAACACTAAATCCCCCACTCCAAAAACTTATGGTAAATGACACAGTGTGTTTCTCTTTATCTCCAACACTAAATTCTTCTTTTTGATTCATGTTTTAATAAGTTCTATTTTATTGTAATAAAACTTCCATCAGAAAGCAATGTCTATCCGCACCTTTTATTTTTAACTGTCGACAAATTGTCGACACTTCATTATTATTTAGTGAGGATTATGGAACCTTTTTCTGTTATCGCAACCGTGCGTTCGAAAAGGCCAGACATGTATCAAGCCATTAACTATTCTATAATTTTACTATACAAATTTTTACTTGCCTACTCTTGAAAATATTATTTTTGGGAATAACTTATATTTCCAAACTAAATTCCACAAGCGCTTTTTTGATTATTTCATCGTCAATATAAAATCCTTTTTTGTAAATAACCTGTTCGGAATAGTCAATGTCTTCAAAATAAGCAAGTTGAGTCCTAAAAATTTTCTCATTAAATTCGTTGCCGAAAATTTCCACACTCTTTACCGTTATCTCGGAAATGGTATGGTGTGCTTTTAGAATAAAATACAAATCAACATAATCTTTCCATTTTGCCCTGCGACCAAGTGCAAACGCTTTCATAGCGGCAAGAGTAAGAATGTCGGGCATTTTAATTATTTCGTCTAAAGATTCCGAATAATTGATTTTATAGGGAAATTGAAAAAAGGTTAATTTAACTCCAGTTATTAAAAATGTAAACTCTCCTTTTTTATTGACCAGCACAGTATCAATGGTTGCGCTTTGGGAAATTTTATTTTTTATTGAGTAATTATTAAATCCATCAAAACTAAATAAATCAAAATCAATTGATTCCCGATGTCCGAAATGAAGTGCTACTGCTGTGCCTCCTACTAAACCGAATTTTTTTGAAAACAATTTGAGGACTGGCAGAAGCTTTAATTGTGCTTCTGTTAAAACATCTCTATGCATATTTCTGAAAATACAACTGAAAATAATTTTTTACTTCAGGACGGTAGTTTATCCTTGGACGATTTGTTTGCTTATAGAAAATCTTTGCGACTTCTTGCATACCAAGAAAGGAAATTAGTTCTCTAACATCGTTCATATCTCCATAATTCAAAATAGCCTCAACTACTACTTCGTTTGAAAGGCCGTCATAATTCTTAGTCGACCAAAACAAGTACTTTCTTTTTCTCACAAAATCACCAATAGACATACTGTAATTATAACATATTTTCCTGCTATGCATTCTGCTGGTGAGAGTATAAATTTCCTGATTTTTCTATTTCGTGAGGATTATGGGACCGTTTTCAGTAATAGCAACAGTGCGTTCGAAAAGGCCGGACATGCTACCATCGCTGGTTTTAATTGTCCAGCCATCGTCGTTGGCATACACAACGTCTTTTTTGCCCATATTGTAAATAACTTCTATGGCAATAGTCATGCCTACTTTAAGCAGAGGAGTTTTTTCCAGTTTGCCAACCAAATACCCCGGTACTTCTGGGTCTTCGTGCAATTCCCGCCCAACCCCATGCCCAATAAGAGAACGAACAACCGAATATCCCCCACCTTCTACAATTTTTTGGATAGTTCCAGAGATATGTCCAATCCTGTTTCCCGGTTTTGCCTGCTTAATCGCTTCCTCCAACGCCTTTTTCCCCGTCTCCAAAAACACATCCACCGCGTCTTTTTTGTTTTGAGTTTTGAGATTTGAGTTTTGAGATTTGACGCGCAGCGTCTGTGACATATCCGTATGAAATCCTTTGTAGTATACACCACAATCTATACCAAACACATCTCCATGAACAAGTTTCCTGGCTGTTGGCACACCATGCACAACAACATCGTTTAACGATATACATGTGGCATGTTTATACCCTGCCACTTTTTTAAACCCAGGATACCCACCAGCAGCACAAATAAGCCTGTCTGCCATTACATCTAATTCCACTTCGGTTACCCCTGGCTTTGCAGCATCCAACACTGCAAACAAAACATCTGCCAATATTTTGCCCCCAATACGCATTGTGTCTATTTCTTTTTCTGTCTTTATCGAAATCATATTGTTTTCGTCATTCTGGGGAGCCGTGCGACTCCAGAATCTGATTCTGGACAAGCCAGAATGACGCTACATTCCAATTTTTCCAAGAACAGCATCAATCTGCGCATGCAGCATATCGAGGTTGTCGCCGCTATTGTCTACCATATAGTCAGCTATCGCTATTGGTCCCCCTTTGTTTAATTTTTCAATTTCCAAAACATCCCGCTCATAACATTGTTGCATTGGAATTGGACGGACTGCCCGTTTTCCCAACCGCTCGTATCGCTTTGCCCGAGGAACAAATACGTGAACAAGAATAATGCCAGGAAATGCTTTTGCAAGATAGGTATACTCTTCCCATGAATATAATCCATTAATGGCAATGGTGTCGTTTTGTAAAAATAATGAGTCTATCTGGGGTCTTGCAAGCACTGCGTATGCCGCCATTCCTTCTTTTTTGCGTATGTCTTCCCGAAAAACGCGTTCGTTTTCTTGTGTCAAAGGCAACCCTTTTTCCTGCAATGCAATATCAGTTAAATCTCCAAACCGAACAACGGGGATACCAAGTGTTCGCAGATATGCCGTAACTTCTGATTTCCCAGAACCTGCCATGCCAACGATTGCAAGAAGTACCTTATTTGCCATGACCTTGTGTTATTTTTTGCATTATTTCTTTATGAATTTCCGAGACGCTCTTTTCCCCATTTATTTCAACCAAAATGCCTTTTTTTCTATAGTACTCCAGTACCGGTTCTGTAAATTTATGAAACGATTCAATTCTTCTAAAAATTGCTTTGAGAGTTTCATCCTGACGAGACTCATCGTTTCTTCCTGCAAGTCGCCATAAGGCTTCTTTATCTGAAACATTTAAATACAATACTTTATTTATACCATTTCCAAACGCTTCTGCCTGAGCTGTGGTCCGTGGAAAACCATCCAGAATATACCCATTTTTGTATTCTAGACGGGAAAGATATTCCTGAACAATTTCTAGTGTCTTGTCGTCTGGAATTAAATACCCAGCATTCATGACCTCTTTTATGTATCTTCCTGTTACTGTTTTTTCTTTTGCCAGTTCTCGAAAAATATGCCCCGTCGATACATACGGAATATGTAATTTATCAGAGAGTAAATTTCCCTGCGTGGATTTTCCCGATCCCTGAATGCCAATAAGAACAATTTTCATATATTAAGACGTAAACCGGTCGTAGTTTCGCATAACAAGCTGCGATTCAATACCCCGTACCGTTTCCAAAACAACAGACACAACAATTAAAATACTTGTTCCACCAAGGAGTAATGTTTGCACTCCAGTTGCCATTCTGGCAAGTGTTGGTAAAATAGCGACACACCCTAAAAAGAGTGCTCCAGCTAAAGTAATCCGAGTTAGAATATAATTGAGGTAATTTGCTGTTGGCGTCCCCGGGCGAACTCCTGGAATAAATCCGCCATATTTTTGTATTTCTTCGGCAATTTTTTTAGGATTAAAAATAACAGCAGTATAAAAATACGTAAACCCAACAACAAGTAAAAAATAAAACACGTTATAAAACGCCCCGTTGGGATTAAAAAGCGAGGTCAAAAAAATGCCAATGCCATGAAACGCAACGTTTTTTGCAGATGACAAATAATTTCCAATTAAAGCCGGCAACAAACCCAAAGACACAGCAAAAATAATAGGAATTACCCCTGCCTGGTTTAACCGCAAAGGCAAATGCGTTGTCTGCCCGCCATACGTTTTGTTACCCCGTACCCGTTTTGCATAGTACACCGTTATTTGCCGAACTGCTTCGTTCATAAATACAATCGCTGCAACTACAGCAATTCCCATGACCAAAAACGACACAATGCTAAGTACATTTTCTCCAGTTGTTGTCGTTGCTGTCTGTTGGATAACAACTGGCATTCGGCCAACAATCCCTGCAAAAATTAATAAAGAAATTCCATTCCCAATACCTTTTTCTGTTACCAATTCTCCAAGCCACACCAAAAGCATAGTTCCTGCAGTCATGGTTGCGATAAAAGAAATAAGTTCTAGGGGCGTTAAAATGGGAATAATCGACTGGCTCCGAAGCAACGCATACGTACCCATGGATTGCACTACTGCCAGGGGAACAGTTAAAAACCGCGTATACTGGTTTATTTTTTGCCGCCCGGCATCCCCTTCTTTGGACATTTCTTCGAGCTTTGGGAAAACAAGTGTGGCAAGTTGCAAAATAATAGAAGCGTTAATGTATGGGTTTAAGCCAAGCGCCATAACAGAAAAGTTGGCAAGTGTTCCACCGGAAAAAATGTCTAGAAGTCCTAAGAATTGATTTTGGGAAAAAAGTGCCTTAAGGCTGGCAAGATTAACACCGCTTACCGGAATGTGGGCAAAAAGACGAAAAACAATTAAAATGACTGCAGTAAAAAGTATTTTGTTCCGAACGTCTTTTGTCTTTATGCTGTTTTTAAAAATGCTAAAGACATCCTTCATTGATTAGATTATACAATTTTTCCGCCTGCTTTTTCTATTTTTACTCGCGCGCCTTTGGACATAGGCAGTTTAATTGTTAGAGCAACACCAAGTTCCCCGTCTCCCAAAATTTTGACTCCATACACTTTTGCGTCTTCTTTTGTCACAATCTTTTTGGCTATAAGTGAATCTAGATCAACCGTTGCATCTTTTGCAAAAAGGTTTAAAATTTTTACATTTATCGTTACCGGTCTTTTTTTAAACACTTTGTTTCTTCCTTTACCTCTGCGAAATGGCAAACGCTTCATAAGCGTTAATGCGCCTCCTTCAAAATATAAAGGAACACTGTTGCGTGCTTTTTGTCCTTTTGTTCCACGTCCAGCTGTTTTTCCCCGCCCAGACCCATGCCCCTGTCCAAGCCGTTTCTTTTTTGTTTTCGTAAGTTTTTCTAAATTTGTTAAATTCATGAAACCTTCTTTCTGTCTTCGTAACGCTCTGAGATTCTACTGAGCGCCTCCAATGTTGCGTGCACGTTGGATGCCTGGTTTTTTGTCCCCAAAACTTTAGATGATATATTATGAATCCCTGCTGCTTCGACAACACTTCGTACTGCTCCGCCGGCAATAACCCCGCTGCCTTTTGGCGCTGGTTTTAATAACACTATTGCTGCACCAAGTTTTACCAAAATTGGTAGAGGAATTGTATCGTTAACAATTGGCACAGACAACATATGTTTTTTTGCAACATCCACACCTTTTCGAATAGACGACGAAACATCGGCTGCTTTACCAAGTCCAACGCCTACTTTTCCTTTGCCGTCTCCAACAACTACAAGCACAGAAAATCCACGTTTATTGCCCCCTTTTGTCTTTTTCGACACTCGGTTTATTTGGACTATTTTTTCTTTAAATTCTTTATATTCTCTATCCATTAGAACGTGAGTCCTCCATCTCGTGCACCATCGGCAAATGCTTTTACCCGACCATGATACCGGTAACTTCCTTTATCAAATCTAACAGCTGTAATCTTTTTTTCTAATGCTTTTTTGCCCAAAATAATACCTAGGTTTTTTGCTTTTTCTGTATTTGAACCTTTTTTTGTATCCCCCAGATCTTTTTCCGACACAGAAACAAGCGTTACTGCTTTTTTGTCATCAATAACTTGTGCATAGATGTATTTAAGTGATCGAAATACCGTTAGTCTTGGTTTTTCCAAGTCATGCGACAGCTTTTTTCGTGTCCGCATTGCTCTTTTTTGTATCCTTTTATCTTTATTCATATATTTACTCGTGAATCTTAAATCTTATTTACCTCCAACTGCTTTCGCTGCTTTTCCAGCTTTCCGTCGTATATGTTCTCCTGTATATTTTATACCTTTTCCTTTGTATGGTTCTGGCGGCTTAATTGCCCGAATAACTGCTGCTGTATTTCCAACGAGTCCTTTATCCATCCCCGTTACGGTAATTGCATTTTCCGAAACGCCAAAGGTAATGCCATCTGGCGCGACAATTTTTACGGGATGAGAAAATCCAACCGAAATAGATAAATCCTTCCCCATTACTTGGGATCTATACCCAACACCAACCAATTCCAACTTTTTGGTAAATCCATCCGATACTCCCTTGACCATATTAAAAATCATAGACCTGGTCAGTCCAAACAAGGCTCTGTTTTCCTGCATACCTTTTTTGAGAGTCACGGTAATTAAATCATCGACAATGGCAACCTCTATACCAACGGGAATTGGAAAACTAAGTTCTCCTTTTGGCCCTTTCACAACAACCTTGCCATTTTCGTTTACTGCCGTAACTCCTTCTTTTATACTAACTGGTATTTTCCCTATTTTTGACATATGTTTACCAAACTCTAAACAACGATTCTCCACCAACGCCTCGTTTTTTTGCTTCTTTTGCACTTAAAATACCCTGGTTTGTCGACAAAATTTCCAAACCTGCAACCATACCAGATCTTCTTTTTGCCCCACCCTTAGCTTTAGCATATACACGTAACGATGGTTTGGAAATAATAGAAACATCCACCAATACTGGTTTTCTTCGATTGTATTTAATCTGCCCAACCAATACTTTTCTGTTTTCTATTTCTTCTTCGATAATGCTTTCCAAAAATCCTTCTTTTGTTAATAATTGCCCAATTGCAATATTAATTTTGGAATAGGGAAAAACAACTGTCCGGCGTCTGGCCATACAGGCATTTTTTAATCGAATAATAAAATCTCCTAATTGATAACTCATAATAATTTTTACCAGCTGGCTTTTACAACGCCTGGTAGTTCTCCTTTCATGGCAAGTTCTCGAAAACATATTCTGCACAATCCAAACCGTCGCATGTATGCCCGTGCCCTGCCACAAAGATTACAACGGTTGTGATCCCGCACAGCAAATTTCTGTTTTTTATCAAATTTTACAATACTCGATTTTTTCGCCATATCTTTTTATTGTCATGCCGGACTCGATCCGGCATCTCGTTCTATTTCTCTTTTTGGAACGGCATTCCTAACATCTCGAGTAACACAAGCCCTTCTTTTTCGTCTTTTGCTGTTGTAACAATAACAATTTCCAGCCCCATTGTTCGTTCTACTTTTCCAAGATCAATTTCTGGGAACACCGTGTGTTCCGACAATCCTAATGTATAGTTGCCCTGTTTGTCAAATTGGCGCCGGGACACACCCCGAAAATCCCGAAGCCTGGGCAAAACAATACTAATTACTTTTGTCAAAAAATCGTACATGCGTTTGCCCCGAAGCGTAACAACAACACCAATTTGGTCGCCTTCCCGCAATTTAAATGTAGCAATCGATTTTTTAGCCCGCGCAATTTTTGGCTTCTGGCCGGTAATTTGCGTAATAATTGCCGTTGCACGTTCTATGTTTTTTTTATCCGCAACTGCGTCTTTTACTCCCATGTTGACAACAATCTTTGTTATATGGGGAACTGCCATGGTATTTTTTGTCCTCAGTTTTTGTTGTAATGCTTTTGCTATTTTTGTTTTAAATTGTTCTTGTAATCCTTCGTTCATAATACTATTGTTCGAGTACCCCTCGGGCATCTTCGACCCGTCGAGAACTATATTGCCTGTTTACACTTTTTACATATTCTTTCTTTTTTCCCTTTTGTAATTACATATCCAATTCTTGTTTGCTCATTGCATTTGGGACAGATAAGCATAACGTTTGCCACGGGTAATGGTTTGGTCAATGTTATAATTTCCGACTTTTGCGTTTGCATCCGCGCTTTCATATGCCGCTTGTACTGATTAGCGCCAGTTACCGTTACTTTATTAATTTGTGGCCATACTTTTTCTATTTTTCCAGTTTTATCCTTATCTTTTCCAGCAACAACTTTAACCTCGTCCCCTTTTTTTAATTTCATATTATAAAACTTCCACCGCCATACTGGCGATTTTTGCAAATCCTTTGTTTTTTACTTCCCGGGCAATTGGGCCAAAAACCCTGGTTCCTCTGGGATTTTTGTCTTTTTGATTGTCTATAACAACACCTGCGTTATCCGAAAAACGAATATACGACCCGTCTGGCCGCTTGTGTTCTTTTCGTGTCCGAACAAGCACAACCTTTACCATTTCCGAATCCTTTACCTGCCCAGTTTGGGATGCTTCCCGAACAACACAATGCAACACATCTCCAACGTACCCAAATTTTCGCCTTGAGCCACCATAAATATGCATAACAACTAGGGCTTTTGCACCACTGTTATCTGCAACTTTTAATATTGTTCTTTGCTGAATCATATTATTGTAATACCTCCGAAATTTTAAATTGTTTGTCTTTGGAAGCCGGTTTTGTTTCGACAATCATAACTGCGTCTCCAACAACTGGCGAAAATCCTTTTGTATCCACTTTAAATTTTCTATGTCTTGTTTGCCTTATTTTATACAACGGATGTGTTTTTATTTGTTCAACCACAACAACTGCTGTGTTTTGCATGTTTGCCGATTTTATTATTCCTTTTAATGCTTTCATATTATTTTGTTTTATGCTTACTCAAAGCTTCTACCATTTGTTTTTCTTTTAAAATTGTGTGTATTCTGGCTAAATCTTTCCGTTTATGTAACAAAGAACTTGTATTCTTAACCTTTCCCCGTTTATTGTCAAGCGACAGGGTAATAAGCTCGTCTTTTGCTGTCGCCAACAAAACAGCCAAATCTTTTACTGTTCTTTCTTGTAATTCTTTTCTGTCTTTTGATTTCATATTTACTGTTTTGCAACAATCCTGGATTTGACCGGCAATTTATGCGACGCTAACCGAAGCGCAGCATACGCAATATCTTTTGTAACCCCACCCATTTCAAAAAGCATCCGTCCTGGCTTAACAACTGCTACATATTCGTACACATCGCCTTTTCCACTTCCCATGCGGGTTTCTGCTGGTTTTTTTGTTATCGGCTTATCTGGAAAAATCCGAATCCAAATCCTTCCTCCACGCTGTGTATAATGGGTAATGGCACGCCGAGCAGCTTCTATTTGTCTACTTGTTACCCATGCACGGTCAGACGAGACTAGCCCATATTCTCCAAAAGACACTTCGGTTCCACTATGTGCCATACCCCGCATTCGCCCCCTGTGTAATTTTCTAAATTTCGCTCGTTTTGGTACTAACATATATTCAGCGTTTAGCGGTGAGTCTCGTAGCGTTTCGTTTGTTTTGAACTATACGCTAGGCGCTATGTGCTACACGCTATCCTGTGGTTTATTAATCCACACTTTTACCCCTATATATCCTTTTTTTGTTAACGATGGCACGCTGGCAAAATATACATGTTCGCGAATGGTCGATAGTGGCACTGTTCCCCGTTGTACTTTTTCTCGTCTACTAATTTCGGCGCCGTTAATTCTACCTGCTAAAAGAATACGCACACCCTTTGCACCAGACGACATTACTTTTTCTGCAGCCTGAAGCATTACTCGCTTGTAAGACAAACGCTTCATAAGCTGATCAGAAATAGACGTTGCTACCAAAAATGCATCTAAATTTGGTTCTTTCACAGGTTCTATACGAATATCTAATTTCGATAAATTTTTGGTTGACTTGTTAAATCCCTGCATAATTTTTAGCAAATACTTTTTTAAATCCTCCAGCCCTGTTCCTGCTCTGCCAATAACAATACCGGGGCGCGACACAAACGCCGTAATTTTTACATTATTAATTGACCTATCAATTTGAATTTTCGCAACGCCGCCTATTTTTAACTTTTCCATAAGTTTTTTACGAAGAACGTAATCTTCTAGCAACGTTTCTTTATATCTGCGTTCGTCAAACCAATGACTTGACCAGTCGTACAATGGACCAAGTCGCAATGCTAGTGGATTAACTTTCTGTCCCATATATTTATTAGCGTTTAGCGGTGAGTCTATTAGCGTTTAGTTTGTTTTGAACTATACGCTAGACGCTATACACTACTTTTCTCCTTCCAATATTATGCGTATATGACTTCCTCGTCTTTTGTATGGATGCACACGGCCCCTGGTCGATGGCCGAAATCGCTTCATTGCCGGTGCTTGTGTTACTTCGATACTTTTAATAACGAGTGTTTCTTCTTTTAACTTTGCGTTGTTCACTGCGTTTGCAATGGCACTTCGTAGTGTTTTTTCAAGGGACACCGATGTTCTTTTTTGCAACAGCGCCAGCATACGCAAAGCCTTTGCAACAGACACATTTCGCATTGCATCTGCGACAAGACGAACTTTTCGTGTACTAATTCTAATATTGTTACTTTCTGCTCGTACTTCTTTCATATAATTCTCTTTGTCCTCTTGTCATTGCGGACTCCGATCCGCAATCTCGTTCTTATGAGATCCCGGGTCAAGCCCGGGATGACAAAAGAAAACTACGTTTTAGAGACTTCACGTGCTACTATTCTTCCGTGCGATCGAAATGTTCGGGTTGGAGAAAATTCTCCAAGTCTATGTCCAACCATGCCTTCGACCACAAATACATTAATAAAATTCTTTCCGTTATGCACCGAAAACGTGTGTCCGACAAAATCTGGTGGAATTTGCGTTGCCCGCGACCATGTTTTAATTGCCACGCGATTACCGCCCTGTTTTTGGGTTATAACTTTTTTCATTAATTTTTGGTCAATAAATGGCCCTTTTTTCGTACTTCTTCCCATAGATTATTTCTTCCTGTGTTTTCTTCGTTGTAAAATGTATTTATTCGAATATTTTGTTTTATTTCGTGTCTTTCCAACTGCTTTTCGCCCTGCATATGTTTTTGGCGACTTCATACCAATACCACTGCGTCCTTCTCCACCCCCATGTGGATGAGATCTAGGGTTTTGTGCAACTCCCCGAACCGTTGGTCGTATTCCCCTGTGTCTACTTGCTCCTGCACTTCCTAAGACTTCGTCTTTCCAGGTAATATTTCCCAATTGTCCAACAGTTGCTAGTCCTGCCCCATTAACTTTTCTTACTTCTCCGGATGGAAGTTTTAAATGAATAAATCCACCTTCTTTTGCCTGCACAACTGCACTTGTTCCAGCACTTCGTGCCATTTGTCCACCCTTACCTGCGGTTAATTCTACATTGTGTACCGTTGTGCCAAGTGGCAAAACATTCATTGGCAGGGCATTGCCAATTCTAACGTCTGCATCTGCTCCCGCCATTATAGCATCTCCAAGCTTTAAACCTTCGGGCTTTAATATATATCTCTTTTCTCCATCGCTATATTGCACAAGTGCTATGTCGCATGTTCTGTTTGGATCGTATTCCAGGGCAATAACTTTTCCTGTAATGCCAAACTTGTTTCGTTTAAAATCTATAATGCGTAAAAACCGTTTATGTTGTCCCCCCTGATGCCGCATTGTTATCTTGCCGCTTGCGTTTCTACCCGAATTTTTCTTTTTTATTCTTTTTAACTTCATATAATTAATTTCTAACTTTAAACTTTTAACTTTTCACTTTTAACTATTTTTCGCCAATATCGAACCAGTCAATTTTTTCGCCTTTTTGTAACGCTACCCGTGCTTTTTTCCAACCAGTAACTTTTTCTTCCCGTTTTTTTGGGCCTGTTTTTATGCGGCCTCCTTTAACAATATTGGTAAAAACAGAAACAACATGGACTTTAAATAAATCTTCAACACGCGCTCGTATTGCATCTTTACTTGCCGAAATTTCGACAACAAATGTAAATTTACCAGTTGCTGCGTCTTTCATAGAACTTTCCGTAATAATTGGTCGTATAATAACGTTTTTCATTTTTTTATTTGTCATTGCGGACTCCGATCCGCAATCTCGTCGTCATTACTTCTTTATGTAATGACCTATGAGTTCCTCGAGTGCTTCTTTTGCAAACAAAATTCTTCTGTAGTTTAAAACGTCATACGCATTTAATTGCGTTGCATTAACCAGTGTGACGCCTGCAATATTTCGTGCTGCGCGTTTTACGTTTTCTGCTTCTTTTGCCTGGACAAAAAGCACCTTTTTTAATACTCCTTTTTTGCGATCAGAAAGTGTAAGTTTTTCTAAAACCGAAACCATCTCTTTTGTTTTTGGCGCAAGCTTTGCAAACCCGGACACAACCATAATTTCTTTTGCTTTTATACTGCCCGACAGTGCAGAAAACAGCGCTTTTTGCTTCATTTTTGTTGGCATTGTCCGGGAATGGTCAAATGGTCTTGGCCCATGCGCAATGCCCCCACCAACAAAAAGTGGAGCTCGAATTCCACCATGTCGCGCTCGTCCTGTACCTTTTTGTTTATAAATTTTTCTCGTTGATCCCCGTACTTCTCCTCGTGTTTTTGTCGATGCGCTACCAGCCCTTTGATTTGCCAAATATACCCGCACTGCCTGGGCTAAAAGCTGTTTGTTTTCTGCTGCGCCAAAGATTTCTTTTGGCAACGCAAGTGATTCCAAAACTTTTCCTTTTGTATCAAGCACGTCTATACTTACCGATCCTTTTTTAGAACCAACAGCCTTAACCGTAGCTTCGACCTTTTTTTTTACAACTTTTTCTTTCTTTACCTTTGCGCTTTGCGCTGTTGTTTTGCTTGCCCCGCGAAGCGTGAGCATTGTGGGGAGTTTTGAGTTTTGAGTTTTGAGTTTCTTATCAGCCATTCTTCTCCTCCTTTATTTCTTCCTTTGGCTCCCCGGAGCTTTCAGCGGAGGCGGCTACTTTAGGAGCTTCCTCTCCCTCTGATACTTTTGATACTTCTTTACCTTTTGATACTTCTTTTTTATACAACGGTACTATCTTTTTCTTCGTGTCTTTCTTTTCGACAATAAGCATGCCGCCTTTTACTCCCGGCACTACTCCTTTGACCATTACTGAATCTTCCAGTACTTCGACAACTTCCAGATTTTTGAGGGTTACACGCTCGTTCCCCATTTTACCTGCCATTCTTTTTCCTTTATAAACTCTTCCCGGTGTTGTTGTCTGCCCAATAGACCCGGGAGCACGTTCCCGGTCGGACTGACCGTGGGTTCGTGGTCCACCTTTAAATCCATGTCGTTTTACAACACCTGCAAATCCTTTTCCTTTGGAAGTTCCTGTTACATCCACAATGTCTCCAACCGTTAAAACGTCTGCTACTTTAACAAAAGATCCAACTTCTGCTGCGTCTGCTGCTTCTTTATCCGAAAGGCGAATTTCCCGTAAAAAACGAGGGACTTTTTCTAATTTAGCTCCTCGTGCTTGTCCTTCCTGGGATTTTGTTGGTTTCTTTCTTTCTCCAAGACCAACTTGCATTGCATTATAGCCGTGCTTGTCTTTTGTTTTCACAAAAGTCACAGCAATTGGTGGGGTTGTAATTTTTGTCACAGGAATCCTAGTTCCGTCTTCCAGAAATGCTTGAGACTGTCCAGATTTTTGTCCTATAAATACTTGCATAAAAAAACCAAAAAAGCGACTACAAAGAGTCGCTTATCTTAAAAGACATTGCTTACTCCTTATGCCGTTAAATAAACCTCCTGTCGGCTTATCATGTTGATAATTAAAGATATTATATACAACTTACCCACGAATTGCAATAAGTTTTATCCAACCGTCATTCTGGGGAGCCGTGCGACTCCAGAATCTATTTATTTGTCATTGCGAGGAACGAAGCAATCTCAGATTCGTCATTCTGGCTTGTCCAGAATCAAATTGGAAATTTGAAATTGGATTATTGGTAGTATTGGGTTATTGGTAGTATTATCGTAGGGGTGGGGCGCGGGGTGGTAAGATAGTCGATAAGACAAAAAAGTCCTAAGACAAACCCTACGCACCCGCGCACAGCGCCCATTCACGAGTCGTTGCGAAACTAGTAATCAGGAGGGCTAAGAACAATACTGTTCCTATTCTGTCCTCCGAATGAGAATGTCAACTCCTTTCCATTGTTGTCCACCAACGCAAGTTCATTCATGAGGAGGACAAAATCCTTGTGCTCTCCATGACTTACGAGATGGAATGTGACGACCCCACGCTTTCTGATTGTGTAGCCCACGATTTCTCCAATCGGAAGATCGCCGGCCTTGAATGTGTGCCCCAAGAGAGGGGAGAACGCCAGATGTAAACTCATCAGATCCATGACTCGCTCCTTCCAAGCTGAAAGGCGAGTTTCCCCGCCGGCCGTACGATCGAGAGTGAGAAGCGAAGGGAACTAACCCCCGCCGTCCGAACGATTAGCTGAAAATGTGACGTTTGAGCCACATAACCAACCAGACTGGCATAATGATTGGTAAGACAGGAACAGTGAATATCCACGCTCCTACCTTCTCAGACGTTGAGAGATCATCCCACCTAGACACTGATCTTTTACTCCTTTTGTTTTGTTTCCCTGACTAGAAACGAATAATACATTTCCAATCTGGGAAACAAAACGTGTAAAATTTTCCGCCGCGTCAAACGCGGCTTCGGCAAAAAAACGCCACGCAACAATGTGAATGTGCCCTCCTTCGCTAAAGCTACGGCGGGCAAAGCCCTAAATAGTTTAGTAAGAAGATTTAAAATACAAACAAAACACAAAAGAGATAGCAAATATCTCTTATAATCTTATTTGCAAGTCGGATTGTAACAAAAATGGGGATAAATAACAATTATAGGGTGGACATATGAAGCTGCTCCATAACCCACATTCTTACAAGCGTTGTTGGGCCAATTCCTTTTTCTTTTGCTGTATAACGCAATTTTGTTAAACTGTCCGGGTCAAGTCTAATATGCAATCCTTCAGATAAATTTTTTGCAAATCGTACCTTAACCGGCGACAACTCATCCATAAGATCGGAAACACTGTGTGTTTCCCAAAATTTTGCTTCATCTTCTCTAGACGCAAATACGGGGATTTTACTTTTTTGTTTATGTTTCTTTTGTTTCATTTCCTATCACCTCCCTTGCCATCCTTAAATCGCTCCGTGAGCCGTGTTCGAACAGAACTGAAAAGGCGAACGGCAAGATTAGGATGGTCTTAGTCTATAGTAAAGCTTTGTGTCTTGTTTGTCTGCATCGTACGCAGTTATTGGATAATAACGACCTTTTCCTTTTGCTTCTAAAACTACGGCAATTACTCTTTCTTCCGCACTAATTCCAATAAGTACCAAACGTTTCTTCTTTTGTCCTTGCAGAATAACCGGATTTGTATGACAAACCGCTTCTACTTCGTCAGGAACAACATTATGCCGCATTATATGTGCAATATTCCATGCATCCCAAACGAGTTTTCGGACAAAAAGCATTATACTAAATGTAGCATATTGCGCTACAAAAAGCAACAGAATTATAAGGCATCATTGCGAGCATTTGAACGCAGCCGTAGTATTTATTTCTTAGTTCGTCACTCATGAGCATGCGTTAAAAAAATCTGACCGAGTGAGCGTTAAAAAAACTGAAAAGGCGGAGCAAAGCGTAGTCCGAGTGTTTAGAAAACGAGAGAAGATTTTGAGCACGCGCAGTCGTGACGAGAGCTTTTGGTACTTTTCTCGGCAGAAAAGTACAGAAGAAGTTTACATTTTTATAGCCACATCAACCCCGGCTGGGATTTCCAAATGGGTTAACTGGTCGATTGTTCTATCTGTTGGGGACATAATGTCTATTAATCGTTTGTGGACACGCATTTCAAAATGATCTCTGGCGTCTTTATCTATAAATGGGGATTTGTTTATTGCGTATACACTTCGCTCAGTTGGAAGTGGTATTGGTCCCACGACTTTTGCACCCGTCCGAATGGCGGTGTCTAAGATCTGCTGACAACAAGAATCTATCACTCTTGCGTCATAACTTTTTAAACGAACTCGAATTCTTCCTTTTGGCATTGTGTTTTAATGTACTTGGGGACAGATTAGGCTAAAATCTTGGTAATAACTCCGGCTCCAACTGTTTTGCCTCCTTCTCGGACTGCAAATCGGACGCCTTCTTCCATTGCAATGGGAACAATAAGTTTTACTGTCATTTTTGTACTGTCTCCTGGCATAACCATTTCGACACCCTTTGGCAAAGCAACTTCTGCTGTAACGTCTGTTGTTCGAATATAGAATTGAGGACGATACCCGGTAAAGAATGGTGTGTGTCGTCCGCCTTCTTCTTTGGTTAAAATGTATACTTCTGCTTCAAATTCCTTGTGTGGGGTAATACTACCTGGTTTTGCAATAACTTGTCCTCGTTCGACATCGTCTTTTTCGATTCCTCGAAGCAATAATCCA
>OBEQ010743428.1_pt1 | contig 18803 bp, 14 predicted proteins | sample 1670901 | NCBI WGS metagenome assembly OBEQ01 (sample SAMEA104232315, study PRJEB22302) | groundwater metagenome | biome: forest; feature: aquifer; material: groundwater | place: USA | collected 2011-08-07 | depth 5.4 m
AACTGCCTTATTCGCTTTGTCTGTCTGGATGAAAGAAGTTGCACTCCGCCAATCTTCTCGGTGGAAGCGTGGATTAAAAAGATAGACGCCAGTTGATGCAAGATTTACCAATAGGACACCAGCCACCGCGAGTCGTTGCCATCTACTACCCAAAGAACCTGCACCTACTGCAAGCAATAAGTAGAATGCCGGCAGAACAAAAAGCAGGCGAAAGTAAGAAAACCCGGAAGCAAAGAGTCCAAAAATGGCCACCAGCACAATTGGACCAACAAGCCAGAACCACAACAATTTTGTTTTTCCCCAAGGTCTAAATGCCCTTAAAAACAATAAACCCAACATACCTGTTGACATACCCACGAGAGCCGCGTAGAAAGTTTTGTCATAGGACGAAATTCTGCCAATTGTGAATTTAACCGGCACCAGTAGTAATTCTTTAACGTTTGTTTTACCCAAAATCTGCCACCAGCCGGGGGATCGAGACTCAACCGACAAGCCTGATGTAACTTGGGAAATAAAAGTCGGCAACCATGGAATAAAAAATAAACCTGTAATTAACAAAAAGAGCAACCATTTTTTACCTTCTTTCTGTATGCTCTCTCTGTCAAAAAAGATTAAAAAAACAATAAAAGTCACAATTAGAAAAACCGGAAGATAGTCTGTATAAACAAGAAGTAAACTAGACATTATTAATCCGGGTAAAGATTTCTTTAGAAAAAACCAAACAAAAAGTACGGCGAAAAAAGTTGCCGGAACATACATTCTCGCTTCTTGTGAATAATAAATATGAAGTGGGGCGGTTGCTAAAAAGAGAGCGGCTATCAGCCCAACTCTCTGCTCGAATACTCGCTTGCCTATTAAAAAAACAATTGGAATTGTGGCAACACCGAATACCACAGATAGGCTACGGGTTCCAATCTCACTTGCTCCAAAAATGCCAACCCATACCTTTAGCATTAAATAGTATAGTGGCGGATGAAAATCGCCGGGAGAAAATTTGGTTATAATCTCGGTAAATGATAAATCGCGGGCGACAATAACGCTTGTTGCCTCATCAAGCCAAAGTGACTGATTGAGATTTACAAAACGCAGGAAAACTGCTAAAACCAAAACAAAAAATAATATGGGGATTTTCATTTTGCTACTTTTTGCAAGATATAGAACTCAAGAATTCCTATGAATGTAGCCCAATCCTTCACCAGTTTGAAGAGTAAAAATAGAGGTGCTCGAAAATACAATGCTTTCCCGACACCCCCTATAAACGAAATGGGCAACGAAACTCTCAATAGAGCAATTAAGACTCCGATTAACCCCAGTTTATATTTCCGCTTTGCCATCCAACACGCCTGCATAAAAACTTCTCTCAAAGTACCGGGGTTACCGTGATAAAAAATTGCACCGGGAGCAACAATTGCTTCAACATTAAGTTTACCAGACAACGACTGGTCATCTGTGTATCCAGCTTTTGGATTAAATCCACCCGCTTTCTCAAATGCACTTTTTAAGATAGCCCTAAAAACCTTTTGTGTATCCGGATAGTCTTGAGGGTGCATCCTATCGCTAGGAAAACCGCGGTCCAAGTTCAAAAACCTAGCCCAGATGTTATCTTTATTTAGTAAATACTCCTCTTTACTAAATGTGCCAATCGCTTTTTTCTCAAGAATTGGTTGTATCAAATCTCTAATAAAATTTTTATCAAAAACCATGTCGCTATCTACAAAAACTAAAATTTCCCCTTTGCTATGGCTTACCCCAAGATTCCTTGCCGCCCCGGCTCCTTTGTGTTCCTGACGGAGCAATTTAGCATTTGGCATTTGCAATTTAGCATTTTTGACCGTGTCGTCGGTTGATCCATCGTCGACAAGAATTACTTCCATATCCTTGTAAGTCTGCCTTGCTAACGACTCCAAACATTCTCCGATAACATCTTCTTCATTGTAACTTGGAATAACAACTGAAACTTTCATTTTGAGTTTACGAGAAACAAGCTTTGCTTATCCCTCGTTGTTCCTCCTCGGGACAAGCTCTTGAAAGAGTGTCTCATACTTTTTTGCCACGTCATCCCACGAGAACTTTTCCGATTGTTTTCTTGGTATATTGCCCCACTTGTGGCTTAACGCATTTTCTAAAGCTTTTGTATATGCTGGTGTATCAGTAGGATCTACGAAAATCCCAGCATCTCCCACAATCTCTCGTCTTATCGGATCATCACTGGCTACTATGGGTAAGTTTGTTGCCATTGCTTCAAGCATTACTATTCCAAAAGACTCCCAAGGAGACGTTGGAAAAGTAAACAAATCAGCGCTTCTGTAAATCTTATGAATATCTTTATGAGCTGCTTCTAGAATTTGAAAACGTCCGGGTAGTAAAGCGTCACCCATCTTCTGTAATTCTTCTTTCAATTCGCCGCGTCCCACTAAAACCAGCGAACCCTTATCAAGACCGCTAACAGCCTTAATTGCCAATTGCAATCTCTTGAGAGGCACCAAGGCTGCAACACATAAAATAATAGGGTGTGATAATTGCAGGTTAACCTTTTCACCTTGGGCCTTGAATATAGCTGTGTCTACACCATTGGGAATTGTTACAGTCTTCACAAAAGGATTGACTTTCTTGGCCCATAAGGATGCATAAGACGTTGGTACAATAAATCTATCTGGAAAGCACCACAAATTGACTCTATCATCAATGCCCGGTCCAGATTGGCCTGGAATAACCAATTTCACACCGTGATGCCATGTCCATAAGCGACAAAAAAAACTTTGCCACCCACCATTAGTTGCAACAACCACATCTGTGCCGCTCTCTATCTTTTTCAGAGCAGCTTTTGTGAATTTTCCCACAAGAGTTGCCCAGTAATCTGTATAAAACCTAAATTTCCCTCCGGGTCTCTTCCAATCAACAGGTAGTGAAATGGAAACGAGCTTATACTTGGCATCCTTGACGGCAGGTCCATTTTGAAAGACAGTCACATCGTGCCCCAGGGCAACGAGGCCATTAACCAATTCGTGCACATACGTCTCAACGCCACGAAACATCTCTCCTGAATAAAAACTCAAAAAAGCAATTTTCATCCCTCGTCATTCCTTCTCGGGACAAGTTTCCACAACCAAATCCCGGATGCTATCTCCCTCTCTTTAGTGTAGTTTGCTTCTATCCATCTTGCAATTTTTTTAGGCTGATAAGTCCCTAAATCGTACGGATTGTCTAGTTGGGGTGTACGCCACACTACAACATCTGGTGGATTTTCTTCCCATTGGGAAATAATTTCTTCTTGCACGCCCGTAATTTCTAAATACCATCCGAAATTGTCCGTCCAACGTTTTGGAGGCAAGCGATTGGATAATACATAAAGCCCGGATTGCGGCCCAAGCAGAAATACACTCTTATTATCTGGTACAAACTCCTTTATAGCTTGTGCCAACTTTATGTCATCCTTACCATAAAATCGAGCTTCTTTTTGCCAATCACGGGAAATAACCGGCTGGTGAATAATTGGAAAAAGAACGCCAAAAAATAAAACAAAACCAACAAGTAATTTCTTTAGCTTCCATTCTCCTAAAACATACATAATTGTAATTATCAAAAATGCTAAGGCTGTCTGAAAATGGAAAAACGAGAATCGGGGATAGACGGCGATTAAGCTTCCAATTAAAAACAAAAAAAGAAGGGAGAGGTGATTATCTAGTAATAATTTACGTCGCACAATATTTATAACAAGACTCCCTAAGAGTGGCAAAAACAACAAAAATAAAATCAATGCCTCTCTTGTTGTAATACTCATTTGTACATAACCCGGATATCTCCCCCACTCGGTCAAAGGGTAGAGAATTGTCCAGTGAAAAAAATCCGATAGTGCTCCTTCTTGAATGAGCCGAAACAAAAGTGGAACACCTAAAATAAGTGGACCAAAGAAAATGTAGACCAAATCTTTAAACTTGGTGCGTCTTAACAGCAAAAATACAAAAAATAGAAAGAGAAAAATTATTACTGTTTGTTTAATAAGTACTGCAACTCCCAAAAGCAGTCCAGCAAAGAAAATCTTTCGGTGAAAAGCAAAAAATGTTGCCAAAAGAATTGGTGGCACTATAGCTAAATCAAACCAAAACATGTTGCCCTCAAGAAATGGTTGTAAAAAAACATAAAAGGCTAAACCTAAAAGCGAGATATCATTCCGATGGGTCAAGGTTTTAATAACCAGGAAAAGTAACAGGCTTCCGGTTAGAATAATAAACCATGCCGCTCCCTGCAGCACCAAAAGGTGGTATCCAAAAATGCTGTACACCCAAGAAAGTACCATCGTTAAAACAGGCGGATAGGGGTAAATCATATCTTTGTAAAGCAGAAATCCGTTATTGCGAAGATATGCGTAAGATAGCATCTCAGGCCAGGCAGTAAATTGGAGATTGACCAAAAAGAAAAGGTGGATTAATAAGAGTAGGAAAACCAAAATGTAAATTTTCATTCTTTTTGCGCAACCACTGTCAAGCCTGTACCAAATTTTAGTAGTGTAAGGATAAAAGCCGGTATTGCTGTTAGTACATTCATAAAAAATCTTTTCTTCCCTCCTGTAAAACTTTGCCAAACCTCAAGAAGCGGATTCCCGTAACCCCAAATTCCTGAGTGTGCTTCCCAATGAATTGATGCAAAACCAGATTTTTCAAGAATTCTAAAAAGAGAGTCTTTTGTAAAATGCCAATAATGCTCTTTTGGAAGAATATATGACCATTTTGTTCCCATGAGTCTTGCTGTAAAACTTCCAAAGTTTGGAACATCAATAAAAATCAAGCCATTTTTCTTGAGAATTTTTCTTGCTTTTCCAAGAACAGCCAGAGGATCTCTCATGTGCTCCAGCGTATGATTGAGAACAACTAAATCAAAACTTTCCAACTGAAGTTTTGCGCTCTCAAAAGTTTCATTAAGCGTCTCTATCCCCATTTTTTCTGCTGTCCCGACTGCTTCTTTAGATGGCTCCACCCCTAGCACATCCCAACCACATTCTGTAAGTAAATACAGAAGCAGGCCTGTAGACGAACCAATCTCAAGAGCTCTACTGCCTTTTATGAATCTTGAAATTATACCCACTCTTTTCTGGAAAATATTCAGGAATTGTTCTTTTGAGACTTTATAAACCGGGTCGCGGTGATATCGTTTATATCCAACATTGACACCCTCCGAGTGACTCGCACCCAGCCCGCAGTTTGAACAGCGGAAAATTAAAACCCCGCCAGTTGTACCAAATAATTCAAAGTTTCGGCCGCATGCAATACAAGAAGTTAGCATTTTTATACTCGTAGAATACGCCTTTTGATTTTCTTTAATGGCGTCTCGGCAAGTGACCGTGTCCAAAAACTAGCACTCATTTTCTCCCATGGCGACGGCGCTATCTCAGGTTTTGGTCTGAAAAACACCTCCGGGTAATAAAAATCAGCAGGAAATTCTCGGCCTAATTCATATTTGATTTTTTTTCTTCGGCCAACAACATTACTATCTTTCCCGCCAGAGGAGCGCGCCAAATGTGTCAAGTGTAAATATTTTGCCTCAACATATTTTACTCTAGTTTTTGTTCTTTCCTGAATGATAGTTTCATTCTTATCATAATATCCCTCCAATGGATAAGTCCCTTTTATATGAAGATCTGGTATTTTTCTGTTTATAGCACGAATATTTATGTGTCCCTTCCAGTCATGTATTTTGTATTTTCCCGCCTGTTCCTCCTGGTAATGATATATATCACCTATACTTGTAAAATAAGGGCTCACCAGAAAATCAAGTTTATTGCCATCTTTTTGTATTGCCTCAACAAGGTTCGTTATTGAGTCTTCCCACCAGACCTCGTCACCATCAACAATGAGAAACCAGTCGGTCTTTGTTTGCTCAAGCATTTTCTGTCTTAGTTGCGACACATCCTGAGCAGTTTTCGCAACAAGTTTTTGAAAATCTACTTTACTACCCAAAGTGTTTTTTATTTCTTCTGCAATTTTTACCGTATCGTCGTTACTCCCCGTATCCCAAAGTAAAATTTTATCGACATGTTGGGCAACCGCCATTACTGCATACCATAAAAAGCGCGCTTCATTTTTCACTAATGTTTGAACTGTAATTGTCATACTAATTTTTTAAACTCGCGCCACACAAAAAAATAAGTAACTGCTAAAGTCAGTGTGTTAGTAAATGCAAGAATAAAAGCAGGAGCTAAAATACCGATTGCAGGAATAAGAAAAATATTGCCAAAAACAATAATCGGTAAACTTACAAAAGACAATATAGTAATAATATATGGCTTGTTAAACCGGTAGATTAGGATATTAACTGCTGGCGTTGAAAGCGTAAAGGGAATAAAGGAAATAAGAAGCCATTGTAAAACCTGTGTTGAACTTTCATACGCTTTACCTAAAAACAAGGTAATAACTGGCGCTGCTAAAACTCCCAAAATAAGACTTGAGGCTAAAAGTACTGACAGACCGATAGATTTCTTAAAAAATGCAAAAAGTTCGTGCTTTTGACTAATTGATGCAAAACGCGAAGCAAGAACAGTTGCAAAACTTCCTACAATCAAAGGGAAACCGAGGGCAATACGGCTAGCAGCTCCATAAATGCCGGCATTAACGCTACCCACAATATTAAGTAATAGTAGAACGTCAATGCGTGAATTAACCGCAGACACTGCCTGATTGCCCGCCATCCATTTTGAAAAAGAAAAAACTTTTTTTGACAGGACGAACCAATTATTTGGAATACCAAGCGGCACCCTTTGCCAAACAAGGGAAATGACCCATGTAGCAAGCATACTCAATACAAATGCAGACAATACAGTCAAAAGATTGACCGTACCAGTAAGAACAAGCCCTAAAAGAAAAGCCAGACGCAGAATATTTGTCATTGCAATAAATAGAGCAGCTTTTCCCCAATTTTGTTTTGCTTGAAAAGTTACAATCTGTAAATCAACAAGTAGAACACCGAGAACTCCGATTGCTGTAAAGACTACAAGCAGACTATTTGTTGATTGGAAGATAAGGGGCGCAAACCATCTTGAGATAAGAATTAAGAAAAGACTTAGCAAAATTGCACTTGCAGCCCGTAAAAAAACAATGGTTTTATAAATTTCCTGTGTGGAGTTTTTGTCTTTTACCCATTCCTTTGATAGAAACCGGAAAATGCTTGAACCAAGGCCAAGGTCGGCAATGCTTGCTAAAATTACAATAAGACTGGTAACCCCAGCTACTATTCCCCAAGCACCAGGTCCTAAAAATCGCGCTGCTAAAATTGTAAAAATAATTCCCAAGATTGCAGAAGCACCATTCCCAATAAACAATATAGATGTGTCCTTAGCCGTCCGAGACACTACCAAGTCTCTTATGCTCAAGAAATTATTAATCATTTCTTTCTACTTCTAGAGTATAGCCAAACAAAAATACTTGCAAGAAGAACAAGGGTCGCTAAGGAAATGTACATTCCAAGACGCACGTATTTTTGGCCTTTGAAAATTATCTCGCCTTCTTTTGTGCCAGATACGTAGAAACCATTAATTGCGGAATAAAATGGGTATGAATGTAAGTAATTTTTGTCTGCCCTAAAAACCCATTCTGGATGGTAAGAGTCGCTAAACACCAGCCAGTGTGTGTCTGGCGGTATTAAAACTTTATATTCTACTGGGCTTATCATATTATAGTTTATCTCGTGCCAATTACTCAAAGAAGAAAGATCGCTACCGTTCACTACCGGGAATTTAGAAAGCATTTTTTCTGTCAGCTCACTTGCGTTCCCCCAATCTTCTTTAGGAATTAGTGCAACAACATTAATAACTTGAAATCCGCTTAGGTTTTCAAGAACCAAGTCATATTTACCATGAGCCAGCGTTGTCTCTTTTATGTACCATTCAAACCGGCCGGGTGTGGTAGTCAAAATCTCTTCTGTTTGATTGTCGAAAGACATGCGCAAAGGGATACTCCCGGATGCTAACATGTGTCGTATGGCAAGTATGTATTCACCATCTTGTTCTGCAGGAAGATTAAAAACAAGTTTCTCATTTGGCTGCGATGAGAAGGCAACCCCTTTTCCATAATCAAACTCGCTCGTTGGAATTTTGTTTACCAGAAGCTCAAATTTCCACTTTAAATATTCTTCCCGTGTCCTTACCGCCCATTGAGTCTCTTTACTGGCACTTGAACCAACGAAGAATTTTGACAGAAAACTTAATAGTAAATCTAGTTTTTCCTTTTGGTTAAAAACAAGAACAGCAGAATTAGATGAAACCTGCTCGAGAGTTCTCGGATCAAATTTACCATCTTCAAAAAAAACAAATCCCTGGTTACCAATAGAGAACATTTTATCAGCATCAATTTACCTCTGATGACATCCTCCCCGCTCTAAAGAGCGGGGTTCCCCTCCAAAGGAGGATGACATATCAGTGTTCAATTCATCTCCGCAGTAATCTGCGGAGTGTTCTTGAATACTGTTATAAATATCATCACTCCCCACTACTGCAAGTACCTTATCAACTGCAAAAACACGCGGTTTGCTCTTTGGTGTTTCATAAACAGGAAAACTTGTACCCCATTCGACCTTGTCTAGACCTTCAGTGTTCCCAGCAAGATTAAGAAGACTATTCCAGTCCTCTTCGTTCGTATTGTCGGCCAATACTTTGCGGGTATCGCCTGAAAAGACAAGGTACTTAACACCCAAAATATCAAACCACTGTAAGAACTGTTTATTGTGTAAAAAATTAAATCTATCAGAAGTTCCTACATTAAGAGAAGCAAGGGGGCGCAAGTCAGCAAGTGTTTTTGCGTCCAATGCAGGCTTTCTCTCAGTATTAAAACTAAAAGGGTGATGTTCGGGAAACCAAGCAGTCCTAAAAAACTTATCTTCAGCGCTGACTTTATCTGCAAAAACCTTGAGATCCTTCGGAAATTCTCTTCCTGCCAAAACACCATGCATATTTCCAAAAATTGCAGGATATATCAAAAAAAGAAGATAGGCAAAGACTAAGAGCGCTATTGCTTTAGAAAAAACTTGCTTCTTAAAAATCTCTGTAAAGCTCTGGACACTTATACCTATAAGGATTCCAGCAAAAAGTAGAAGAGGTGTGAAGAATTTAGTTGAATCCCGAAATGCGCCACCTAACGGTATTTTATCTACTGCCAAAGCATAAAGATTACTTAAAATCCCAGTATCTCCTTTTGCGAGAAAAACAAAAATTAAAAAACAAAAAACAAAAATTAAAGTTCTCTTTGAAATTTTAAAAAAAAGATTTGCAAACATGAGAAGGAGTGTTCCGCCAAAAAACCAAGACGGTGCAGAAATCTTACCAAATTCATTTAATGGCCAATGCGGTTGAAAAATAAAGATCGGATTCAAAACTGAAATAAGCTGTAAAGCAGACCTTGTTGTTACACCAGTAGTAGGTTCAACAACTACGACCGGAAGTAACCAATATGCACTCAATGCTAAAAAAGCCATACCAAAAAGTGCAAATTTTACAAAATTTTGGCGTCTGATTTTCCTAAAGGATGTAAAGTGTTCTAGTCCAACCCAAAAAATAGCTGTTAAAATCGCAATTATCGCTAACCGTACGTCAGCAATTACAAGCAACATAAAAAGAAAAAGACCTCTAAAAAACTGAAGGTTATTCTGCTCCCTTGTTAATTTGTAAAGCTCGAGAAGGGCAAGTGGAAATAAACCATAAGCCAGAGCCACACCAACCTGTCCACCATCGATAAGAAGGATAAAATAAGTATTTAGAACATAAACCAGTACAGAAAATAAACTAACGATGGTTGAGAAGCCAAGATACCGGGTAAATAACAATGGAGACAAAAAAGCAAAAAATATTGCCGGAAAATAAAATACCAGACGTATAATCAAATCATTGCTCAAGCCTAAAAGACCAAGTCCCTTGTAAACAACCATAAGTGGATAAATCCAATAAAGATCAATTGCAACACCCAATCTTCCCCGGCTCTCCCAAGCAAAAGGCTCGAGGAAAAAGTCTTTAAAGGCACCATGATAAAAAAATGGGGCATCTCCCCAGACAACAGGGCCAATTGAAAAAATAGGCCGGAAAACTAGAAATACCGCAAGTACAATTACAAACCATCCCAAAAGCGGAAAATCAGTAAAAAAACCATGGCTGTCTTGAACCATGGGTCGATCTTTAACCTTAAACATCTGCACAAAAACAACAAATATTGATAAAAGCAAAAAGTAATTAGCAAACTTTTCCGCAAAACCAAAATGCTTAAAAAGAAGCAAAAATATAAGAAAGACAAAGCTAAAGATTACAACAAAGCGGCCAAAACGAGCTGTCAGTTTGGCAACTGGTTCCATACTTGTGTAGTATACATTAATAAGGTGTTTCTAGTTATTTCTATAGTTGCTTTTTTGTTGAGAATTACGTTCTTGTCGCCATGGCTTGAAGACTGGGATTCAGTGCAATTTGCTCTTGCACTCCATAATTTCTCAATTGTTGACCACCAGCCGCATGCACCTGGCTATCCTATTTATATCTTACTGGGACGGTTTATTTACCTCTTCACTAACAATGACACTCAAGCGCTGGTTTTATTAAGTAGTCTCCTTGGCTCTGCCGTAATAATTCCATTTTACTTATTAACCCGAACCATGTTTGGTAAATTAAGCGCTACTATTGCTTCATTTATATTTATACTCGTTCCAATAGAGTGGGTATTGTCTGAAACTGCATTGACCAATATACCGGGTTTGTTCTTTTTGATTTTATGGACTTACTTTCTTTTTACTTTAGCAAAATCCCCAAAAAGACTGCTTTTTGTAAGTTTTGCCGGAGGTCTTATCCTTGGAGTCCGGTTCACAGAACTTCCCATTATCCTTGCGCTTTTGGGATTAGTATTGCTAAAGCACAAACCAAAATATATTTTTACTGCCGTAGTTTTGTTTTGCACAGGAGCACTTACCTGGCTTATTCCATTAATAGCGATTACTGGCATTCAGAAGTTTATTAACTCCTATATTTGGATCGCGAATTATATAGCGCAACATGATGCATTTTTAGATAACAGGCCAGACCGGTTGTGGTATTTACTGACAGTTGGATATACCCCTTATTTCCTTGCATTAAGTTTTCTTGTTTTACTCTGGTTTAGCATACACAAAAAAACATGGAGACAATTTAAATATCAGTTTCTTTTCGTCTGGCTGGTAGCCTACATTATCCCACTTGTTTTCGTTTACAACCTTGAAGTTCCGCGTTATACCTTGCCTCTTTTACCGCCTTTAGCAATACTTACTGCAGCAGCACTTTCCGGGTTGATTGAGAAAAAGAAAATTTTCGTATTCCTAACTGCTTTTCTCTTTCTGGTATTGTTTAAAGAAAGTTATACCCAAGTGAAACTCCTGCACACAGCAATACCGCCAACAATTGCTCCGGTGCTTTGGGTTAAGGACAACTTAAATCCAGAAGATTCACTTATTATCACAACTTTTACATATCGTCAGTTTCAATATTATTTACCTGAATTTCAAACATTTTACGGAACAAAATTTGACCAAGATAGCATACCCGTAGAAAAAACCGTTATTATAGACTACATGGGATTAAAAAATGACATAAAACCTTTACACGACTTTGAAATTTACAAGACGCTAAAATTTCAAGGAAACAAAGATATCTTCCCAAGAATATCTGAAGTTATGTTATATATACTAAGAAGCAAAAAATGATTAATTCTAAGAAACTGACAAAAATATGGCAGCAAGTGCCGCCTGACTATTACCAAAAAGGGATAAACACCAATATCTTCCAGCGCTTCTGGCACAACCAGAAACTTGCAACGTTTACACAATTGGTAGGCAATAAGAAGTATAAAACAATCCTTGATGTTGGCTGCGCAGGGGGCTATATGACAAACGAGATTACTAAAATCCTTCCTGAAAGCAAAATTGTTGGTATAGATGCTTATCCCACTGCAATAGCCTACGGCAAAAAACAATACCCCCGTATCAAATTCACTGTTGCTGACGCGCATAAATTGCCATTCCCCAGGAATTCATTTGATTTGGTTATCTGCTACGAAACTATTGAGCATCTAGTTAATCCATTAAAAGCACTAAGAGAAATAAAAAGGGTATTAGCAAAAGAAGGTATTGCTATTGTAGTTATGGACTCTGGCATTTTGTTGTTTAGAGTTGTCTGGTGGTTCTGGGAGAAGACAAAGGGTAAAATATGGCAAGGTGCACACCTTCATCCATTTCATCATAAAGAGCTGGAAAAGACTATTCTTAGAGCCGGTCTTAAAATTACAAAAAAACATTTCTCTCATTTTGGAATGGAAGTCTCTTTTGTCTTGAAAAAATAATGCTGGAGAACATCAAACAATTTACACCCAAAATTTTGTTGGCTTTTTTGGGCCTTCTCATTGGTGTTGTTGTACTTGAAACTTCACTTCGGATCTATTACTGGGCTACAGACAGACAATTGTTTCAATTGAAACCAGTAAGAACAACACTTAAATTCTACGATAATGAAATCTTTGGCAGTGCGCTTGTCCCTAATCAAAAAGGCTGGTTTGTTCCTCACACAAGAGAATATTTTACTTGGGTTGAGGTCAATTCGAGTGGATGGCCTGACGTTGGACACACAATTGAAAAACCAAAAGGCACATATCGGATACTTCTTTTGGGAGATTCTTTTGTAGAAAATACCCAAGTCCCCTTTGAAAAAAGGTTTTTCCGGCAACTGGAAAATTCACTCCAGAAGACACTCAAGCGGAAAATTGAAATTATTGCACTTGGAAGAGGCAATACCGGAACTGCACAACAGCTCCTTATTCTACAAAATACAGGCCTTGTTTATAAACCAGATATAGTCGTTCATATGTTCCTTACAGCAAATGACGTCAAAAATAACTCGCCGGTTTTGCAAAATGACCCATACCTTCCCTATTTTAAACTAGACGAAAAAGGACAACTTGAAAAAATCCAGCAAAAACGGCACGGGGATAGAGAACTGGCAAAAATAAAAGATATTGTTAAAAACTTGCGCGCTGTAGAATTAATTCTTTCTGTAAGGCAAAAAATACAAGAGGCAAAAACTGCAAGGGCTCATGAATACCCGGTAGACTATCATGTGTACGACGAAATTTATGATCAGGATTACCAGGATGCATGGGCTATTACAAAAAAACTAATTCTTGAAACAAGAAAAGAAACAGAGGAAAGTGGCGCCAAATATATCCTTGTTGCCTTGTCTAACAATGAACAGGTGCATCAAAATATCCGGGATGTGCTTATGAAAACTTATCCGGCAATGAAAACAGCTAATTTGGATTTTGAGAAGCCTGACAAAATTTTGCAAGTTTTTTGTAAGGAAGAAAAGATAGACTGTCTTTTTATGCTGCCATTCTACAAAAATTATGTAGTAGAGCACCCGGGAGAAACTACACACAACCGTCTGGAAGGACACTGGAACCAAACTGGAACTGACCTTGCCGCACAATTCTTGTTTAAGAACTTGCCACCCTATTTTTCAATTAAATAGTTACCGAGGACTAAAGCGTCAAGACCGCTGCGGGTAAAAGTGTCGTAAGCTTCTTCACAAGTATTTACTATTGGCTCGCCTTTGAGATTAAAAGAGGTATTTAAGAGCACATATACACCCGTAGCCTGCCCGAATTTACGAACCACATTGTAATAAAGAGAATTTACACTTTTCTCGATAAACTGCGGCCTTGCGGTCCCGTCAACATGTGTAATTGCACCAAGTTTTTTTTGCCATTTTTTTCTTACCGGAACGACTGCCAGCATAAATTTAAGCGGTGCTTGAATGTTGTTTCCTATATCAAAATATTCCCTCCCTTTATCGTACAACGTCACCGGCGCAAATGGTCGGAATGCTTCCCTAAATTTGATTTTAAGATTTACTAAATCCTTCATTTTTTTATCCCGTGGGTCAGCAAGAATACTGCGTGCTCCTAGAGCCCTCGGTCCCCACTCAAATCTTCCCTGAACCCACCCCACAACTTTTCTGCGAACAAGTAAACTCGTTACCTTATCCTCAAGTTCGCTCCCGATGAGTTTTTTGGCACGAATACCGTTTTCTGTAATAAATTTCTTAATATCAGCGTCGCTGTTTTCAGCACCCAAGTATACATGTTTAAATCTACTTCGTCGTGGTTTACCAAGAACATGGTGGTACACATAAAGCGCGCTACCTAATGCGCCCCCCGAGTCCCCTGCCGCCGGTTGAATAAAAATATTTTTAAATCCGGCTTCTTTGAAAATGCGCCAATTGGCAACACCGTTTAAGGCAACACCTCCTGTGTAACATAAGTTTTTCTCTCCGGTTTGCTTTTTGACATGCTTGACAATGACTAATAGTTTTTCTTCCAAAACTTTCTGTGCACTTGCCGCAATATCCGCATAAACTTGTATAACTTGGTCTGATTTCTTAGGGTCAAGTGGCGGTACGCCAAAAAGTTTGACAAACTTACCGCTAAAACTTATTTTGTCTGAAACATGGAATTTAAAGTAGCTTAGGTCAAGTTTAAACGAACCATCTCCCTCTTGTTGGATTAATTTCTCAACCTTACTAACAAATCTAGGTTTGCCATACGGCGCAAGACCCATCACTTTGTACTCTCCTTCATTTATCTGAAAACCTAAAAATTGAGTAAATGTGCTATAAAAAAGGCCTAGTGAATGGGGAAATTTTATTTCATAATCAAGGTGGATTTTATTGCCCTTTGCACTTCCCCAGGCAGTAGTTGTCCACTCGCCAACACCGTCGCATGTTAAAAGCGCGGCAGACTTAAACGGAGATGTATAATAGCTACTTGCTGCATGGGAAAGGTGGTGCCCGGTAAAAATAATTTTCTTTGGGGAAATCTTTAATTTGCCTGCGATAGATGACTTTATCCAAAGCTTATCCTTAAACCAAGTTTTATAAGCTTTTACGAAAGACTCTCTTGCATGTGGAACGGTAGCCAAAAAAGTGAGAGTTAATCTTTCAAATTTTAAAAAAGGTTTTTCGTAAAATACAACCCAGTCAAGCTCACGAGCTGACACCCGCCCTTGCGCCAGACAAAAATCAATGGCGTGTTTTGGGAAACCGGAGTCGTGTTTTACTCTTGAAAACCTTTCTTCTTCGCAAGCTGCAACAATTCTGCCGTCTTCAATTAAAGCAGCGCCTGCATCGTGGTAAAAACAGGATATGCCAAGAATTTTCATCGTTGTCTTTATTTCCTATTGTAATAAATAGTCAACTACAAGGTTCTGCGCAAAGCGCAGGTTCTTATGATTGTTTCATTAATTGTTTTAAATTATCCGAGTCGGGTTTTTTTTGTATCCACCGGGGGCGTGCCTTAATCATCAAAAAATCAGTAAAAAAGGAAGATACCAGACCAAGGGGCGCAACAAAAAGGAAATAAAAAACCGAAAAAATAACAGAAAATTGAAAATTACCGATTTTTTCAGCAATGATTTTCCATTTAGCGTAAAGAGCTTTGATACCTGAAAAAACTTTTAGCATGAAATGCATTCTAGAATTAGAAAAGAGGATAGATAATGGGCGCCAAGGGCGAGGAGCCGACAAAAACGATTAATAAGCCAATCACAAAAAAGACCAAAAGCATCGGAATCAGCCACCAAAGTTTCTGTTCCCACAAAAAACCAAACAACTCTCGGATTATCTTTACTCTCTCAAGTGCATCCATATCGAAACACTATTTCTGTAATTTAGATATATAAATATTCAAATAATCAAGATCCTCTTTTACAAAACGCCATTCGGCAGTAGTGTCATTAAATATAGGCAATACCTCCTCAATTACTGCTTTATGTTTTACTAATTTACCAACAATGGAGCTTTTACGTTCAGTCAAGTTCTTTTTGTTAACATACTCAACAAGCATACCAATTGTAGTAAAGTAGCGCGTAGAAGATCTCTCGATATTGGCCACATCTTTCTCACTAACTACCTTGTCTAATTCACTTAATCTTCTGTCGGCTAATTTCTCGTAAAAATCAGCCTTTAGAGAGGGAATCGGGGAAAATATGAGTAGGCGGATATTCTCTGTTAATCTTGTAAGCCCGTATCCAAACGAATTTGGTGTAATATAATTACTGGTGATTTGGAACTCCTGCCGAGCTGACGGAGTACTATCCTGACCACTTACAGTTGGCACACTACCAAAACCTAAAAGAAGTAAAAGAAAAGCAAAACAGACCCTGTTGACAGGAAGCCAATTTAATATTCTCATCATAAGTACAGTATCATAAAGCCCATGGCTCTGCAAACTTCGCTTGTAAACAACAACCAACACACAAGTTTCGACTTTGTGATATTCTAAAAATCAATGCAGAGGCACAATATCATATTAGTACTCAATATAACATTAATACTTTTTCTGGCGACTCTTTTATTCTATTTTCCCATCTTAATAAACCCAAGCTTGATTTTAGAGCGCGGCAACGACTTGCAAGAACAATTTTGGCCGGTATTCTATTTCATAAGAGAACAATTTTGGCAAACTCATACACTTCCATTGTGGAATAATCTAATCTTTTCCGGTACACCTCTTTTACCCGACCCGCAGTTTTCCCTCTCTTATCCCCCAAATTGGCTTTTTATCATTTTACCAACAGATATTGCCTTTATAGTTTGGTTAATTCTACACACTTTTCTTAGCGGGGTATTTTTCTGGCTATTGTCAAGACATGTTTTCCGCTTTTCTTTTTTAACAAGTTTTATTTTAGCATTTCTTTATCTAACCTCCCCAAAGCTTGGCGGCTATCTGGAATCCGGACATTACGGCTTAGTCGGAACACTAACGTGGTTACCACTTGTTGTTTTGAGTTGTTTTAAACTCGTCACAGCAAAACGACTAGAATGGTCAGCGTTATTGGGTATCAGTTATGCGTCTATATTTTATCTTCACACTGTCACGTTGTTTCTTGTAGTTATTGCTTCTGTCTTGCTTATATTAACTCTAGCAATACTGGCAAAAGCTTCGTTTGTAAAAACGTTCTTAGGTTTAACCCTAAGTGTAGTTATTTCAGTTGGGCTAACTGCTATCACCTTACTCCCCCAACTTGAGTGGCTACCGCAAACCACAAGGTTCTTGCTTCTTCAAGACCGCGACGTTTACCCTAAATGGACCTCGGTGCGAGAATTTGTTTCATCTTCTATGTCCCCTTTTTTATCAATCAATCCCAGCTCACTAGACACAGAAAAATGGCTCTTCCTGGGAATTGTGCCAGTTATTCTTGCGTTAGTAGGATTCTTAAAACTTAATTCTAAATACAAAATCTTAATTGCAATTTCGTTGTTGGTAGTCGCTCTGATTGCATCAAATAATGCTTCACCTATTTATAACCTTCTGCTTACACAGGATTGGTTTGTTCTGCAAAGGGTCGCTACACGCATCTGGTTTGTAACTATGATCATGGTCCTAATCCTTGCTGGATGTGCACTCGAAAAGCTCTATAAGAGAAAACTCCTCTTTTTTTTGTTGGTAGTATTGGCGTGCCTTGAAAGTGTTTACATCTCTTGGTTGGCAATAAATAAGCCCGTTGACATGAATGAGGATCGTTTTGTATCCAGAGAAGTCTATGAATTTTTAGCCAGCGATAAGGAATATGAGATATTTAAAAACAAATTTAGAGTTTTTTGCACAACACGCTGTTTGTCACAAAAAGAAGCGGCAATTTATAATCTTGAACTTATAGAGGGATATAATACACTTCAGCAAAAAAATTATTACGATCAATTTATCCAGCTTTCACAAGTCTTCTGGGACAGGTACACGCTGGCGCTCCCCCCCCTTGAGATTTACAATTTCAGAGAAATTCAGCCTTATTCTCCAGATATTGCAGGCTATAATGTCAAATATGTAATCGCGCCCTACTCTCTAAAAGATAAAAATCTGGTGTTAAAGAAGGAGATTGGAAAATACTTAATATACGAAAACACAATTGTAAAAAGCAGGGCATATTTCGGCAATGGTCACCAAGCCCCAATTATGGAATACTCGCCAAACTATATCAAAGTAAATACATCTGCCCACGAAACAAATCAATTAATAGTGGCGGAAGTATTTAATACCGGGTGGACAGCAAAACTGCCAAAAGAAGTACTTATAGCGTCGGCTAGTTCGCCCTTTGGCTCACTATCACTCTTCGGTGACATAATTTGCCAAAACATAGAATGGTTCACATGCCCTCCTCCGTTGTTTCTAACAGTCATCCTAATATCTTCTGGAATACTATTTAAATCTAACAAAAGCTCTTCAGCTGTTTTTTCAGCTAATTCTGGATGCTTTTCTATGGCATCATTTAAATTCTTAACGTAGGCTGCGTGATGCTTGTCATGATGCAGTTTCATTGTTTCTTCATCTATATAGGGATCTAAAGCGTCATAGCCGTATGGCAATTCTGGTAATGTATACATATTTTAATTAATTTTCAATTTTAAATTTTTAATTTTAAATCAATATTAAATGAATTAACGTTTTAAATTTTCATATTGTGATTTCAATTAAAATTTATAATTTATATTTTAAAATTAATGTCAGTTTTGGTTTTCTTTTTCTCTTATTAAGTATCCCAAATACATGCTTATTATAACCACCAGCAACGTGACTACGATAGCATAAAAGAACTTTACCAAAAGACCATTTCCAGAACTAGGAAAAATTGAATCAATAGAACCTTTAATTGCTTCATTCCAAGCTAGACCTGCAACCAACCCAAGAGCCGCCAAAATATACCCAATAGTTTTCTCCCTAACCTCTTTTCTAATCGCTTGTTCTTTTTGCTTAATAGCTGAAATG
>OBEQ010519691.1_pt1 | contig 18800 bp, 10 predicted proteins | sample 1670901 | NCBI WGS metagenome assembly OBEQ01 (sample SAMEA104232315, study PRJEB22302) | groundwater metagenome | biome: forest; feature: aquifer; material: groundwater | place: USA | collected 2011-08-07 | depth 5.4 m
CGTGCCGGTTTCCGCTTCCAGCCGCCAGACGCCGTTCTGATGCAGGAACAGCCGCACGACCTGAGCACCAGCGCTTTCCTGCGCGATCCGGATCAGGCGGTCGAGCAGCCTGCCGAGACTGACCTCGGAGGACAGCGCCTGTGACGCTTTGACGATGGTGATGACGTCAAGGGAGGCGATGGCGTCCGATACGCTGGTGCTTTCGGCGCTGATACTGGTTCCGTGTCGGGCTGGCCGGGTCAGGGGCGGCAACAGGTCGGGGGTCTGGCGTTCCAGATCGGCCACCTTGCGGCTGGCACCCCAGCGCAGATAGAGCTGGCGCGCTTCGGCCAGATAGCCGCTTGCCGCCTTGGCCTTGTTCCGGCCGAGAAAGAAGCGGGCCGCCAGTTCGTTGGCGATGGCTTCGTTGTGGAGATAGTCACCGGCGGCGGCGATGGCCTGGTCGTAAAGATCTTCGGCCTGGAGGATTTCGCCGGTGATCCGCGCCAGTTCCGCCGCCATCAGCAACGCCTTGTGCTGGTAGTTGTCCGGCGCGGCGGCGGCCCATTTTTCCATGGCCGCCAGATCGTCGCGCAGCGCCTGGACCAGCACCGGCCGTTCCGCCTCCGGCGCCAGGGCATGATAGGCCGCCAGGATCAGGCCGTGGCGGAAGCATTGCTCCGTCACCAGCATGAAGCCGGGGGCGAATGCCTTCTTCTCCTCCGCTTTGATGCTGATGCGCCAGGCGTCCTCGATCCGGCCGTTGAGGAACAGAATCAGCGATTTGTCCAGGTAATACCAGAACAGCCCGAAATCGAACGGGATGGCTTGCAGATCCTGCACCATCCGCGCTTCGTCCCAGTCGGCATCGCTCAGCAGGTCGTCGCCGACGGTCTTGCCCTGCAAATTGAGAACGACGTGCTGCGACAGGCGCAGCATATGCAGCAATGCCGCATCGCCCGACTTCTCCACGTAACCGGAATAGCGGCAACTGGCGTCATGAACGAGCCGCAGGGGATCGCCCTTGATGAGCAGGCAGGCGATCAGGAAATCCACAGCCCAGACGCCCCACCACAGATCGCCGCAGGCAAGGGAGGCGTGGTAGGACTCCTCGTAAATCGGAATGTTGGTCGCCAGCGGCCGCTTGTAGTGGTTGATGGTGTGGGCGAACATGTTGTTCACCTTCGGCACCAGCGCGATATTGCTGAACCTCTCGTCGAGGCGGCGCGCCAGCATGCCGAATTCAAAGGCGGCGTCGTAATCCTGGTGAACGGAGCTGAGGAGCGAGCCGTAAACGATGTAGCCGAACGCCGAGAAGGCCGAATTGCCATGCCGCAGCGACAGGCTGACGATCTTCAGCACCGCCAGAGTGCCCAGGGCATAGTTGACCATGTAGGCGCAGGTCCAGGTGCGATGCAGCAGTTCCTGCACCAGCACCAGATCAGGCTCGGTCATTTCCGGGGCATGCAGCAGTTCGGCGATGCTTCGCCCCGCCATCCGTTCGCGGATCAGACGGTATTCCGCCTCGGTCTGCACCGCCAGGGCCTCCGGCTCCTCCGGCAGGTCGATGCCGAACAGCCGCAGGCAATCCTGTCCGGCATGCATGCCCTGCGCGTACTTGCCGATGGTCAGATAGACCCCCAGCATCAGGCTGTAGAGTGCCGCCTTGTGACGTCGCGTTTCCGCGTGTGCCGCGATCACGGCAAACAGCGCCTCGGTCTGTTCGTGATTGCCGCAGAGGTATTCGGCCTCGGCCGTGGCCAGATGCAGACCCAGCATCAGGTCGAAATGGCGCTCCCAGCCGCCATCGGCGATCAGCGCCAGCCCTTGGCGCAAATGGTTGAGGGCGGCGGCATGGGCGGCGGATGCCTGAGCCTTCTTTCCGGCCTGGAGGTTCAGCGCCGCCAGGTCGGCCGCATTCACCCCCGAGCCGGAGGCGGGATGGCTGAGATTGCCGCAGGCGGCATAGCCAAGGTTGAGGTGGTTGACGATCTCGAACAGCCGCTTCTCGCGATCCTCGGCGGAGCCGGCGTGCCGCAGGATCATGCCCGCCTGCCAATGAGTTTCCTGCCGTTGCAGGTCCGACAACTGTGAATAGGCCGCTTCCTGGATGCGGTCGTGAAAGAAGCGGTAGACGACTCCGGTGGCCCCGCTGACCCCGTCGGCAGCCTGTTCCCCCTCGTCCTCGCCGGACCATTGCAGCAGACGATAGGACTCGTCCAACGGCCGGATCAGCTCCTCCTGCACCGCGACTTGAAGGGCCAGAACCGTTTGCCGCAACGTCAGGCCGCATACGGCGGATAGCATGACCAGTTCGAACTGGTTGCCGAGGCAACTGGCCCGCTGGAGCAGATCCCGCGTGTCGGCCGGCAGCGTGTTGATCTTGGCGACCATCAGGTCGGCGACGTTATCGCTGACCTCCAGGCGGCGGATCGCCTCGACGTCCCATATCCAGTGCCGGCCGGCGCCGTCGAGACGCAACATCCCCTGCTCGTAGAGGGATGTCAGCAGGCGGTTGATGAAGAAGGGGTTGCCCAGGGTCTTGTCGTGGATCAGTTCGGCCAGCGGCAACACCGCCTCCGGGTCATCCCGCACCGAGTCGGCAATCATCTGCCGGGTATAGGGCAGACTCAACGGCGCCAACTGCACGGTCTGAAACGGTTTCCGCTTGCCGATGGCATCGAGCGTCAGCATCAGCGGATGCGACGGCGACACCTCGTTGTCGCGATAGGCCCCCAGGATCAGCAGGGGCCGCGGCTTCTGGCTGGTCATCAGCATGTGCAGCAGCTTCAGCGACGCCGGATCGGCCCATTGCAGATCGTCAAGGAACAGTGCCAGCGGATGGTCGGTGGTGCACAGGGCATCAAGGAAATTCTCGAACACGGTCTGGAAGCGGTTCAGCGCCTCGGTTCCGCTCAGGGGCGTCACCGGCGGCTGGGGCCCCAGGATCAATTCCGTCTCGGGGATGACATCGACGATGACCTGTCCCAGCGGGTCCAGGGCGGCCAGCAACTTCTCTTTCCAGGCCGCCACCTGGGCGTCGGACTCGGTGAGAATCTGCGCGATCAGCTTGCGAAACGCCTGAAGGACGGCAATGAACGGCATGTGCCGCTGATACTGGTCGAACTTGCCGGAAATGAAATAGCCGCGCCGCTCGACGATCGGGCGGTGGATTTCCTCGATCAGCGAGGTCTTGCCGACCCCGGAATACCCGGCGACCAGGATCATGTCGCAGACGCCCTGCGTCACCCGCTGGAAGGTGTCGAGCAGCAGCCGGGCTTCCTGCTCCCGCCCATAAAGCTTCTGCGAAATCCGCAGCCGGTCGGAGACATCGGCGGCGCCGAGGGCAAACGGCGCGATGGTCTCGCCGGCGGACACCATGGTCAGACACCGGCGCAAGTCGTGCGCCACGCCCTGGGCGCTCTGATAGCGTTCCTCGGCGTTCTTCGCCATCAGCCGCAGCACCAGATCGGACAGCAGCGCTGGAACGGCCGGATCGACCTCATACGGCGGGCGGGGCGTTCTGGCCAGATGACAATGCACCATCTCTACCGGATCGCCGCTGTGGAACGGCAGCACCCCGGTCAGCATCTGGTAGAATGTCACTCCAAGCGAATACAGGTCACTGCGATAATCGACCACCCGGTTCATGCGTCCTGTCTGTTCCGGGGACATGTAGGCCAGGGTGCCTTCCAGCACAGTGGGGCTGACCGCCGCCAGATGTTCCCGCGCCAGTTCCGTGGCGAGTTCGAAGTCGATGAACTTCAGCAGGTCGCGCTGTGGATTCCACAGGATGTTCGACGGGTTGACGTCCTTGTGAATGACATTGTGCCGGTGAATCTGCCCCAACGCTTCGGCGATGTGAATGGCCAGGATAAGGAACTCTTGCAGCGATAGCCGGCGCTTGGCCAGGAGGGACGCGAGGGACTGGCCCTCAATGTCCTCCATCACCAGGACGAGGCGATGCTGATCCTTCTCCAGGGCATGCACGCCGATCACGCCCTCAGCGCGCAAGCGGGACAGCATGGCGAATTCGCGCCGGGCGCGGGCCTGAGGCTCCTGTGGCGCGACGCCCTCTTTCGGCAGCTTGAGAATCACCGTCCCCGCAATGCCGTTGCCCCGCGCCCGATACACCAGGGTGCGCGCGCTTTCATGCAGCGCCTCGGTCACAGCATAACCGGCGACGGACAACGACATCATCATTTCCTCAATCGTGGACCTGAGTTCACTCTGCCTGGCAACGGAGCGAAGGAAGAAGCAACTTTGGATAAAATGGGCAAGGACATAAAGGTGATTTTTTCATCCTATAGGAAAGCATGTATACATTCACATTTATTTCATCCATTACGATCAGTCATCCTCGCCCAACTCCTTCTGACGAAGGCATGCGCATGCCGATAGTTTGTCCGTGAAGTTACGGACATATGGCTTCTCAAGCATATTTAAACAGCAGATAGATATCAGGTGTGGGTTGTCACCTTCAACGCCCAGCCTCTAAGGCACGCCCTAGGCTTCAGAGGCGCGACTGACGGTGATCTCCTGGGAGGCCGCCCAGTCGGCCAGGTCATGGCCATTCAGCGCCGCGGCCATCAGATCGGGAAACCGGTCGGGGGTGCAGGCGAACGCCGGGCTGCCCAGGGCGGCAAAGGCGGAGGCATTGGCGCGGTCATAGCCGGGGGCGCCGTCATCGCTGAGCGCCAGCAGGGTCACCAGCCGGGCGCCCGATGCGATGATGGCGGCGGCATTCTCCAGCATGCGGGCGCGGGGGCCGCCTTCGTACAAGTCGGTGATCAGGACCACGACCGTCTCCTCGGGCCGGCGCAGTCCGGCGCGGACATAGTCGAGCGCCTGGCCGATATCGGTGCCGCCGCCCAGTTGGACGCCGAACAGCAGGTCCACAGGATCGCCCACCTCCTCGGTCAGGTCCACCACCTCGGTATCGAACAGGATCATGCGGGTCGAGACCGCTGGCAGCGAGGCCAGAACGGCGGCGAAAACGCCGGCATAGACGACGCTGCTGGCCATCGAGCCGCTGGTGTCGACGCACAGGACGATATCTTTCAGCGTGCGGCGGGAGCGGCGGCCATAGCCGATCAGCCGTTCCGGCACCACCGTCCGGTATTCCGCCTGCCAGTGGCGGAGATTGGCGCGGATGGTGCGGGACCAGTCGATTTCGTTGTGACGCGGCCGGCGGTTGCGCAGGCTGCGGTCCAGGGCGCCCCGCACCGCCTGCTCCATCGGCGCCGCCAGCCGTTGCAGCAGATCCTCGACCAGCCTGGCCACCACCTGCCGGGCTGTCCGCAGGGTTTCTTCCGGCATCGCCTTGGACAAGGCGATCAGAGCGGTGGCCAGATGGATGTCGGGTTGGACCGTCTCAAGCAATTCCGGCTCCAGCAGCAATTGCCGCAGGTTGAGCCGCTCCAATGCATCCCGCTGCATCACCGCGACGACGCTGGCAGGAAAGAAAGTGCGGATGTCGCCCAGCCAGCGCGCGACATAGGGCGCCGAACGACCCAGACCGGCGCCGCGCGACTGATCACCGCCGCCATACAGCGCGGTCAGCGCGGCGTCGATACGCTGATCGTCCCCGTTCAGGGAACATTCGGCCGTGTCCTCGCCCAGGATCAGGCGCCAGCGGCGCAGCCCGTCATCCCCGCTCATTGCCGTCCTCCCTTGGGAAGTCCGAGAAAGCGGGCGGCGCGCAGCACACCCGCCGGAACGATGGCGGGTACCGGATCGTGCGCCACCTCCTGGACTCTCCTGCTGCCGCTGCTGCCCTGCGCCTTTTGGCCCAACTGGCGCCGTTCGGCCGGTTGCAGCGGAGCGAAGGCGCGGCGCAGCAGCGGCAGCAGGGCCAGGAAGGCCTCCTCGTCCAGACGGCGCACCCAGCCATCCAGCACCGCCCACAGGGCATCGCCATGGATCAGCGCCGCCGCTCCGGGGCGCAGGAAGCCAACCGCCCAGGCGCCGGCATGGCAGGCCTCCGCGGCCGGAGACAGGGCGCGCGACATGGCGGCGGAGGTCGTCGCCATGTCGCGGGCAGCTCGGTCGAGCAGCAGCCGGCAGGCCAAGCCGGACAGCAGGCCGTGGGCCTGCTCCGCTTCGGCCGGATCCTTCAGGGCGGTCAGCCACAGGCCCATCAGGTCGGCATGGTCCAGCATCACCAGCGTATCGGTTACCTCCATGATCAGTCGGGCCAGCCGGTCGGCCTCGCTGTCGTCGATGCCTCGGCAGGCGGCCCCCAGACCAGCCGCCGCCCGCGCCGCCATGCCTTCGACCACCCGCGCCAGCAAGGCCGCGTCGAACCGGCGTACCGAGCCATAGCGCAAGGCCGCCGCTGCCGCGGGCAGGGCGGCCATCAGGTCGGTGACGTCGCCACCGGCCGCCGCCGCCCGCTCCAGCCGCGCCATCAGGGCAGAGGCCGCTTCGGGCAGGTCGGCCAGGATCACCGCGTTCAGCAGTCCCGCCAGTTCGGCGACGGCGCTTTCCGCCTCGGCCCGCTGGGCGGCCCGGGTGGTGGCGGCGTCGCGCAGCGTGTTGCCCCAGGACGAGGCCACCACGATCTCCACCTCGAACTCCGGCCGCCAGGCCAGCACCCAGCCTTCCTTGAAGGTGCCCAGCCCTTTCACCGCCGCGTCGAGCGTTCCCCAGGGCACCCCCAGCAGGGTGAGGCGATGCATCAGCACCGAGCGGGCCAGCCCGTTGGGCGTGCGCAAATCCAGGTGCAGCGTTTCGGCTTCCGGCGAGCGTTTCAGCCGCAGCCGCTTGCCTTCCGCCTCGATATCCCGTTGCAGGGGCGTGCGCGGCGCCTCTTCGGGCACGCCGCCCAGGCGCTCGCCGATGATCAGCTTACGCCGCACCACCGCCAGCGGCGCATCCTGGCCATGGGTAAGGACGGCGCGCATGGCCTCCTCGGTTTCCTCCAAACCGGGGATCGGCACGCCGCGCAGGGCCGCCAGCGTTTCGGCCAGACGGACGGCCTCGACGACGCTGGCGGTGGGCGCGTCCAGGCGCTCGTCGCGCATCAGCCGGGCGGCGCCGGCTATCCAGGAGGTCAGGCAGCGGGTCCGATCCTCGCCGCGCTCCGCCGAGGCCCAGAGATGGGCGTACCAGCCGGGCGAGACGACACCGGCGCCATAGCCGCTGGACTGCGCCAGATGCCCATGAGTCCACGGCACCCAGGCGACCAGTACTTTCTCCTTGGGCAGGTCGGCCAGCAGCGCCTTGTCCTCGGGCCGGGGCTTGCCCTCTTCCAGGGCGGGGACATGCCAGGCGCCGCAGATGACCGCGACGCGGCCCCGGCTCCGGCAGGCGGCGTGCAGCGTCTTGCGCATCCAGGCTTCCCGCCGCGCCTCGTGCCGCCGTCCGGCTTTCTCGTCCTCGTCCTCCTCTGCGTCCGGCTCGACGGGCTCCCGCTCCATTTCGCGCAAGGTCCGCATGGCCTCGGCGATGGCGGCAAAGGCGCCTTCGTCCCCGCCCGAGCGCTCCACCACCGCGTCCCACCAGCGTTCCCCGTCGCTGAAACCGGCGGCGCGGGCCAGCAGTCCCAACGGGTCCGCGCCGCTGGAGCGTCGCGCGACCGCTTCGCGATGGGCAAAGGGCAGGTCCATGAAGCGGACTTCCACCCCCGCCGCCAGCGCCCAGCGCAGCGCCACCCATTCCGGCGAGAAGGTGGCGAACGGCCAGAAACAGGCCCCCGCCGGATCAGCCTCGGCATGTACCAGCAGGGCGACCGGCGGCTCCATGCCGGCGGCGGCGGCCAGGGGCAGCAGCGCATCCGCATCCGGCGGCCCTTCGATCAGCACCGCCTCGGGCCGGAAACTCTCCAGCGCCCGCAGCACCGAACGGGCCGAGCCCGGCCCGTGGTGGCGGATGCCGTAAACCCTGACCTCGGCCCCCCGCGCGGCCATGGCTCAGACCAGTTCGCGGCAGGCGTGGTAGATCTCTTCCCAGCCGTCGCGCTTGCGCAGCACCACATCCAGATATTCGCGGAACACCAGCACGTCCTGTACCGGGTCTTTGACCACACTGCCCACCAGCCCGGCCGCCAGATCCTCGGGGCTCAACGAGCCGTCGCCGAAATAGCCGGCCAGACTCAGCCCGTTGCCGATCACCGAGATGGCCTCGGCGGTGCTCAGCGTGCCCGAAGGGGTCTTGACCTTGGCGCCGTCCAGGGTGGCGCCGTTGCGCAATTCGCGGAAAATAGTCACCACCCGGCGGATTTCCTCGGCGGCCGGCGGCACCGCCGGCAGGCCCAGGGCTTTGCCCAGGTCGCGCACCCGCCGGTCGACGATATCGACCTCTTCCTCCAGGGTGGCGGGAAGCGGCAGGATGACCGTGTTGAAGCGCCGCTTGAGCGCCGAGGACGGCTCGTTGACGCCTTTGTCCTTGTTGTTGGCGGTGGCGATGAGGTTGAAGCCCGGAACCGCCTGAACTTCGCTGTTCAGCTCCGGCACCGGCATGGTCTTTTCCGACAGGACGGTGATCAGCGTGTCCTGCACATCGGCGGGAATGCGGGTGAGTTCCTCGATGCGGACCATGGTGCCCCTCCGCATGGCGCGCAGCACCGGGCTTTCCACCAGGGCCTCGGGGCACGGCCCCTTGGCCAGCAGCAGGGCATAGTTCCAGCCATAGCGCATGGCCTCCTCGGCGATGCCGGCGGTGCCCTGGACCAGCCGGGTGGAGTCGCCGCTGATGGCCGCCGCCAGATGCTCGCTGACCCAGGACTTCGCCGTGCCCGGCAAACCGTAAAGCAGCAGCGCCCGGTCGGTGGCCAAAGTCGCCACCGCGGTCTCGATGATGCGGCGCTGGCCGATGTATTTCGGCGTGATGGCGGTGCCGTCGGGCAGCGTGCCGCCCATCAGGTAGGTGGCGACCATGCGCGGCGTCATGCGCCAGTTGGGCGGGCGCGGCCCGTCGTCGGCGCGGATCAGGGCCGCCAGCTCGGCGGCATACAGGTCTTCGGCATGGCGGCGCAGAACGGCGGCAGTCATCGGATTTCGGTCTCCACGGTCAGGCGGGCGGTATAGGCGACCTGGAACTCGGCCAGACAGTCACGGGCGCAACGCAGCCAGGTCGGCGGCCATTTTTCCAGCCTCCGGCGGTCAATATTCGTCAGGGGCTCATCCTGCTTTGGCCGCCAGAACTGTGCGCAGAGGCCCTTGCGGGCCAACGCTTCGATCTCGGCGTCCGTCGCAGGGGGGCGGGCCGTCGTCAGGCGGGCGGTGGCCTCGGCGCAGGAGCCCGCCGCGGCGGCCCAGGAGAGGTGGGCCAGCGTGGCCAGCGCGGCGCTCTGCTCCTGCTGGGGGCTGTCCACAAGCGACAGTGCGGCGGCGGTCATCTTCAGCACCGGCCCGGCCGCTTCGGCGGGAAGGGCGATGGACGCGGCCCTCGCCCACTCGGTGCCATAGCCGCCCTGCACACCGGTTATGCTGAACGGCGCCTCGGACAGCACCGACAGAGCCAGGACTTCCGCGGCCGCCGGGGAGAGGCGCGGGCCGTCGAGGCACTGCCCGCAGAGGTTTTCCGCATACCAACGATACAACCGCTCGGCCGGATTGGCCTCCATCCGGGCGGACAGCAGGGCGACCGCCCGGACGCGCAGCGCGGCCGGGTCGTCCAGCAGCGGCGCCAGTTCCTGGAGCGGCTCCAGCAAGGCCGCCGCCGTGCTGTCCAGGTCCGCCATGGCGGCAAGGGCCTCCCACGCGGCGATATCATTATGCAGGGCGGCGGCTTTGCTGAAGGTGGAGGGGAAAGGTCCATGGGGCGCCGCGACAAGGTCGGCGAGCGCCACGCCCAGCCGCCGGGCCAGCCGGGAGGGTGGCACCATGGCGAAAATAGTGTTCAGGGCCAGCCAGTGGGAACCAGGGTGCTCGGGCTCCTCCACCCCGAAGGCCTTGCAGGCCCGCCCCAGCGCTTCGCCGGACGTGACGAAGCCCTGGCCATGCCACAGCGCCGCCGCCAGGCCGAGCGCCTCCTCTCCTTCCGGCATGCCGGGAATGGCCATGGCCAGCCGCCGTCCCGCCACCTGTAGATCCTTGGACCGGGAGGCGAGGGCCAGCCTCGCCACCGGTTCATCCCAGGAGCCGGCCCGGGGAATGAAGGTCGGCACGGCGTCGGCCAGCTTTTTCGGATTGAAGCTCTTCCAGGCGTCGCGCAGCAGGGAGGCCGCCGCCGCCGGATCGCGCCGCCGCAGCGTCCCGAGATAGTTCAGACGGAGGGCGGCGTCGTCGCTGTCCCACAAATCCGCATCGTCGAAAGGCCCCAGCAGGCGCCAGACGGGGCTCTGCCGGCACAGCCAGGGGCCAAGCTCGCCCGTCGCCGCCAGGATCAGGGAGAGCATACCCGGATGATCCCTCTCGGCCTTGGCATACTCCCTGGCGGCACTCAGCAGGCTTGGCACCATGTCGTCCGGCACCCGCCGTTCCGCCGCGACCAGCCGCGCCAGCGCCCCGGCAAGGTTGAGCGGGGGGGCCTTGGGGGCTTCCTCAAGCAGCCGCCGCAGGCACGCGGCCGCGGCCGGCGTGCAGACCGGCCGGGTTTCCGCCGGACAGGGCCGGGCGGCCACCGTGGTGGGGAGCGCCGCGGGGACGGTGCTGATCTCCCAGATGAGAGCCAGGGCAGCCTCGTCAAGCAGCGCCTCTTCCGCCGACAGGTCGGCACGGCAGCCGATATCAGCCAGGGGGGCCGGACGGGGCGGCGGGGCAGCGCTGCCGGCACCGACCAAGGCGATTTGTGCCAGATGATCGAACCAAGTTGTCATGGCGGGCCTCCCCCCACAGACACCGCTCCCTCAGCGGTCCATGCGGTGAGGATTCGCACGCTGGCATCGTCCCATTCCACGCTCAGTCTGGATGGGTGCCCTCGGGTCAAGGCCAGAAGCGGCCAGGGATCGTTGTCAGGAAGCTGCAAGGGCACCGCCAGACCCTCGCGATCGGCCAGCAGCCAGCCATCCTTATGGGGGCGCGGATCGACTCCCTCAACCACGGCGGGAAAGCGCTCGGTCCAGGGATCGTCGGCCAGCCGCTCCCGCCGGGCGGCATCGGCCTCGGCCAGTCCGGCGAAGACTGGCGGTTCGGCGGCAACGTCTTTCCTGCGCTCGCGGATCAGGGCGCGCAGCCCATCGGGATAGAAGGCCAGACTGCCGGCGAACGCCTTGCCGCAGGGGAGCAGGGGATCGAGGGGCGCCATCTGTTTCGGCAGGGCGAAGCTGAGCAGCAGGCCCGGCCGGCCATCCCCCTGCCGGGCCAACCAGATACGGCGCACCAGCATACGGCCGCGCGGTCCCTGGGGCTCCAGCCTTGTATGGTGGCCGGTGACGATCCACACCCCATCCTCGGGCCGGGCGGAGGCCAGCACCTCCTCGCGCGGCATCGCTTCTCCCAGCAGGATGGCGGCGCCCCGATCATCCTCGTCATCCGGCTGGGTTTCGATCCGGCGCAGCAGCATATGCAGCCGTGCCGCCTCGCCCAGCATCGCCCGCTCCCAATCCGGGCGCCTGCTGGCCTCGGACAGGCGCAGCACGGCGTCGGCCAGTCCCGGCGTCTTGGCATCGACCATGCGCGCCGCCATCTGCGAGAACTGTTCGGCCGGACGGCGGCGCAGCGCCTCCAGCCCGCCGCGCAGGGCATCGGCCAGCCACCGCCGCGCTTCGGCCATGCCCTCGGCCATGGCGGCGGCCCGTCTGGTGCGGCGCTTGCCCTGCTTGGCGGGATCGGGCGCGGCGACGGCCTTCTCCTCCTTGCGCTTACGGGCAGACTCTCGGGAGGTCAGCCACTCGGTTACCCAATCCGGCGGGGCGTCCGCGCTGGTCCGGCCCTCGGCATGCAGGAACATCAGCCCCAGCGCATGCTTGCAGGGAAATTTTCTCGAGGGGCACGAGCACTTGGTCGCCGCATTCGACCGGTCGACCGCCGTGCGATACGGCTGCTTGCCGCTGCCCTGGCACAGTCCCCAGACCGCCGCGTCGTTGGCGCCGGCCTGCTGCCATTTGGCGGGAGAGGCCAACTTCGCCCCATCCTCCGCCGAATTTGGGTCCGGCGCCATCGCAACGATTTCCTGCCGGGTCCAGCCTCCACTCATGCCGCAAGTTCCCCTCGACTTGACAAAGCAATCCCCCCAGACTCCAGCCAGGATAGGCACTTTACCGGCATTCCCGAAAAACCGTCCAGCAGCATGACGGTTATCTCCTCACGCCGCCCACGCCTGGGGATCACCCGATACCACCGTCGATCGTGATGGCCCCCAACCGGTCATGGCCAGCGGCAGGCCCGTCCGGCGACTCAGAGCGGCAGCCAGGGAGTCCGGCGGGCCGCTGGTGAAGGTGCCGTTGACCAGGAATCCGGGGCTGTCGCCGACCTGATCCAGGCAGGTGACGCCCAGTCCGAAGGACATGCGGAGACAGGGCGGAACTTCGGCCATGGCCATGTCGTGCCGGATGGTGCGGGCCAGCAGGTCGGCATCCAGCCAGGCGAACCGCAGCCACCCCTGCCAGGGGTTGGCGATGTTGGTTGCATCGACGATTCCGGCATAGGGTCTGGCCGGCAACTCGCCGGGTAAGGGACCGGCGCCGTGGCGGGTCAGGGAGGAGCGCGTCATATAGGTCACGTCGAGCGCCTCCAGCCCCGCCTGCCGCGCCAGGGCGACGACATTCTTCAGACCCGTGTGCGAGCGGCTGACATAGGGAAACCAGCCGTGGTCCTGGTCGAGCAGCAATCCTTGGGCGCCCTCAAAGATGATATGACGGAACCGTTCCAGAATGGTGATGTCGGCGACCTGGATCATGTCGCGAAACACGTCCAGCGTATCGGCGAAGCGTGCCACCAGATCGTCACCGGCCAGCAGCGCCGCCAGATCCTCCGGCCAGTCCATGACCCCGAGCTGGCGCAGCCGCTGCGGTACATAGCCGTCGCGGATGTCGAGCAGGCGTCGGACGACCCGGGTCGGGTCGGCCAGATCGGCGATGGTCAGGGCATAGCGCGGCGTCAGGTTGCGCTCGATGGTTTCGCCGAAGCCGAGGCCGCAACTGCCGTGCCGCCCCGCTCCGCGCGCCCGCTCGACCGTCTGGTTGATCAGCATGTCATAGGGCGTCGTCACCAGGCCCTGCGGGTCGGCGTAGACTTGCGGCCGACCCGCAAGACTGGTGAGCCGGGCGTATTCGCTCTCCGCCGTCAGCGGATTGTGGACGAAGAACCGGCTGAGAAAGGTTGCCGCCCCGGCAAAGCTGCCGCTGCCGAAATGCCCGAACACATGACGCCGGCCATCCGGGGTGACGACCGTGTGTCCGGCCTGAGCGCCGCCGTTGAAACGGACGACGATGGCATTGCCGTCGGCGCTGCCGGCCAGCCAGTCGGTCATCAGCCCCTTGCCTTCATCGCCGAAATTGGCACCGATCACCACGGATGCGCGTCGCATGGCGGTTCCCCTCTCTTTAACAACGCCCTCGCCGGGCGCGCTCCGCGCTTGGCCGCCGCCTCAATGGCGGCTGAGCAGTTTCCAACGTGGTCGGAAACCGCTCTAACAACGCCCTCGCCGGGCGCGCTCCGCGCTTGGCCGCGGCCGCAATGGCCGCTGGAACGTTTTCCAACCTGACCGAAAAACGCTCTAAAACCGCACCAGTCCGCCGGCCCTTTTGTCCGGGACGGTCAGGTCACGGATCGCCCGGGCCACCACCAGCGAGGTATCCCCCGACCAGCTCCTGACGACGTCGTCGACGCGGCATCCCTCAACCACCTGGATCGCCGAAATGATGACCTCCGCCAGCTTTTCATAGTCGGGCAGATAGATCACCCGCTGACCCAGCAGAGCATTCCAGCCGGCCCGGACGGTATCCGGTGCCTGCTGATAATAGCTCCCCTGCTCGATCACCACGTGAAAGACCTGATACATCCGGGCGGCCATGGTCAGGACATCGGCGCTGGCCAGATCAGACGGAATGGTCTCGCCCAGCACCGCCGCAACATGGTCCTTTCTCAGGACCGGCGGCGGCGGCTCGTCGCCGATGGTGAACAGATACCCCTTGCGCCCGCGCTTTTCGAAGCTGTCGATAGCCGTTTTGCGGGCGGCGAAATACCATGGCAGATTGTAGCTTTCACAGTCGTTGCCGCCGCCGCCGCCCTCCAGCCAGATCTTGCGCATCTGGTCGGCGATGCGCAGATCCGCCTCGAACTGGGTGACCTGCAAGGGTGCGGTGTCGCACCAGGCATCGCCGACACCCATCATCATGATGTGCGGATCGGTCACCATCGGCGTATCACCGGCCGAGCGTCGGAGGATTTCGTCGACCAGCAGGCCGAGGCCCCCCTTGGCTCCGTCGCCTCCGATGAAGGCGTGCGGGATCTGGCCCATGCTGCCGGTCACGTCGAAGGCGACGATAATCGGCGTCGACAAGGGGTTGAGCGCCGAATCTCGCGACTCTCGCAGCGTGATGGTGCGGGGATCGAGATCGGGATCCAAGGACCGGCTGCTATAAACCGAGGCGCGGCTCTTGCCCGAGACCACAGTGGATGAGTAATTGCTCCACGCGTCGGCATCCCATCTTGCGCTTCCCATGATCATGCTCCCTGGTAAAGATCGCTGGCAGTCAGCTCCAGCGCGATGAAACGGCGGTCACCATAACTTTCTCTCAGTACCTCGCCCCATTGGCGGTAGTCGGTGGCGGCTTCTCCGGTTGTCGCCAGGCACAGCCAATCCGCCATGGGACGGGGAACCGTCCTGTCGTGCATCAGGCGGAGGCCGCGGGCGTCGCCCAGCAGTTCCCGTCCGACCAGCCGCACCAGTTCCAGGTCGACCCGGATGTCGCCGACCTTTCGCGCCAGAAAATCGGCCGGAGCATAGGTGATCGTCCGTGACGGCGCCGCGATCATCGGCTGTCCGGTTCTGACCGAATACCACCAGCCGCCAAGCAAGGCGCCGGAATGATGCTGCGGTGAAACGAACATCGTGTCGAGACCGATGGCGTTGTGGGTCAGACCGCTCCAGTCGAGATAGCAGGCCAGATTATACAAGATGTTCTGCATCCAGCCGACATGGCGGGGATCGAGACCGGTCTTGAAGTGCTCGACAACGTCCTTGAGCAGCAGTTGATCCGGCGTTTTCGACACGATCAGAACCGGCCCCGCGTCGCTCACGAACGCGGCTTTGATCACCGGCAGGCAGCGCGAGACCTCCGCCCGCATGGCATCGTCCGCATAGACGAAACCCTCGATGGTCCGCTGTGCCCGCTCGAACAGATCCTGGTTCTCCGGCGGCAGCACGAAGGCGACCACGCTGTCGGCGACGTACATGTCGCCGATCTCCAGCGTATGCCGTTTGTGGAAACGGATCCGGTATTCGGTCCCGCCTCGCCGCGGCTTGAGGATCAGGCGTCCAGGCGGCTGCCAGTTTCCCGCGGCGATCTTGGCCAGCACCGCCCGATAGAGGGCGGCGACATGCTCGAAAACCGCCTCCTGGCCGGGATTGTGGTCGGGGTGCCATTTCCTGGCCAGAGCCCGATACCGTGCCTTGGCGGCATCGCGGTCGTTGGGGAACAGCCGTTCCGGCTCCTCCAGCGGAATAGCCGCCAGCCTGTCCCCCGTCCATGAAAGCGCGTCGGCCATCTCACCACCTCGCTTCGCCCGTTCTGTTTGTCCATAGTCGGACAAACAGAACGGGCTGTCAATCAGCAAATGAAGGTGGACCAACCAGGATATTTTCGGCACACTGTCCTCTGTTCGGCCTATGGCGGACAAAGGATGCTGGTGACGGCGGCGAGGCGAGCGGAATGCTTGAGACACCACCAAGCCGTGGTGCCGGTCCTTCAGCGGCCATTGCGGCCGCGGCCAAGCGCGGAGCGCGCCCGGCGAGGGCATAGATGAGCCTTCAGGCTCATCAGTATGAGAGGGAAGGCATGAGCGAGATCCGGCGGCCCATCACGGTGGTCGATCTGGTCATTCTAAGTCTGGTCGGCGGCAAGCTCGCCGTCGTCCTGACGCGTCGGCGCAAGCCGCCGTATGAGGGGCGGCTTGCGCTGCCCGGCGGCTATGTCCATGTCGACGAGGATCGCGACCTGACCGCCACGGCCCGGCGGGTTCTGCGGGACAAGACGGGTCTGACGGCACCCTATCTCGAGCAGTTGCAGACTTTTTCCGGTGCGGTGCGCGATCCGCGCGGATGGTCGATCAGCATCGCCTATTTCGCCCTGGTCCGGGAAAGCGATCTCGACAACCGGCATGACACCGCCGTCCTGGTCGATGTCGATGCTCTGCCGGATCTGCCGTTCGATCACGGTTCCATTGTTCAGGCCGCCCTGCAACGGGTCCGCAATAAATCCAGCTACTCCACCTTGCCCGCCTTTCTTCTGCCGGACGAATTCACCATCAGCGAATTGCAGACCGTGTATGAACAGGTGATCGGTGACGCCCTGTCACGCACCAATTTCCGCCGTTACATGGAGGATCAGGGCATCGTCGTAGCAGCGCCGGGGCGCCAGCGAATGGGTGCCCACCGTCCGGCGCAGATGTATCGTCTGGCCAATGCCGCGCTACGGGCATTCGATCGCGTTTTATGAGATGCGACATTCGAAACGGTCCTGGGACAGGGCGTAACAAATCCCCAAACCGCATGATATCAAGCGCTTACCGATTGATATGAATAAGACAGAAGCTCATTCACTGTCGCCGAGAAGGTCGCTATCATATTGATTTTGCGCAAGATGGCAGCACCCTGGAAGCCAGGATGAGCCTCAAATAACTTAACCCGTTGCCGTGGTGCTTCACAGCAAGAGTAATCTAAGGGCGAGACGCTGGAGCGGGCTGCGTAACCAATCGCCAAACGAAATCCTTGTAAAAACAATATCTTAGAAGAACTGACGAAGGATAGATCGTCATATCAGAGTGGGCGTGGGAGGCTGTTTGGGGATATGTGACGCAAGGGTGAGGCCATGCCAGGAAGGGGGGGCTGCTGGTTTAAAGGCGTAACCATTCCCCAAGCATAAAACCATAAAAAACAACATCTTAGAAGAATGAACGGGAGCGGGAGCAAAAGTCCGGGCGGCTTGTTGCGACGCCATTTTTGGCTCTCTCCTGCCAGCGGGGAGAGGTCGGATGCATCACGACCTTTGGCCCGGTGAAAACCCTGGCCGCACCTGCGTACCCGGGTTCTCACCCCACTTACAGCGGCTAAGGATAGATCGTTATATCAGAGTGGGTGTTATGTGATGCAAGGTCGAGGTCACGCCAGGAAGGGCAGTGGCTGGCTTGAAGGTGGAACCATTCCCCAGGCGTAAAACCAGAAAAAACAATATGGTAGATGGATAGGTGCAAGACTGAGAATGCGATTTGGGGATTTATTACGCTGACGGGAGGGATGCCAAGCCAGAGAAGCGCGGGGCTTTATCCGGCCGGGATAAGCTCAGGATTTTGCCTTGTAGGCGATTGGTGGATGGGACGGCAGCAAGGTGATGCCTTCGATTCCGTTATCATCGACCCGGGCCTCCGGGTAAACGGTGAGCGCGAGTGCGATTGAATCACGGAAGTTCTTCCTGAACATCCGGAATGATTTTTCGGAGTAGCCACCGCCGAACTGTAGAAAGACGCTCTGCCATGTGATCGGCGTGGGCGCTTTAATGTTATGGAGCCGGTAGGCCAGCCAAACATAGATATCGAGGGCCAGGCTATTGCCCGAGAGCTGACGGATTGCGGCCTCGAGGAGAGGAACCGGATGGGACACGATCGCACTGAAAAACGACTCGGACAGGGTTACTTGCTCGGAAAATAGTTGGCCCTGGCGCATATCGTTGGTATCGTAAAACGGTAGGAAACCACCTCGGATAATCGAATCGCGTTCAAAATGGGATCCCTTGCCGGGAGTGTCCCAGGTAAAGGTCAGGTTACAAGACATGATACGGAGGATCTGTTCGCGAATGTCTTTATAGGTTCGTCCGCCTGCTGTTACGCCCATGCGGCCTAACCATTCGTGCATTGAGCCGCCGAGTTCGACGTTGGGTGATCCAGTCTTGACGGCTTGGGTTTGGAGATACAGCAGGATCAGCCGCCCATAGGCGCCACACGGCACGGGGTATAGATGTGTCTTGCCGGCGATTGTGAGCTTGCCGGGCGAAATGCGGAGACGCAGACGCCCAGACATTGCTACCCGTTCCCAATCCTGGTCTGCAGGCAGGGCTCGGTGAGGGAGCGCGGTCAGGCAGAAGCCGGAGTAAACGTAAGCAGGTGTCTCGGACTCTTCAGCTAGCAGGTCGGCGGCAATATCGATTAGGCGTGCGAGTTCGGGAGCGGCGCGCTTAGCTTCGTCGCGTCCCATCTTTGCCAGGAGATCGTATATCTGTGCCATCCGCTCAGCTCCACTGGAGAGCAATCAATCTTGGTGTCAGACTACCGGCGAAGGAGTGTGAGGTCAATTTGGCGCTTTGTTACGCAAACTATTTGAAAGGTTTTTAGATCCTTAAATGTTGTATGCGTAATAAAACGCCAGGGGATAAGTCTCATTTCTCGATTCGCGACTCGGCCATAGCGTAATAGAGTCCCAAATCGGTGTTGGGGATAAGTCGGGTGGGGAGAAGGGGTGTATTAAAGCGCCAAACGAAACCTGGGGATAATTTTGTCCGAATCGGCATGGCCGTTTGTCGGGCTCGGTGTTCCCAGAGGACGAACGCCTTATGCAGTCCGCATAAGGCGCATAAAGCATTAGAGCGGTTTCCGACCAAGTCGGATACCGCTCCAGCTTTTTATCAGCCCTCGCCGGGCGCGCTCCGCGCTTGGCCGCCGCCTCAACGGCGGCTGGAGCGTTTTCCAACCTGATCGGAAAACGCTCTAAGTGGCTGGGTC
>OBEQ010925909.1_pt1 | contig 18800 bp, 16 predicted proteins | sample 1670901 | NCBI WGS metagenome assembly OBEQ01 (sample SAMEA104232315, study PRJEB22302) | groundwater metagenome | biome: forest; feature: aquifer; material: groundwater | place: USA | collected 2011-08-07 | depth 5.4 m
CATGGCTATCGTTTGAGTATAGCCTCAATTCCGGGTAGAGTGCCATCGGCGAGGTACTGAAGCATGGCGCCGCCACCGGTCGAAAAAAAGGTTTTTCCGGGGCGCGCCGGCGACTCGAGCTTTTTCTGGGCTTTATTTGAAGCAATGGCGTTAAGTGTATCGCCGCCGCCGATGATTAAATCGGTCGGCAAGGTAGCGAGATATTTTATCAACGCCGTGGTGCCGTGGGCGAAGCGCGGATCCTCGAATTGACCGAGCGGACCGTTCCAGACGATCAGCTGCGCCCTAACCAGCTCGCGGGCAAAAAGATCAATCGTGGCTGGACCGACATCGAGGATGACATCACGACCGGCGGTCGCTTTAACCGGAATGGTCATCACGGTTTTTCGTCCGCGCACTGTTCGCTCAATGACGACATCGCACGGCGCCAGGAGCTTGCGTCGATCGAGTCGAGCAATTTGGCTCACTAGATTTTTGTCGTAGAGGGAACGACCAATCTCGAGTCCTTTAGCGGCTAGGAAGGTGTTGGCGACGCCACCGCCGAGCGCAATCAGTTCCGCTCGCGGCAAGAAACGAGTGATGAGCGGAAGTTTCGTCTCGAGTTTCGCCCCGCCAAGCACAAAAACGAGACCACGCTCTTGAGCAAAAACCTGATTAAGCTGCTCAATCTCCAAAACGAATCGCGGCCCGAAGTAGCTCGGCAGGAATTTCGGCAGCCAAGCGATTGAGCTGTGTTCACGGTGACTAGCCGGAAAGGCTTCGTTGATAAAAATATCAGCGATGACACTGAGGTCGTGGGCGAAGCCGAGATTACCTTGTTGTTCCTCCGGGAAGAAACGAAGATTTTCGAGCAGAATGAGACGATTAGTCGGTAATTTGCCCCCGGGCCTGCCCTGAGCGGAGCCGAAGGGTCGCCAATCGCAGAAGCTAAATCCAGGAAGCAGGGGCAATACTTTTCGTAATGAAAAAGCACGATCGCGTTTCTTCGGTCGACCGAGATGAGAGATAAGAATGATTTGTTTCGCTGGCTTCAGCAGTTTGACGATATCTTTCGCCACCTGCAGTCGATGTCGATCATCAAGTTCACCACCACGCGTCTTAATATTCAAATCGACCCGCACCAGCACCCGCTTCCCGCGCACCAGCTCGAGGTTGTTGGTTACCCGGAATTGTTCTGGGATGATGGTCATGCCCTAACGGAACAGACGCTCAAGTTCTTCGTAAATTCGATGTGGGCCAATGCGGTAGTAGATGACCTCAGCGTTTGGTAGAAAGTTGAAGATAACTCGAATATCGCGATTGATTGAAAATGACCAAAATTTACTCAAAACACCGTGGAGCCGGTGCGGGTCGAGTATCCGATTAAAGCAATCACGTTCAAAGAATTTGATCCGCTGGGCCGCTCGCGCCCGGAGTCGTGCGTGAAGCCCAAGAAAGTCTCGCTCGAATTGAGGCGTAGTATGTGAGCGTCGTATCTCCATCCCCTACCGACGCTTTCGCCTTGTTGCGATGAACTGCTTAAAATTACGAGTTTTACCGGTTCGGAGGAGACGTTCACCGGTGGTGGCGCTCTGAACGAGAAGCAAGAGTTCTTCGAGATGCTCTTTCTTGAGCACGGCAAATTCCTCGCCCGCCAAACTGAGAGTTGCCACATTCTTTGCTAAAATTGCCGCCTTAACCATTAATATCTATTATACTCGCTTCCCGCGGACTACCTCGAGGTTATCAATCACCCGCACTCGTCCATCAAGCTGAACCACTTATGGTGAGCGAAGCCGAACCATCGATAAGCTCAGTATAGCCGAGCAGTTGGCGTATACGAGACTACTCACTCCGCCAAAATCGATACTGCACCGCCTCGGCGACGTGCGGCTCTTCAATTATTTTAGAGTTTTCGAGATCGGCGATCGTCTGGGCGACGCGGATGATTTTATGAACGGCGCGAAGCGACAGGGCCAGGCGATCAATCGCCTGTTCGAGCATTCGCTGTGCCTCGGGCATGAGCGGGCAGCGTTGTTCGAGCTCTTGTGGCGTCAGCTCGCCATTGCACTTACCCTGGCGCTCGAGTTGACGCTGGTGAAGCTGAGCGATCTCACGTTGGATTTGAGGAATATCAACCGTGCTTGGATCAAAGGTCTTGCTGCCCTCGAGTCGCGGCACTGCCAGGAAAATATCCATGCGATCAAGAATCGGACCGGAAAGTTTCTTTTGGTAGCGGCGGATGTCAGCGACCGAGCAGCTACAGTCGCGCTGCGGGTCATCAGCGAAACCGCAGGGGCAGGGGTTGGTCGCGCCAACAAAGAGGAAGTTGGCGGCGAAGCGGACGCGTTTTTTGGCTCGAGCAATGGTAATTTCGCGTTCTTCGAGCGGTTCACGCAATCCCTCAAGGACGTTGCGTTGAAACTCTGGCAGCTCGTCAAGGAAGAGGACGCCGTGATGAGCGAGGCTAACCTCACCGGGACGAACGTTCTGGCCGCCGCCGAGGATAGCGACCGGTGAGGCGGTGTGGTGCGGATGGCGGAAAGGCGGATGCGTAATAAAACCTTCACGCAGCTCACCCGAAGCGCTATAGACGCCGGTCACGTCGAGCGCTTGATCATAGGTGAGTGGCGGCAGGAGCGTGGCGAGCGCACGACCAATTAAGGTTTTACCGGTGCCGGGCGGGCCATAGAGGAGAAGATTATGTCGGCCAGCGGCGACAAGCGTTAAGGTTCGCCAGAGATGGGGTGGGAGTTTTAGGAAAGCCAAATCAGTTTCGCGTGGTTGCGGAGCGAAGGCTTCGGGTTCGAGCGCTGCTCGCGGCGTTGTGCCCTCGAGGAAGCCGACGACTTCGCTCAGCGTTCGGAACGAATAAATTTTGCCGCCGCGAACGTAGCGCATCTCAGCGGCGTTGTCAGCCGGGATGAGGAAGCGACTGAAACCGGCGGCGAGACCGCCGAGGACGAGCGGCAGAACGCCATGAGCGCAACGGAGACTGCCATCAAGGCCAAGCTCACCGAAGCAGAGGGTGTCGTCGCTGACCGCCCGGGCCTGCTCGGAGGCGGCGAGAAAACTGAGGGCAATCGCCAGATCGAGGTGTGAGCCCTCCTTACGGACGTCGCCGGGGGCAAGATTAATAACCGTTCGGGAGTTTAGTTTTGATGGCGGTTTAGCGTTAATCGAACGGAGGGCGAGCGTAATTCGTTCGCGCGACTCATCAACCGCTTTGTCGGGCAAACCAACAATGGTGAAGCTACTGAGACCCTTGAGCAACCCAGCTTCGACCTCAATTATTTGTGGTTCAAGGCCGTGAAGTGTCGCTGATCGAACCGTTGCGAGCATGTGTGTCTATATACTATAATGTAATCCTGCGAGGTAGGCGAAGTGACCGCGCCCGGCCATACGATCGGGTGAGGAAAGTCCGGAAACTCATCTCAGTTTTCTGAGAAGGAATCCTCTGAAGAGGAGGTTGGTCGTAAGGCTAATCGGAGGTCACAGAGACTAAACTAGTCCAGCCTCGGTTGGATAAAAGGTGAAACGTTTGCGGGTGTCGGCTGCTACTGCAGTCGGCTACCGCGATCCCACCACGGGTAACCGTGATGGGTGATCTCCGAATTCTGGGTTCAAGGCCGTGCTTGGCGCAAGCCGAGAGTGCCGCATGACCCCGAGCGCAAGCGAGGGGCTAGAGGAATGGTCACATAAACAGAATCCGGCTTACCGCCTGCCTTGCTTTATAAATAACTCGGCTCTAAGCCATTTTCAACATCTTGTTTTTGGCTCAGGGCCGTCTATAATTAAATTACTCTTCGGGGACTATTATTCTCTATTAGAGTAAGGACCCGACCTAGCCGCTATCAGCTTCGCTGGTAGCGCTGCCGCTAAAGCGGCAGCTCCTCCAAGGGAGGGAGCGCTCAATTTAGAGTATTCCCTAAAAACAATAATCGTATGCCAACGGTAAATCAGCTTGTCCGCAAAGGACGCAGTCGTCGGGTTAGGAAATCCCGAGCCACTGCGCTTCGCTTTACCTTTAACCCGCTCACCCGGCGGGAGGAGTACTCGCCGTCGCCATTTAAGCGCGGCGTCTGTCTTCGTGTTTACACCACCACCCCGAAAAAGCCAAACTCCGCCCTGCGAAAAGTGGCCAAGGTTCGGCTCAGTAACGGCAAAGAAGTGACCGCCTATATTCCTGGTGTTGGTCATAACCTTCAAGAACACTCGATCGTGATGGTTCGTGGCGGTCGCGTTAAAGACTTGCCGGGCGTACGCTACCATGTCGTTCGTGGTCGTTACGATGCGACCGGGGTTGATGGTCGAAGGCAGAGTCGATCGAAATACGGCGCCAAGACGCCGAAATAGTTACTGCCATGAGACGTCGCGTTACTGCCAAGCGCAGCTGGCCACCGGATCCCGTTTTCAATAGCATCGCCGTCACCCGCTTCATCAACAATATGATGCGTGATGGCGAGAAGTCCAAAGCCCAGAAAGTTTTTTACCGGGCGATGGATCTAATCAAGACCCAGACCGAGGATAACCCCTTCAAAATCTTCCAAACCGCTCTGAAAAATGCAGCGCCACTGATTGAGGTCTGGCCGCGGCGAGTGGGTGGAGCCAGTTACTTGATTCCCCGAACGGTTCAGAACGAACGTCGTTTTTCGCTGGCGGTGAAGTGGTTGGTTAACGGCGCTCAGGCGAAAAAGGGTCGGCCGATGGCGAAGGCACTGGCCGAAGAGTTAATTCTTGCCAATAAGGGAGAGGGTGTAGCGGTGAAGAAGCGTGAGGATATCCAGAAACAGGCCGATCAGAATCGCGCCTTCGGGCATTTTGCCTGGTGGGGCCGGAAGAAAAGCCGGAAGTGAAAATTTCCAATTAACCCAATTGACCTAAAACTCAAAACGTTTTTGTATTATTTGTATACAGTTCGTTATCATTCGTGGCATGTCCCGAATTTATCCGCTTGATAAAACTAGGAATTTTGGCATCATTGCGCACATCGATGCTGGCAAGACGACCGTGACTGAACGTGTCCTCTACTATACTGGCGTCACCTATAAGGTCGGCGAGGTGCACGACGGTACGACCGTGACTGACTGGATGCCACAGGAACGCGAGCGCGGTATTACTATTACGGCCGCCGCCACGACCTGCTTCTGGGCTCAGACCTACCGCGACAAACCGAAAATCGAAACGGACAAATCTAAGCAAGAGTATCGTTTCAATATCATTGACACACCTGGACACGTTGACTTCACCGCCGAGGTCGAGCGGTCACTCCGCGTGCTTGACGGTGCCGTCGTCACTTTCGATGGCGTCCAGGGCGTCGAGGCGCAGTCCGAAACGGTCTGGTATCAGGCTGACAAGTACCGCGTGCCGCGGCTCTGTTTTATCAATAAACTCGATCGCATGGGCGCCAGCTTTGAAGACTCGTTGGCTTCAATCCATAACCGGCTATCTCAGAGCGCCATTCCAGTCACCATCCCGATTGGCCTCGAGGAGCACCTCGAGGGCGTGATTGACCTGATTCGGATGCAGGCGGTCTACTTCGACGGTGACCACGGTGAAATAGTTCGATTCGAAACTATTCCCGTCAGTCACGAAACCGAGGCCGCTCATTGGCGTGAGCAGCTATTAGAAAAGCTAGCCGAAAGCGACGAGGAATTTCTGAATAAGTATCTCGCTCATCAGTTCAACGAGGATGATATTCGCGCCGCGATCCGGCGGGCGACCCTGAAGTCTTTGTTCATCCCGACCTACGCCGGTTCGGCCCTAAAGAATAAAGGCGTCCAACTAATCCTCGATGGCGTGGTTGACTTCCTGCCAGCACCGACTGATCTGGCGCCAGTGCCAGGAATTGATCCAAAGACGAGCGAAGCGATTACGCGACAACACCTTGATACTGAACCCTTCGCTGGTCTTGTCTTCAAGATTATGGTTGATCCATTCGTTGGTGTCCTGTCCTTCGTTCGCGTCTACTCGGGCGTGCTCAGTCGTGGCGAGGCAACCTTGAATGCCTCGACTGGCGAAACCGTTCGAATTGGTCGGATTGTTCGAATGCACGCGAATGAACGGGAAGAGGTCGAGGCTCTTTTTGCCGGTGATATTGGCGCCGTCGTTGGTCTGCGCGAAGTTAAAACCGGCGAGACCCTCTGCGCCGCCAATAATCCAATCATTCTCGAACAGATTGATTTCCGCGATCCCGTCATCTGGATGCGGGTTGAGCCAAGGGCGAAAGCCGATCAGGAGAAAATGGGCACTAGTCTTAAGGCTCTGACCGACGAGGATCCGACCTTTCGGATTGCCGTTGATCAAGAAACAACCGAAACTCTGATTGGTGGTATGGGCGAACTCCACCTCGAGATTATGGTTGATCGACTGAAGCGTGAGTTTAAGGTTGAGGTGAACGTCGGTAAACCGCAGGTCGCCTATCGCGAGACGATCACCAAGCCGACCGACAAGATCGAAGGTCGTTACATTAAGCAAACTGGTGGTCGCGGTCAGTATGGCCATGTTTGGATCAAGCTCGAACCGCTGGCTCGCGGTGAAGGCTTCGAGTTTGTTAATGCGATTAAAAGCGGACGTATCCCCGGGGAATACATCCCGTCGGTTGAGAAGGGTGTTCGCGAGGCGATGGACAAGGGTGTGCTGGCTGGCTACCCGGTTCGCGACCTGAAAGTTACCCTGCTCGATGGTTCGTACCACGACGTTGATTCGTCCGATATCGCTTTCAAGATCGCTGGCGTTATTGCCCTACAAGAAGGTGTCCGCCAGGGTAAGCCAGCTTTCCTCGAGCCGATCATGAAGCTCGAGGTGGTGGTGCCAGCTGATTACATCGGTGATGTCACTGGTGATCTGGCGGCACGGCGTGCCCGAATTGAGGCAGTTGATGATCGGAAAAATCTGAAAGTCATTAAGGCGACCGTACCGCTGGCTGAAATGTTCGGCTACGTCACCGTACTTCGTTCACTTACCCAGGGTCGAGGTTTTTCGACCATGGAGTTTTCACATTACCAGGAGGTTCCGACCAACCTTCAGGAGGCGATTATTAATGGCCGACAGCAGCGTTAGTAAGTAGTTGGTAGTTAGGGCCGAGGTGGCGGAATTGGCAGACGCGCATGGTTCAGGGCCATGTGGGCGCAAGCCCGTGGGAGTTCGACCCTCCCCCTCGGCACTAATAAAAAATAATTAGATTAAAGGCTCTTCATTAACAATATTCGAGTGGTGCACTCCCAACGGGTGGTACATCATTCACGAAAGTCACTCATGCCACAACAGATAGTGATGGAGCTAACAAAAGCTCGGACGAAACGCAGTCCGTCGCGGCCAACGCCAACGCGGCGCGGTCCGGCGGCGAAACCGACGGCGGCACCAACGCCGCCACCGCCACCAAGTCGAATGCCCGAGACCGGCGTACTTCGAATTATGCCCTTCGGTGGTATCGAGGAGGTCGGACGAAACTTGACCGCCTTCGAGTACACGCCGAAATCAGGCAAACCAGAAATTCTCATCGTTGATATGGGCGTCGGTTTTCCCTCAGCCGATGAAATGCCTGGCGTTGACTGTGTTATCCAGAACGTTGAATACTTGGCCGAACGGAAGGACCAGATTGTTGGCGCCCTGGTGACGCACGGGCACTACGATCACATCGGCGCCATTCCCTATCTGCTGGAATCGCTTGGGAATCCGACCATCTATACGACGCCGTTGACCCGTGGCCTGATCATTAAGCGTCAGGACGACTTCCCGCATGCGCCGAAACCGGAGATTGTCGTGATCTCCAAGGATGATCCAAAACAATTTCGGCTCGGTTCGTTCGTGATCGACTACTTCCACGTCAATCACACCATTCCTGATTCGGTTGGCTTCTTCATCCGGACGCCGGCTGGCAACGTCATGCACACCGGTGACTTCAAGATTGATTTCACGCCGGTCTTCGATAAGCCGGCCGATCTGGCTCGAATCGTCCGATTGGCTCAGGAGGGGACCAATCTCTTGATGATGGATTCGACCAATGCGACGAAACCGGGTCACGTCATCTCGGAGCGAAAGATTATGGAGAATCTCGAGGAGATGGTGAAGGGGGCAAAAGGACGCGTTATTGCCACCACCTTCGCCTCGTTGATTGAACGGATTCAGCACTTGATCTATATTGCCGCCCAGCATAATCGTAAGATCGTCGTCGAGGGACACTCGATGCGAATAAACGTCGAGGTCTGTAAACGGCTTGGTTATCTGCAGTATGCGCAAAATGTTTTCATCTCATCTGAGGAGGCAAACAAGTTGCCGCCGCAGCAGGTCATTATTATGTGTACTGGCGCCCAGGCCGAGGATCGAGCGGTTTTGGCTCGGATCGCGAACCGTGAGCACCGACACTTCCATGTCATCCCCGGTGACACCATTATTTTTTCTTCCTCGATCATTCCGGGCAAAGAGCGAGCGGTTCAGTCACTCAAGGATTCCTTAGCGAAACAGGGAGCGAAAATCATTCACTCCGATTTGATGGACATGCACGCCTCTGGTCACGGTTACTCCGACGATATTCGGCTGCTGATTAACTTAGTCAAGCCCGATCATCTGATGCCGGTTCACGGTCAGTTCTACATGATGCAGGCGGTCAAGGACATCGGGCTCAGTTTCGGTATTCCCGAGCAGAAGATTCTGATGACTCAAAACGGTAGCGTCGTCGAGATGACTCCGGGACGAGTAATTGTCAGTAATCACAAGGTGCCGGCCAATTTGGTGATGGTTGATGGGATTGGTGTCGGCGACATTGGTGAAATTGTCCTCCGCGATCGCCAGGTGCTATCGAAGGACGGCATGTTCGTCATCATTGTTATCATCGATAGCCAGAGCGGTAAACTCCGCTTGAGCCCGGATATTATCTCGCGCGGTTTTGTCTATCTGCGCGAAGCCAAGGAATTACTTCACGAGACACGTGATCTCGTTCGCCGGATCGTTGAGAAAAATATTCGTTTTCTCGGCGACGAGGCGCCGGTCATTCAGGAGGAGCATATTCGCAACCATCTGCGCGAGGACGTGGCCGAGTTTCTATTCAAGAAGACAGAGCGTCGGCCGGTGGTTCTCCCCGTTGTGATTAAAGTCTAGCGCTCCGCGCCCACACCCCCGACTGTTGTCGCTCGCAATCTATTCGCTCAGCGCACCGGCGGTTCGCGTCCTCCAGCGGTCCGCGCCCGCCTCGGACTCTCGGCGGTTTTTCTCGCCTCCGGCGGGACCAAGCAAAAACCGCCTCCGAGACGTGGCTTCGCGAACAATTGCTCGCTCCTCGCCGGAGTTTATCCCGCACCGATTGGTGCGGGGCAGGATTCCTCAGGGGTGTGGGCGCTGCGCTCTGGTTTCGCGACACACTCAACCATTTCCTTGTTTCTGTGACTTGATCGCAGCGGCGGAGCGCGTCCTGCTGTATCAGCCTCGCGATCCTCACTCCGCTCGGGACCAAGCTCGCGAGGACTCCGATAGCTACTCTCGGCCGGAAGCTACTCACTCTAAATTATTTTGATAATATAAGTTTTTACTTAAAAGAAAAGAGTCTCAGGATGATGTGTAGCGGACTCTTCTCTAAGAACCATTGTGACCCCTGGGGTTTACAGGTTTTGCCGCACGCTATGCTGTGCGGTTACCACAAGAGGGAGAGTTCACCTCGGTTCTCGTCACGGTGACTTAAGTACTTGACGTCATTCCCAGCCTTGCTTTCGACACACACGAAAGCCCCGCTATGACATCAGGTACAAGATACTCATCACGCCTATCCTGAGACCGATATTATTATAAAGCAAATTGTCCCCTTGGAAATAGGCGTTGCTGTTGCTGGTCGTGATAAAGGTGTAAGGAAAAGGAAAACCGATCAGAAAGGTTTGGGGTCCGTCAATGCGTTATCTGGGCCTGGACAGAAAACGCTCGGGACAAGCCTTTCACGATCGGCTTTTTTATTATACAAAAAACTAACCCCCTCGATTCTCGGCGAAGGGGGCTGCGCTTTCCATTCTGCGTCCGGGTGGGGGCGATGGAGAGCTGGTCGAGATGCCGAGAATCGAGGGGTCTTAAGTTGAACACCCCCGCGTGTACTGCGTTGAGGACAACGACCGTTGCTGCACTCGGTGCTGCATTCAGTGCTGCTGCGCCTTCGAATATGGCGTGGCTCAACTCATCACCGGTGTCTTGATTTCCCGGTGATGGCGGGTGCGACGGTTAGACAGCGAGTGACTGCGTTTGTTGCAACGATACTGCTCAGATGCGCGGGGGTGGGAACGTCCTGGCTCAAGTATAGGTTGTGCTTAGTGCGCGTCAAGAGAAAAAGTGGATAGAAAAGTAATAGCAGGAAATAAAGGAAGTGCTCTCGAAACTCACTTTCCTCGCTCAACACAGGTTTTAGGTTTTTATTTCTTCCCGGCGGGGTTGAAATGCAGCGGCTTCGGGCAATCATTCCCTCATCCGTCGGTTTTCCTCACTTGCGCATCGCGTCGGTGACTCTCGAGAGCACTATCATTTTATCAAAAAAGGAAAGACAGAAACTAAAACCCCTCCGACTCACTCGATACAACCGCGCAGATAGTCTTTATTCGCCTGTTCAGGCGACAAGAATCGCGGCGTAAATCGAGCAAGCAGGAGGGGCCCCGCCGGCAACGTCATCTGTGTGCCAGCTAAAGTATAGCAGGATTTCGGCGGTCAACCTCTTGCTGCAGCAGCGGCAAGCCCCCGAGGCTCGGATTCTGCTGAAGCAGTTCGGTCGCGGCGGTCCGGACTACCTGGACCAGCGTCGCATTCTTGATCGCCTCCATCGCCAGGTCAGTCACACCCGCCTGGCGTTCACCCATAAACTCACCGGCGCCGCGAAGCTCAAGATCTTTTTCGGCCAACTCGAGCGCGCTGTTCGATTCCTTAACCGCTTTCAGTCGTTGATGGGCAAGCGGCGTGTAGCTTTCCATTACCAGGAAGCAGTAGCTTTGGTGGATTGAGCGACCAACCCGACCGCGAAGCTGATGGAGTTGCGATAAACCGAAACGCTCAGCACCCTCGATGATGATCGTAGTGGCTAACGGTAGGTCAATGCCGACCTCGACCACCGACGATGAGACAAGCACCTGGATCGTTGCCTGTTGCAATTGATGAAGGACACGCTCCTTCTCGATTGGTTTGAGTTTGCCATGGAGCATCGCCACGTTCGAACCAGCGAAAATTTTTTTAATTTTTAGGTATTCGTCTTTAACAGTTTTTATTTCAGCGGTCGAAGCCTTACTGTTCTCGCCCATTTCAACGCGAGGGCAAATAATGAAGGCCTGGTGACCCTTTTTGATCTCAGCCCGAACAAACTCCCAGGCCTGCTCTCGTTTGTCTGGACGAACGAGGTAGGTCGTCACTGGCTTTCGACCGACTGGCTGTTCGCGAATGACCGAGAGGTCCATGTCGCCGTAAACGGCGAGGGCGAGCGTGCGCGGAATCGGCGTCGCGCTCATCGACAGGACGTGCGGCACATGTTCGGTCGAGGCGAGCGTCACTAATTTTTTTCGCTGATTCACCCCGAAGCGTTGTTGTTCGTCAATGACGATCAGGGCTACGCGCGAAAAATTGTCAGCGCACTCAAGTAGGCTATGGGTACCAATCAGGAGCTGGATTCGTTGTTGTGCCAGTAAGCGGAGCGTTGCCGCCGATGTTTTTTTAGCGGTGAAGCCATGATGGCCGTAGCCGCCACCACTCGAGGTTAGGAGGCCAATACCAATATCGAATCGAGAAAAATCTTTAGTGACGCGCTCAAAATGTTGACGGGCGAGGATCTCGGTCGGCGCCATAATCAAAGCCTGGTAACCGGCATCAATGACCGCCAGAGCGGCCAGCTCAGCCACGAGCGTTTTACCCGAGCCAACCTCGCCTTGAAGCAGGCGATTCATTGGCTGCGATCGGTGGAGATCGAGGAGAATATCGCGAACTGTCTCTTTCTGGCCGTCGGTTAAGGTAAAATCAAAACCTTTTAAAAATTCATTAATCGTTTGCTGCTTTACGGTAATGAGTGGCGCTCGTTCATGGCTGAGCGCTTGTTTTTGTTGCAGCAGTTTGAGCTGAAGGTAGAAAAGCGACTCAAAGGCGAGGCGACGACGAACGTGCTCAACTGCAGTAAGCGTTGGGGGGTCATGAACGACTTGGAGCGCTTCGCCAATCCCGGGGAAGTTATTTTTTTTTCGAACCGTTTCGGGCAGCGGATCGTCAAGCTCATCAACTGGATAAACAGCAAGCAGGTCTTGAATTGTTTTTTCAAATAGTGCACTCGAAATACCGCCAGTCTCGCTATAGATCGGTTGGATTTTTGGCTTGAACTCAGCGCCTGGGTGAAGAACCCGAAAATGCGGACCAGTGAGGAGTTTACCAAATTTTCCCTTACTGACTTTGCCCCAGGCGGCAATGCGAGGCTCACCGGCCAGGGTCCGGAGGAGATAGGACTGATTGAACCACATCACCCGAACCTTGCCGCTGTCATCGCTGAGCGTGGCGTTAATAATTGCCATGCCGCGCCGCGGCGTTCGAAAAATTTTGAGGCCGCTAACCTGTCCAATCAAAAGCACCGGCTGGTCGAGCGGGATTTCCGCCATCGGCGTCACTCGCGTTAGGTCTTCGTAGCGAAGCGGAAAGTAGTAGAGGAGATCGCGAACACTCGAAAATTCAGCCTCAATTAAGCGCTGAGCTGTTTTTGGGCTGATAACCCGACAGTGATCAAGTGGAATAGCAAGGTCTTCGGGAGTCATCAATCGTATAATCTTATTCTAAGCTTACTCTAATCAATAATATGAGCGAAAAACAGAAAGAGCATCTAATTATTCTGCCTGGCTGGGTGACGAGGTATATCATCGATCGGTCCCGACCGATTACGGAGTTCTATGAGCCACTGGTGCCGCTCTTGAGTGGTTACGATGTTCGGATCGTCGAGTTTCCTGGCTTCGGCCAGACGCCGGAACCGCCGCAGCCGTGGAGCGTTGATGACTTTGTTGAGTTTCTTCGCGTCGAGCTCGATCGGGCTGGAATTGAGCGCACCCACTTGCTGGGCCATTCTTTTGGTGGGCAGGTGGCGGTACGGTTTGCTTTTCGCTATCCCGATCGGGTTGGAAAGCTGATTCTCTATAACGCTGCCTGCCTGCGCGAGAAGAATCTCAAGGTTGAGCTAATGGGAAAGCTGAAAAATGTTGGCGGCTTTATCTTTCGGTTTGTGCCGCCGTTGCGAAAAGTTTTTTATAAACTGGCCGTTGGCTCAACTGACTACACGCGATTATCGCCAGTCATGCGCGAGACGATGGGACGAATTGTGCGCGAAGACTTCGGCGGTATCTTGCCGCATCTCAGCCAGGAAACTCTGGTGCTCTGGGGCAGCGCTGATAAGGTCACTCCGCTACGGGAGGGCCTGACGATTAAACGCCTCATTCCCAGGGCGAAAATGGTCGTTCACCCCGGCGGCCACAGCTTTCACCGCACCGATCCGCAAACATTTGCCAGTTACCTCAAAAATTTTCTTAAGCCCTGATTCTCTACAATAGGACGTGATGACGCTAGCCCTCGCCCTCTTCGTTTATTTCATCGCAAGTGTGCCGTTGCTCCGACTGGTTCAGCTCAAAGAATATTTTTTCCCTTCGATCTTGGCTCATTTTGACTATCCCTCAAGCTGGCGATTATTTCTCCAGCGCGGCCAACTCGGGCTTGGTGTTCTTTGGTTGTTTGATCTACTACTCGCCTTCTTTGGGTATCAGCTGACATTTGCTTCTGTTATTTGGTATCCAGTACTTTTACTTGCCATCGTTATTTTGTTTCTCGAGCGTCTGCCGCTCCTTCGTCAGCTCCGCTGGACGCCGAAGTTCATTTTTATTAACTTTCTTCTGATTGCGTTTCTTGCCCGATTGATTGGCTACGGTGCGGCGAGTATAGTCATTGTTATCTTTCTCGCGACACGACTTGGACAGTTCCCCTTAGTGCTGCTGGCAACCTGGTTGGCGAACGCCGCGACCAATCTCTATGCTCGCCGACTGTTCCAACGAGCCCACCAAAAAATAGTGACGGCTAAGGGCGAGGGTTTACGGATCATCGGCGTGACCGGAAGTTATGGCAAATCAGGGACAAAAGAATTACTGGCGCAGCTGCTCGGAACGAAGTTTAAAGTGTTGCGCTCGCCACTGCGCTTAAATGCCGAGCTTGGATTATCGCAGTTCGTACTCGCTGCCGATCTCCGTGGTTTAGATTTTTTGGTGCTCGAATTGGGGACACGGGGAGTGGGGGAGCTGGAGTTGCTCGTCCGTATCTTTGAGCCGGAGATTGTTTTTCTGACTGGCTTAGCGCCGCAGCACGTTGGTGTGGTTGGTTCATTCGCAAAGATTGTGCGAGAGAAGTTTTCTGTCTTCCGGAGCGTTGTGCCCGGCGGGATCGCCCTGCTCAACGGTGCCGATCCCCTAATTGTGAAGCTCAACGATCGAATCAATGTTTCCAGAAAATATTTGTACGGCGGGCATGGTCCATTTCGGGCCGAAGTCGTCCGCTGCTCACTTGCTAGTCCTGAGCCGGGCCGAAGGGAAGGAAGCGAGTTCACGTTTATTCATCCGCACGGTCAGACAACATTCAAAACAAACCTGATTGCGCCGCATCAAATCGAGAATCTCGTTGGCGCCTTGGCTGGCTGCTGGCTGCTTGGATTGAAGCCAGAAGTGCTTCAGCGTGAGCTGCAGCACTTAACAATGCTCCCGCATTCTTACGAACTGCGTCGACCAGCCGACCCCTTAATCATTGACGATAGCTACAATGCCAATATTGTCGGTGTTGCTCGCGGCGCTGAATACTTCTGCTCCCTGCCACTTAAGCGGAAGGTGATTATCTTCGCCGGTATCCTTGAGTTGGGCACCGAGGCACCGACCTACTACCGTGACCTGGTCGAGGCCTTCCGCGGCGCCGATGATCTCCTCCTGACCGCCACTGATTTCGTCGAGGTATTCCAGGAGGCGCTCGGAGCGAAGTGCCGGTTGATTAAAAATCAAAGCGATCTCGAAATATTTTGGTCGAAGTTGCCGAGGCCAGGTGCCGGTCTCCTTATCCTCGGTCGCGTTCCTTCATGGGCGTGGACGATAATTGAATCATGAGCAAGCTTATCCATATCGATTTCATCCCGAATTTTCAGCAGGATGATTACCGCGTTGTCGCGCGGTCGCTTTTTGCGCGCGGTCAAGTTGACCCCCGCCACGAAGAACGAATTCGAGCTAAGTTGCACGAACTTTTCCCGCGCGGCGAAGCATTTCTGTTTAGCTCCGCCCGTGGTGCTTTAAGCGCCTTTCTTCGCTTTTACCTTAACCAGACTCCGCGCAAAGAAGTTTTGACGCAGGGGTACTCCTGTCTGGTGGTACCAAATGCCATCCGGGCGGCTGGCGGGACGTCGGTATTTGTTGATATTAAAGCGGGGAGCGTTAATATGTCAGCCGATGATCTGAAGCGTAAAGTTAGCCGCGAAGCCGCCGCTCTGATCATTCAGAACACCTTCGGCTTTCCGGCTGACTATGATCGCTTACTCGAAATTGCGCGGACTGAAAATTTACTCGTCATTGAAAATCTTGCTCACGCCCTCGGCGCACGGCTCAGGGGTCAATTGCTCGGGACATTCGGCGACGTCGCGCTTCTGAGTTTTGGTCGGAGCAAGGTTATCTCGAGTATGGTTGGCGGGGCAGTTGTGATAAATAATCGTAAACTTGCCGAGGAATTTCGTGCCTACTATGGGGCGCTATCATATCCAAGCGCTGCTTGGACTCTAAAGCAGCTTGGCCACGCCTTTGTATCGTGGCATGCGAAGCAGCACTATCGGACGGTGGGGAAACCGCTGATGGCAGCGCTTCGTCGACTACGGTTGTCTTCGTTTGAGATCGAGCCGGCTGAACGGCGCGGTGCGCTGCCAGCGCAATGGCTGACAAAATTTCCGCCGGCCTTAGCGCCACTCCTGGCTCACCAGTTGGGTAAACTTGATTCGCTGAATACTCATCGCGTTCGCATTGCGAACATATACCGCGGTGCCGGGGTTTTGCCCTGCACTGAAATTACCACCGAGAGCGAGCCGATTTATCTCCGTTACCCGATGTTTACCACTTACCCCGAACGAGTGCTCGGGCAGGCGAAGCGACAGGGGATCTATCTCGGTAATTGGTACGGCTCAGTCTTGGCGCCGGCACGCGAACGACTCGATCGCTTCGGTTACCTCTACGGTATGTGTCCGGAGGCGGAGAAACTCGCCCTCGGTTCGTACAATTTGCCAACGAATATCGATGTATCACCCGACGACGCCCATCGAATTTCTGAGCTTGCACGAACGAACATCTAGTGGCGGTACAATTGCATTGAAATGTATGAGATTCGTGAATTTTCCGACCGCGACCAGTGGAGCCGCTTTGTTGCGGCGGCGCAACCACCGACTTTCCTCCAAGACTGGGAGTGGGGTGAGGTTGAGGCAGCCCTCGGTCGCGAGGTCATTCGAGTTGGGATCTATCATGGTGAAACGTTGATCGGAGCTTCGCCCGACCAGCGGATGCTGATCGGAGTTTGCCAGTTGGTTGGCTATCGTGCTCGGCGAGGGAACTTTCTTTTGATCCCGCACGGTCCGGTTTTACGGGTGAAACCAGAGCCGGCGATTTTCATTGCCCTCACAACCTTTCTGCGTCAGCAGGGCTATCATCGCCGTTACGCCTTCATTCGTCTCAACAGCGCCCTGCCGAAAGACCTGGCGCTCGCCACGGCGCTCCGTCGCGAGGGCTTTCACTTCTCACCGCTTTGGACGGTGGCGGATAATGCCTGGGTGATTGATCTAGATCCAACCGAGGAGCAGATCTTGGCGAGCATGCAACCATCGCATCGCAAAGCCATCACCGACGGGCTGAAAAAACCGTTTCTAGAAATTGAGGCGACGACTGATTCAACTCGAATCGGTGACTTCTGGCCGATCTACCAGCAATTAGCTCAACGCAAGGAGTTCATGCCCTATCCACGCGACTTAGTTGAGCGCGAGTTCGCGGCCTTCGCGGCGGCGGGCAAGGCCAAGCTTTATCTCGGTCGAGTCGAGGGACGTTACGCCTGCGGCGCAATCATCATTTTCAGTAACGGCAGCGCTTTTTATCATCACGGCGCCTCACTGCCGCTGCGCGAGCCGTTGACATACAAATTGCACTGGCAGGGGATGCGCGACGCCAAAGCCGCCGGCTGTCAGCGCTACAATTTGTGGGGCATCACGCTGTCGCAAAGTCCCAAACACCCCTGGGCGGGATTAACGCAGTTTAAAAAAGGTTTTGGCGGTGGATTAATCGAATTTTTGTCAACAATGGATTTCGTCTGCTCACAAAAGTACTGGCTTACCTATCTGGTTGAACGAGCCCGTCGACAAATGCGACGGCTTTAGCGTTCGGTCGTGGGGATGAGGAAATAGAAGTTATCACCGCGGCTATAAACGAGGACATAGTGGCGATTATAAGGATCTTCGAAGTGGGCTAGGCCCTTATCACGTGCCTGATCGAAGAAAACAGTTGTCTCGGCCTGGGTGAGCTTATTGCGGAGGTGGTTGAAGCCGTCGTAGGCAGCGTCCTCGTACTTCACCCGAAAGTTATAGAGATAGTCGTCGTGGATCATTAAGGCCATTATAATGGTAGCGATGCTTTATCTTGGCACTGACCATCGTGGTTTTGAATTAAAAGAGGCTTTAGCAGAAAAGCTGAAGACGCACAGCTATGAATTTGATGATCTCGGAGCGATGAGCTTTGATGCCGATGACGACTACGCCAATATTGCCCTGGCCGTGGCCAAGGCGGTGGCCGGCGCACCAATGCATCGAGGCGTGTTGCTCTGCGGCTCGGGGGCGGGGGTTTGTATCGCCGCCAATAAGGTCCGTGGCATTCGCGCAGTGCTGGCTGACCGCCTTGATGTTGTTCGCGCCGCTCGAACTGATGATGATGTTAATGTGCTCTGCCTCCCCGCTAGCTTTGTTGGAGCGGAATTAGCCTGGGAATTGGTTGAGGTTTTCCTTAACACCAATTTCATCGCAAGCGATCGACACTTGCGTCGTCTCAAAACAATCGAAACGCATGAGAATCACTCCGTCAATCAACGCGAGTAGCTTCGACGAGGTCAAGAGGCGGATCGCGCTACTCGCTGATTTAACTGACGAGTTTCATCTTGATATTGCCGCGGCCGAACTAACTGGCCACCAGACTTGGGCGAATCCAAATGAGCTCGATCAATTGGACGAGAAGTTGAAGCTTGATCTCCATTTAATGCTGGCATTAAAGCCGCAGGAAATATTACGCTGGACGAACCGGCGGGTGCGGCGACTCCTGCTTCACCTCGAGGCCTCGCCCAACCCCGATGGGCTGCTGAAGTTAGCAAAAAAGACCGGCAAGGAGGTTTTTGTCGTTTGGTCGACGAAAACTGAGCGCGATTTCATCGAGCGCTACGTTCCGTTTATTGACGGCATCCTCGTGTTGGCGGTGATTCCAGGCAAGGCTGGGCAAGTCTTTTTGCCCGAGGCGTATGGCTGGCTCGAGCAGGCCAGAACGCTCTTGAGCGACAAACAGCAGCTCTTCGTCGACGGCGGTGTTAATCGTGAGAATTTTAAAAAGGTGGCTGGCTATCAGCCCGACGCAGTCATTCTCGCCTCGGCGATCTACGGCGCCGCTGATCCGCGGGCGGAGTACGAGGCCCTCAAAACCCTGGCGTAGACAGCATATTTGACTTTTGTATATAATAAGTTATAATTTATCCAGCTTTCGGTTTTACAATCTCCGGAGGTAAACCATAATAAGGAGTGAGTCCAGTGGAATGGA
>OBEQ010755388.1_pt1 | contig 18792 bp, 20 predicted proteins | sample 1670901 | NCBI WGS metagenome assembly OBEQ01 (sample SAMEA104232315, study PRJEB22302) | groundwater metagenome | biome: forest; feature: aquifer; material: groundwater | place: USA | collected 2011-08-07 | depth 5.4 m
CGAGAGTTCCTGAAACAACCAATTTTGCACTGTTTGTAGCGTCTGGAATGTCCGTGATCTGTATATTGCCAAATATTTGAACGCTATTATTTGTCGGTAATTCTTTGTGTTTAAATAAGTTGCTTAGATATACAGATCCATTAATTAGTAGCGGCAGACCAAATGTAAAAAGCAAGACTATGAGAACAATCAGAATAAAAAAGAAAAAGGCAATTCTTGCTGCGATTTGTTTTTTCTCGTGACTTTCAAGTCTTGTTGGCATATTGAGCCACTCGGGAGAATCGAACTCCCGTCGACGGTTTACGAAACCGCTGCTCTTCCATTGAGCTAGGGTGGCTTTCATTATTTTATCATATTAAAAAAAATGTGAAGATTTGATACCTTATAGTATATTTAGTATAATTTCAGAATGCTTCATCCAGAGAGGTTGAGCTTGGCAACTCCTTCATCAGAAACGCCCAAAAAGGAAGCTTTAATGGCTGCTGTAGATGGTCTTTTATTTGTTTGCGCAGAAGTTCTTGCCGCAATAAATGGGGAGATAAGCGGTATGAACGATGAAGGTGTAGTCTCCTATCATAGCAGTAGAAGGAAAAAACTAACACCTGAAGAAATGAAAGTTTCAGCAAATAGCATTAGAAGAGCGTTAGTTGCAGTAACTGATGATTTTGGTAAAGTAAGCGATTCAGTTGATGATCTTTCTATTGCTCCAATAATATCCATGAGAGAGGGTAAGCGAAAGAGAGGAAAGGAACTTGGAAATTATGGAGATGAGATTACAGATATGTTTACGCTAACTTTTTCATCCGGGAAAGGTAAAGTTAAAGCCAAAGTTTACTCAGGCAATCTTAGCCTGGGTTCAGATTTGAAGACCGATTCTGAATTTTATATTGACTTAGAGTTTACTTCTAAAGTGAGAAGGTGGAGGTTTGGAATCTCTTGGAAATTGGGACAATGTGGTTTTTTAGAATATGTAAAGAATGGGCAGGATAAAACAGAGTTTCCGTACATGATAGACAAAAATAGACCAAGAAATCTTGTTTCAACAGAGTTTTTTCCACGGATGAATGCAGCCTTTAGGCAAAGTATACAGGCGCTAAGAGCCATCGCACCAGCAACCCAAGTTAGTCCGAACGAGCAATTACCCTGAGCGGGATACGGGAATTGGACCCGTGTCTCGTCCTTGGGAAGGACGCATTGAGCCACTCAACTAATCCCGCAGTCTCATTTATTATATCAACTCACACATATCAATTTGCTTGATTTTCAAAAATCAATTGCTATAATGTTCTTAATTTCAATAGTAAGGAGGTGAATTTATGTCAGGTAATTTAGTAGGTGATGGAGGATTGCCAGGTAGAAATCCATTTAGTGTTGAAGGTTTGGATTCATTGGCTCCGTATGTTGGTCTACCTAGAGATTTACAGTACGCAGCTCGATTTGCGTTGTCATTCGCTAGCCAGGTTTTACCGACAGAAGCCGAAATGTACAGTGATAGATTAGTTGGTAATCCAAGAGTGGCCTTGTTAAACCGTGAGCTTCGTGATGTGGTTGCAACGATGTTTGCAATGGTGGTGGACCAGCGCGTATTTGGGCTGCAAGGACCAGGATACAGCGAAAACCTTCAACCAGCGGATCCTGAACAATTTGAGGACAATAAAAAACTAGTGCTTCAAATGCTCGGATCATTAAGTAGAGAACAGGTTAGCGAAGGAGTACGGATCATTCGCGAAGAAGAAGCGAAAGAAGAGGAGGCAATACAAATTTATACTACATTTGACTCACTGCAAAGCCTGCAGTCTAATGGCGAACCGTGGCCGGTAACTGAAGCTGTCTAGAATTGTGTTATTACAACAAGCGAGGGGGTGATAATTATGGATAAAAAAATGAAGGAATGTTTCACTCCGCATGTTATGATGCACAGCCTTTTCGGTCTTGGTTTGGGACTTCTATTGACTAGTTTTTTCCCAAGCCTAAGTTCAGTTTGGATAGGTTTAGTTTTGATGGCAATTGCTGTCGCAGCAGACTACATGCGCAAATCTTAAGGCAGAATAAGTTTGTTATCGGCGTGGATGAGGTTGGGGTTTGCAAGATGGTTGGTTTTGGCTATTTTTACCCAAGCGAAGCCATCACCATAAAATTCCTGTGCTATTTTCCAAAGATAATCCCCACGCTTTATAGTGTAAGTTCCGGGATGTTGCATAACTTTGCCCGAAGTCGCCATAGCAACCTCGCCCATTGTCGGCTGTTTTGGCGAAGCAGAAGGTAAAACTAACTCCTGCCCAGGCTCTATGACGTTTGGATTTTTTATATTGTTTGCTTTGGCAATATCATAAGCGTTAAACCCGGATCCGTAGCTTGCTTCAGCTATTTTCCAAAGATAGTCGCCCTTTTGGACTTTGTATTTTTTTACTTGGGAAGTTGGAGTAGGAGTCGGCTGTTGTTTTTTTCCAAAGAGCCAACTAAAACTCTGATTAAATCCTGTTGGTTTAACATTAGAAGTATTATTTTTTCTCTGAATATAAGAGAATAGAAGAACAAAAGCTACTACCAAAACCATGATTCCCAGAAGTAAGTTGGGAAACTTTTCTTGAATCATTTTTGTAAGGTCTTTGAGGTTTGAAACGTTATTTTTTCCGTTGTTTCTGTCTTGATTAGCCATAAAATTTGAATTTTTCCATTTTTTTTTCTATATTAATATACCAGACATTTTTACTTTGTCAAGTACTATGAGTTTAAGCAATCACGAAAAATTTAGTAATAGAGAAATCGCTCATCTTCTTCGATCGGTCGCTGCTGCACATCTTATAAAAAATACGAATAGGTTTAGAATCATTGCATATGAGAATGCGACAGATACTGTAGAACATCTAACACGAGAGTTAAAAGACATTTGGCAGGAAGGTAAATTGGCTGAAGTTCCAGGCTTTGGCTCGGCTATTGCAAGCTCAATTGACGAATATTTTAAAAAGGGATACTCAAAGCATTTCAGTACAATTCTAAAAGGGATACCGGATACTGTCTTTGATTTGATGAGAGTTCCTTCAATCGGTCCAAAAAAGGCGTATAAGTTGGTTACAACTTTCAAGTTGGAAAATAAAAAAACATTGTTTGTTGATTTAAAAAAATTATGCTTAAAAGGAGAAATTGCAAAAATCCCAACCTTTGGCAAAAAATCTCAAGACTCTATTCTTAAGGCACTAGAAATTTTTGAAAATAAGACTAAAGTTTCCCAGCGAATGCCGCTTCCGTATGCTCATGCGCTTGCTGAAGAAATTATCTCCTATCTGAAAAAAAATCCTTTCGTGAAAAGAGTCGACGTCCTAGGCTCTCTAAGAAGAATGGTTGCAACAATTGGAGATGTTGATATAGCTGTTGCCTGCGAAAGTAAAAATACAAAATCAATTATCGATCATTTTTTGAAATATCCAAATAAAATTTCAGTAGATAATGCAGGTGAAAAAAAAGCGTCAATAATTGTTTCATCAAGTATGAGGGTTGATCTTAGGGTTCAAAAAGAAGAAAGCTATGGTGCGATGCTCCAATATTTTACCGGAAGTAAAACCCATAATATTAAGTTAAGAGAATATGCTCTTAAAAAAGGATATTCATTATCTGAATGGGGTATTAAGAAAGTTAAAACAAACAAAATTCTTGAGTTTAGAACAGAAGAGGCATTCTATAATTTCTTAGGTTTGAGTTATATTCCAGCCGAAATTAGGGAAGGAACTAGCGAAATTGAGCTTGCGGAAAAAGATAAGTTGCCAAAACTTGTTGAACTAAACGATATCAAAGGAGATTTCCATATTCATTCAAGTTATAATCTGCAGCCATCTCACGATTTAGGTGCAAATAGTTATCAACAAATTTTAGAAAAAGCAATAAAGTTGGGATATTCCTATATTGGTTTTAGTGAACACAATCCAAAAATAAGCGGACTTTCAAAAGATCAAGTAGTCGAGATAATGAAAAAAAGATACGATTACATAGGAAAAACTCTTGATAAGTATAAAAATAAGATAGACTATTATGTTGGCCTGGAAGTAGATATTTTACCAAGCGGAGATCTCGCTCTTCCTAAAGAGGCTTTTGATTATGTTGATTATCTTTTAATATCAGTGCACAGCGTATTTGGAATGGAGAAAAAACAGATGACAAAAAGAGTTTTAAGAGCATTAAATAATCCCAAAGTCAAAATATTGGGACACCCGACAGGCAGATTATTTAACAAAAGAGATGGTTTTGAAATGGACTGGGAACAAATTTTTGAACTTTGCAAAAAAAAACAAATCGCTCTGGAGATAAATTCCTGGCCTGAAAGATTAGATCTACCTGACACACTGGTCTATAAAGGAATAAAATATGGCCTAAATTGCGTTATAAACACAGACGCACACGCAAATGACCAGATGGATAATATGTACTACGGAATTGCTGTAGCCAGACGAGGTTGGGCAGTAAAAAGTGATATAATTAATACATTAGATAAAAGAGAACTTAAAAAATGGTTTGGGAGGTGATTTCAATATGAATCCAACAATGATTTTAATTGGTTTAATCGTCCTTTTCGCTTTGTATGTTGTAGTCGTTTATAACGGTCTAGTAGTTTTAAGAACAAGAATTAACGAAGCTTTTTCCGGCATTGATGTTCAATTAAAAAGGAGAACGGATTTAATTCCAAACCTGCTGGAGACTGTCAAGGGTTATGCCAAGCACGAGAAGGAAGTTTTTGAAAATGTCACAAAGGCAAGGAGCGCATTACTTAAGGCAGAGACTTTAGGTGACAAGGCAAAAGCCAACAACATGCTCTCAACTGCTTTAAAATCCCTTTTTGCCGTTGCAGAGGCGTATCCCCAACTTCAGGCAAGCTCGAATTTTCAGGAACTACAAAGACAACTGGAAGACACCGAAGACAAAATTGCTTACGCAAGACAGTTTTATAACGGCAATGTCATGGAATATAACACAAGAGTAAACACGTTTCCTTCAAATGTCATAGCTAATACGTTTGGATTTAAAGAAAACGAATTTTTCCATACAGAGGAATCAGAAAAAACAAACGTCAAAGTCGAGTTTTAGTTTTTAAAATGACTGTATACAATCAAGTCTCCAACAACAAGCTTAGAACGGGTTTTTTGATGCTACTGTTTGTAGTTTTTTTAAGTTTTGTTTTCTTTTTATTTGGTAAGTATGTTGGCGGCCGCAGTTCTTTTCTTTTTCTTGGTTTTTTGATTGCGCTCATTTCAAGCATAGGAAGTTATTTTTATTCCGACAAAATCGTTCTTTTTTCAACAGGAGCAAAGCCCGCTGATAAAAAACACTATTTTGACTTTTATACAGTGGCTGAAAATATTTCAATTGCCGCAGGGCTTCCAATGCCCAAACTATACGTAATCAACGATTCTTCTCCCAATGCTTTTGCCACGGGAAGAGATCCCAAGCACGCAGTAGTATGTGCAACAACAGGTCTTTTAAGTAAATTGAATCGTGCAGAACTTGAAGGAGTAATCGCTCATGAAATGTCTCATATTAAAAATTATGATATTTTGCTTTCATCAATAGTTTCAGTTTTGGTCGGAACTTTAGTCTTAGCTTCTGACTGGATAATGAGAAGTTTTTGGTGGAGAGGACTCGGCGACAGCGACGAAAACCGAAGTAACAATCCTATTTTTTTAGTACTCTTTATACTTACCTTGATTATAGCGCCAATTGTGGCAACACTCATTCAGCTTGCCGTATCAAGAAAAAGAGAATTTTTGGCTGATGCTTCTGGTGTTTTAATTACAAGATATCCCGAGGGCCTGGCAAATGCATTGGAAAAAATATCAAAAGATCCAAACGCACTTCGGCATGTATCAGGAGCAAACGCTCATCTTTTCATAAGCGATCCGTTTAAAAACAAAAAGCTTGGCAATAAATTGACAGCTTTATTTAGTACCCACCCTCCAATCGAAGAGAGAATTAGAATTCTAAGATCCATTTAGATGAGATTCAAAAATACTTCGCTTATATTTCTGGGAAAATTAACGTCAAAACTCATTTCCATATTTTCATTGGGAGCAGGTTCGACTTGGCCAGGACACTTAGTTTTAAACTTGAACAAACAATTTATTTCAGAAGTTTTATCCCAAAACCAGAATTTAAAAATAGTCTTGATTGCAGGAACCAATGGAAAAACAACAACCTCTACCTTACTTAAATCCATTCTCGAAAATAATAGTTATAAAGTGTTTCAAAACGAAGAGGGAGCAAATTTATTAAACGGTCTTACTTCAAGCCTGGTAAAAAACTCTTCATTAGTGGGAAAAATTGATAAAAATGTTGCAATCTTTGAGGTAGATGAGGCTTCGTTACCTCTGGTTTTGCAGCAAATTATACCTACAGCTGTAGTTCTTTTGAACTTGTTCCGCGATCAGCTAGATAGATATGGGGAAGTTGATCTGATTGGGACAAAATGGGCAGAGACCTTGAAAAGTTTATCAAAACAAACAACAGTCTTTTTGAATGCGGACGACCCTCAAATTGCTTATTTGGCCAAAAACTTAAAAGCGACAATTTATTTTTTTGGTTTGGAATCCAAATTTCTCACACAAAAAGAAATCCCCCACGACGTAGATTCGGTTTACTGCCCATCTTGCAGTCAAAAGTTATTTTATAACGAGCTGTCTTACTCGCATCTTGGTGATTATTATTGTCGAAACTGTGGTTTTAAGCGTCCAAAGATTACCCATGTGAATGATCTAGTCAGTCCTCTAGAAGGACTCTACAATCTCTACAATCTTTATGCAGCGGCATTAGTTTGTAATAAACTATTTAATATTTCAGATGATAGGATAAAAAAAGTGCTTCCTCGATTTAAGACGGCTTTTGGCAGACAAGAAGAAATTGTTTATAAAAATAAGAAATTTTTTTTGATTCTTTCTAAAAACCCCACAGGTTTTAATCAATCAATTTCTGTGGTAGTAAAAAAATTTAAGTCAAAAAAGGACAGTTTATTGCTGGTTTTAAACGACAGGATACCGGACGGGCGCTATGTTTCCTGGATCTGGGATGTGGACTTTGAAGACCTTCCCCAAGCAAGACATCTTTATATCGCCGGAGACAGGGCTTATGATATGGCACTGCGCCTAAAATATGCAGATATTACTGATTTCGAAGTTTTTAAGAGTTTAAATGAAGCTGTGGATAAAATAGTTAAAGAGGTTTCGAGCAATGCCACACTTTTTATCATGCCGACATACTCGGGAATGCTTGAAGTGAGAAAAATATTGTCTGGAAGAAAATTGTTGTGATTTAACAAAGTCATTCTGGTTTATCCAGAATCTGGGCAAGCCAGATTGACGGTTTTGGAATAACAATATGAAAAAAGATAAATTTGAGTTAACTATTGCTTGGCTGTATCCGGATTTGATGAGTACCTATGGCGACAGAGGCAATGTTCTTGTTCTTCAGAAACGACTTGAGTGGCATGGGATTAACGCTAAGGTTTTACGAGTGGAACAAAATACTTTAGTTGAAGAGATAACTAAAGTGGATTTGATTTTTGCCGGAGGAGCGCAGGACAGACAACAAAGTATTGTTATGAAGGATCTTAAAACCCAAAAGGGCGAAATTATTAAGCAACTAATCGACAAAGGAGTGCCGGCACTGTTTGTCTGCGGTGCGCCTCAACTGATGGGTAAGTATTATGAGCCGGGAATTGGTCAGAGAATAGAAGGTTTAGGCATTTTCGATATGTATTCTGTCCATCCTGGTCTGAATAAACCTCGTCTGATCGGTAATATTGTTGCAAAAGTAAGTTCAAGTTTGTCCTTCGACTCCGCTCAGGGCGATAATAATTCTATTATCGTCGGCTTTGAAAATCATGGAGGGAGAACTTATTTGGGTAAAAATGTCAAACCATTTGCCAAAGTTATCAAAGGTTTCGGAAATAACGGCGAAGATGGGACAGAAGGTGTGGTTTATAAAAATGCAATCGGCTGCTATTTTCACGGCCCTTTGCTGCCCAAGAATCCAAAAATTGCAGACTATCTTATCTCAACTGCTCTTCTCCAAAAATACAAAAAGAAAATAAAACTTAGTAAACTCGATGATGGCTTAGAAAATTTAGCAAAGCAGGCTGTATTGAACAAAATCGGAGTAAAAAATCGTTTATAATCTATGCATGAACAAGAAGGCTAAGCTTTCAAAAAAAGATGTAATCAATCTTGCAAAACTCGCCAATCTTCAACTTTCGGATAAAGAAAGTGATAAATACGAAAAGCAACTTACAGAAACTTTGATCTATGTTGAAAATTTAAACAAAATAGATACAAGTAAAGTTCTACCAGCAGATCATGTAGTAAAGCTAAAAAACGCAACTTTCAAAGATGGCGAAAAAAATCAAAGAGGCTTAACCCAAGAGCAAGCGCTGGCAAACAGTAAAAAAAAGAAGAAAAGTTATTTTGTTGTGCCAAGAATATTATGAAGCTTCTAGGAAAATCCCTAGTTGAACTAAAACAATTAGTTGGAAAAAAGGAAGTCTCGATCAAAGAAATTAACGATTATTTTTTGCAGAGAATAAAAAAATACAATCCCAATTTAAATGCTTATCTCACAGTTAACGAAAAAACGGATGATAAAATACCGGTGGCTTTTAAGGACAATTTCTGCACAGAAGGCATAAGGACAACGGCTTCATCTAAGGTACTTGACGATTTTATCCCCCCTTATAACGCGACAGTAGTCCAACGTTTATTAGATTCTGAAGTAAGGATTTTAGGCAAAACCAACATGGACGCCTGGGCACATGGTTCATCCACAGAGACTTCAGACTACGGCCCCACTAAAAATCCTTGGGATCATTCAAGATATCCAGGAGGCTCTTCTGGGGGCTCCGCTGCTGCCGTAGCAGCATATTTAACGCCTGCAGCTATTGGTTCGGACACAGGAGGATCAATAAGACATCCCTCCTCATGGTGTGGTGTAGTTGGTTTAAAACCAACGTATGGAAGAGTTTCCCGCTATGGTGTTATCGCAATGGGATCGTCTCTGGATTGTCCAGGAGTATTATCTTTAGCAGCAGAAGATATTGCCTTAATTTTGAAAATTATTGCTGGAAAAGATGATTATGATGCTACTACAGCTACAGAAAAAATACCTGATTATCATTCTTTAATGAAGATAAAAAGGAAATTTGTCATTGGTGTTCCAGATGAATACTTTGAGGGTGTTGATAGCGAAATCAAGAAAGCAGTGATGCGAGGTATTGATGTGATGAGCAGAATGGGACATAAAATAAAAAAGATTCAATTATTATCACCAAAATACGCAATTTCTACATATACAATTTTGCAGCGAGCCGAAGTTTCCTCCAATTTAGCAAGATATGACGGTATTCGTTATGGAAATGACAGAACCTACTTCGGTGAAGAGGCAAAAAGACGAATAATGCTGGGAACATATACGTTATCTTATGGTTATTATGATGCTTTCTACAAAAAGGCTCAAAAAGTACGAACAATAATCATAGAAAATTTTAAAAGCATATTTAAGGAGGTCGACCTTATCGTAGGACCAAATACTCCAGTTACCGCCCTTAAAATTGGAGAATTTACCAAATATCCATTCTTTGGCGAACTGATGGATCAGCTAAACGAGCCCGCTTCGGTTGCTGGCCTCCCTGCTCTAAGTGTTCCTGTGGGTTTAGATAGTAGTAGCTTGCCAATAGGAATGCAAATTGTCGGCAAATATTTTGATGAGGAGACTATTTTGAATTTGGCTTACCAATTTGAAAAGGAAACAGAGTATTTCGGAGTTACAAAAAAAATTCTCACAAAATACCCTGACTAAAATGGCTGATTACATTCCTGTAATAGGTTTAGAAATTCATGTAGAGCTTAACACCAAGTCTAAGATGTTTTGTCAGTGTAATGCCAATTACTTTGGTAAACAACCAAATACTCAAACTTGCCCTGTTTGCTTGGGCTTACCCGGCGCCTTACCTGTTCCTAATCAAAAAGCCATAAAATATTGTCAACTTATTGGATTGGCATTGAGATGTAAACTTAATTCAAAATCAAAATTTGATCGAAAACACTATTTTTATCCCGATTTACCCAAAGGCTACCAAATCAGCCAGTACGATGAACCTTTTTGCACGAAAGGCTCTGTTGAAATCAACGCAAAAAAGTTTGGGATAACCAGGGTTCATATGGAGGAAGACACTGGAAAATTAATCCATGAAGAAGATGAAACTCTGATTGATTTTAATCGTTCAGGAGTTCCCCTTGTTGAAATTGTCACAGAACCTGATTTTGACAATTCTGATGACGTAAAGAGATTTTTGGAAGAACTTCAAGTAATTATCCGTTATCTGGGAGTTTCCGATGCGGATATGGAAAAAGGAAGCATGAGGCTTGAACCAAACATTTCTCTTCGACCTAAAAGCAATAAAAAATTGCCTGAATATAAAGTTGAAGTCAAAAACATTAATTCATTTAAGTTTGTTCAAAAAGCTATTGAGTACGAAATCAAAAGACAGACTGAGATTTTGGAAAAAGGCCAAATGCCGGAGCAAGAAACCAGAGGTTTTAATGAGGATAAGAGAATAACTTTTTCCCAAAGATCCAAAGAATATGCTCACGATTATCGCTATTTCCCCGAGCCCGACATCCCACCTTTTGAGTTTAACGCCGAATATTTAAAGAAAATAAAAACACAGATACCCGAATTAGCCTCAGAAAAAATGCAAAGATTTATTAAGCAATATAAATTGAAAACGCAAGATGCTTATACTTTAACTAGAACTAAAGAGCGAGCTGAATTTTTTGAAGAAAAAGCTAAAGATAAAAAAATTGCAGAAATATTTAGTTCAACTCAAATTCAAGACTTAGCAAATGTAATAATTAATAGAAAACTAACTAGAAGTTCTCCAGACTCCATATTCTTTGAAGCATTAGGTCCTATTAAAACCGATCTCACTGCTTTAGATAAAGTTATACAAAGCGTTATAAAGAATAACTGGAAAGCAATTGAAGATTATAGAAATGGAAAGGAAAATGTACTAATGTTTTTAATTGGAAAAGTGATGCAAGAAATGAAAGGAAAAGCAGATGCAACAATTGTTAAAAATAAATTACTCGATAAATTGAAAAACTAAACTTATGTCTTTTGTACACCTGCATTGTCATTCCGAATTCTCTCTTTTGGACGGTATGGCGCGTATGGAGGAAACCTTAGCCAGAGCAAAAGAAATGGGCATGCCGGCTTTGGCAATAACCGATCATGGTGGTCTATACGGAGCATTTAAGTTCTTTATCAAGGCAAAAAACTACGGAATCAAACCCATAATTGGAGTAGAAACCTACAAAGCAAAAAATTCAAGATTTGACAAACAACCGGGAGTGGACAAAGATCAAAACCATCTTATTCTATTGGCGAAAAATTTGCAAGGCTACAAAAATCTGTTAGAAATAGTAACCAAATCATATTTGGAGGGATTTTATTATAAACCAAGAATAGATTTTGATTTACTCAAAAAACATCACCAAGGATTGATAGTTTTATCAGGGGGTTGTTTGAGCAGTGAATTGGCAGAATTGATAATGTCAAATCAAACTACTAAGGCAGAGGAAATTTTGAAAAAGTATCTTGAAATATTTGATAAAGATTTCTATTTGGAAATACAAAGACATCCCCAACTAAAAGAACTTGACCAAATAAATCCAGAAATGATAAAACTTTCAAGAAAATTTGGAGTTCCTATTGTGGCTACGAACGATGTTCATTATTTGGAACCCGATGATGCTTATGCTCAAGAAATAATGCTTTGTATACAAACCCAAAGAACGATAATTGAAAAAAATCGACCGTTATCGATGCTCAGTGTTCCTGACTATTATTTAAAATCTCCTGCAGAAATGAGAGGAGCATACATTGATCTTCCGGAAGCAGTTGAAAATACACTTAAAATAGCAGATCAGTGTAATTTAGAGATTCCCTATGGCAAATTTATTCTTCCTTCTTTTAAGACGACAGAAAATATTTCTTCCGCTCAATACCTTAAAAAACTTGTGTATGAAAGAAAAAATAGATTAAAAGACTCTGATGATAAAAGTGTCTTGGAAAGAATTGACTATGAATTGGATATAATCTCAAAAAAAGCTTATTCGACTTACTTTCTTATCGTTCAAGACTTTGTAAATTGGGCCAAAGAGCATGAAATCGCAGTTGGTCCGGGAAGAGGATCCGTAGCAGGTTCATTGGTAGCCTACGTTTTAGGAATAACCGACATTAATCCAATTGAGTATACCCTTCCTTTTGAAAGATTCATGAATCCTGACAGACCCACACCCCCTGATATTGATATTGATTTTGCCGATACCCGAAGGGATGAAGTAATTGATTATGTGAGAAATAAATACGGAAACGACCGAGTAGCTCAAATAATCACCTTTGGTACTATGGAAGCAAGACTTGCAGTAAGAGATGTTACAAGAGCTTTGGGTCTTTCCTATGCTCAAGGAGATAGAGTTGCAAAAATGATACCACCAGGAAAACAAGGATTTTCCATGACAATCGCTCAAGCGCTTGAGGAGTCTGCAGCCTTGAAATTTGCCTATCAGACAGAACAAGATACGAAAAAAGTCTTAGATATCGCTAGAAAATTGGAAGGTATACCTAGACATGCTTCTACCCACGCTGCCGGAGTGGTAATTTCGGATAAAAAATTAACTGAATATGTACCTTTACAAAAAGATAGCAAGGAAGGAAAAATTATAACCCAATATGACATGTACAGTTTGGATTTAAATGCGGTGTCTAATAATCAGGCAATCGGATTATTAAAGATGGATTTTTTAGGATTAAGAAATTTGACCATTTTAGAAGAGGCTTTAAATTATGTAGATAAATTTTCGGGTAAAAAAATTGATATTCATGATGTTCCCTTGGATGATAAAAAAACATATGATCTGATTAGCCGTGGAGAAACAATAGGTGTATTTCAAATTGAGTCTTCTGGAATGAGGAGATTAGCTAAAGATCTTAGGCCATCGAAAATTAGCGATATCATTGCTATGGTAGCTCTTTTCAGGCCTGGTCCAATGGAGCTGATACCAAGCTTCTTGGCAGGCAAGAAAAATCCGAATAAAGTTAGATACTTGCATAAAGATTTAAAACCAATACTACAGGAAACATACGGCGTACTTGTTTATCAGGAACAAATTATGGAAATTGCTCATCGACTTGCCGGTTATTCAATGAGTCAAGCAGATAATCTACGGATGGCAATGGGAAAAAAGAAAAAAACGCTGATGAAAATAGAAAAGGAAAAGTTTATACAAGGATGCATAAAAAATAATTACACAAAAATTTTGGCAGAAAAAATATTCAATTTTATTGAAAAGTTTGCCGCATACGGTTTCAACAAGCCTCATTCAGCCTCATATGCTCTAATTGCCTATTGGACAGCATATGTTAAAGCCAATTATCCTGTTGAATTTATGACCGCTCTGCTGACTGCAGAACTGCAAGGCATTGCAGGACCACAAAGAGAAATAAAAATGCCCCAAACTTTGGAAGAATGCAGAAGAATGAAAATAAACGTACTTCCTCCAAATATAAACAAATCGATCTATAATTTTAAAATAGAAAACGACTCCATTAGGTTTGGTCTATCTGCAATCAAAAATGTTGGGCAGGCAGCAATTGAAACCATACTGCAAGCCAGAGAGAAGGAAGAGTTTAAGGGCTTTAAGGATTTCTTATATAAAGTAGATTTAAGAAAAGTAAATAAAAAAACCGTTGAAAGTCTCATCAAGGCAGGATGTTTTACCGAATTTGCCAATAGAGCGACTCTTCTTACCAATTATCCAAAATTAGTCAATGAAATAAACGAGTTTAAAGACGAAAGAAACAAAGGCCAATTTGGACTTTTTTCACAGAATTCCTTGCGACAAAATTTGCAGGACAATTTTAATCTTGTCGATGAATTTAGTGAAGATGAAATATTCATGATGGAAAAAGAAATAATCGGTTTTTTGATTAATAAAAATCCGCTGGCCAAATTTAAAGCCATCATAGATAAAAAAACGTCAAAAAAAATCGGAGAAATTAGCTTTGACGACGTCAATAAAAGTCTTATCCTCGTTGGAATAATAAGCGGGAAAAAAGTAGTAAAAACAAAAAGGGATAATAATGATATGGCCTTTGTTTCAATTTTTGATGAAACAGGCACGGTTGAAACTATTATTTTCCCCAATCTTTATAAAAAATTTGCAGATATGTTTTATATTAATCAAGTCATAATTTTTAAAGGAAAAGTAACAGAAAGAGAAAATAAACTTTCCCTTATTATTGAAAATGCCATGAAATTAAGTTAATAAGACCTAAATGAATTCTTTCAAAATAAATAAAAATTTAGATTTGGATTATCATAAGGGTGTAGGAGAAAAAAAAACCGAATCCAATAGGCGAAAACATAATCCATTTAATTACATTAAATTTGATATAGGTATTTATTTGTTAATTCCTCTTTTAATTGGGGTTTTTATTGGTTATAATCTTGATTTGAGGTTAAAAACTAAACCATTATTTACTATAATTTTTTTATCATTGGGAACTGTAAGCTCGTTTTATAACCTTTGGAAATTAACTAAAAAATAAAAAAATGCTACGAATCAGCTTAAAGGCGGAAAAAATTGTTACTCTTTTAGGTTTCCCAGTAACTAATACTCTACTTTCATCTCTTATTGTTTTTTTTCTAGTCCTTTTTGTAGGCATTTTTTATAAAAATTCACTGGAAAAAAAGCAAAAGAACTCATTTTTTTATTTCATAAATTCGAGTTTAAAACTTATTTACGACTTATTCCATTCAATTCTTGGGGAACATATAGATTATTTTTTTCCACTTCTAGGATCACTTTTTTTCTTTATTGTTATACACAACGAAATTGGATTGTTGCCAGGATTTGACAGTATTTTAATAAAAATAGGAGAAAATACTCATTTTGCCTATGTCCCCCTTCTAAGAGGTAACACCACCGATCTCAATGCAACAGTCTGTTTGGCATTAGTATCTGTAATATTTTCGCAATATGTGGGAATAAAATTTCTTGGCATAAAAGAATATTTTAAGAAATTTTTCAACTTCAGTAATGTGACTGTTTTCTTTACTGGTATAATGGAGACTATTCAAGAATTTTCAAAAGTAATATCATTTTCTTTTCGTCTTTTCGGTAATATTTTCGCGGGAGAGGTTGTTATTATGATTATGGCTTTTTTAATGCCAGTTTTGTTATCATTCCCCTTTTTACTTTTTGAAATTTTCATTGGTTTCATACAGGCGGTCGTTTTTGCAATGTTATCAGCAGTGTTTTTTAGTTTGGCAATACAGAAAGCTCATTAGAAGTTTTTCCGTCAACTGGCGGACGTGAGGAGGTGAGTCTATAATGTCACCAGAAGCAGCAAAATTATTGGCTACGGCACTGTCAATTGGACTTGGCGTAATTGGACCAGGTATTGGTATTGGTATTGTAGCAGGCAAAGCGGTCGAAGCTTTAGGCAGAAACCCAGAAGCGGAAGGATCTATTCGAGCAACCATGATTTTGGGAATAGCTTTTACAGAGGCTTTAGCAATTTTTTCTTTAGTCATTTCATTATTAATTAGATTTACCTAAAAATAAATGGAAAATCTTGGAATTGATATAAAATTACTAATAGCGCAAGTAATAAATTTTGGATTATTTTATTTTATATTCAAGCGCTATTTTTCAAAACCATTTAAGAAATATTTGGATATTGAAAGAAACAAAGAAATGGAAAAGAACAAACTGTTAAAAGAGGCGCAGGAAAAAGAGCAACAAATGGTAAAAAAGGAAGAGGAGTTTAGGCAAAAAAATAAAAAACAAACTGAAAAAATATTAGAAGAAACTAAAACCTCAGCTACGTTAATTAAAAAACAGATGCTAGAAGAAGCTTCGAGAGAAGCAGACGAAATAAAACAAAAAGCAAAAAAGCAGTTGGAGCAGGAAAAAAGTGCAATTTTACAGGAAGCGAAAGAAAAAATAGCACATCTGAGTTTTTTTATAGTCAATGAAGCGCTTAAGGAAATTTTAACCGAAGATATAAGAAAAAAGATTACTCAAGCGATACTTAAAAGTTCATATAAAAAGGATTTAACTTTGAATGAAAATTAAAGCACGCTTAAAAGAAGAAGTAAAAAAGTATCTAATAGATAAAATCAGAAAAGAACAAGAGAACATAACTATTATTTCCTCACAACAACTAATGCAAGAGGAGTTAGATAGTTTAGTCAATCAGTATAGCTTTCTTAAAGGAAAAGAAATAACAAATACTGTCGATAAAGATATTCTTGCCGGCGTTATTATTATGCAAGGAAGTAGAGTCTTGGATTTATCACTAAAATCCATGCTTAAAAATTTGGAACAAGTTGTATATGAAGCTGCTTGACCAGTATATTCGAGAAATTGAGAAAGAGCTGGAGTCTAAAAAAATTTCTTCAAAGCCCGAAGAAATCGGAACACTAATCGAGCTAAAAGACGGCATTGCCATGCTTTCCGGTCTTTATAACGGTTTTTACGGTGAAATAATTGAATTTGAGAATGGAATAAGAGGTTTTATTATTGACCTTCTCGAGGATTCGGTAAGTGCGGTTATTCTAGGTAACTATTTAGACCTTCAGATTGGAAGCAAAGCTAAAGGAACAAAGAGGGTTCTTTCAATACCAGTGAGCAATGATCTCATCGGTCAAGTAGTAGATCCATTAGCCACACCAAGCGATTCCAAAAAGAAGATTAAAACAAGTAATTATTATCCCGTTGAAAAGATTGCTCCTGGAGTTATTTACCGACAACCTGTAAATGTTCCTCTCCAAACTGGCATAAAGGCGATTGATGCTCTGATTCCTATAGGAAGAGGACAAAGAGAGTTGATAATCGGAGACAGAGTTACAGGGAAAACCACTATTGCGATTGATACGATAATTAATCAGAAAAAAGAAAACGTAATCTGCATTTATTGCGCAATAGGTCAAAAAAATTCAAACGTAGCCTCAATCGTGGAAAACCTACAACAACATGGAGCAATGGATTATACAATCGTTGTCTCTGCTTCAGCTTCAGATCCTGTCGCAATGCAATATCTAGCTCCTTATTCTGCAACCGCGATCGCCGAATTTTTTATGGATCAAGGAAAAAATGTTTTGGTGATATATGATGATCTTACAAAACACGCCTGGGCTTATAGACAAATATCCTTGATTTTGAGAAGACCGGCCGGAAGAGAAGCCTATCCAGGAGATATATTTTATCTTCATTCCAGACTTTTGGAAAGGGCATGTCGTATCGCTAAAAAATATGGAGGTGGATCTCTTACTGCTTTGCCAATAGTTGAAACTTTAGAAGGAGATATTTCAGGATATATTCCAACAAACATTATTTCTATTACAGATGGTCAAATCTTTTTAGAAACAGAACTTTTCAATAGCGGTATCAGGCCAGCAATCAACGTTGGAATATCGGTTTCAAGAGTCGGGGGAAATGCTCAAACAAAAGCAATGAAACAAGTCGCAGGAAAGCTAAAACTTGATTTAGCTCAATATCGTGAGCTTTCAGCTTTCTCTCAATTTGAATCAGATCTTGACGAAGAAACAAAGAAGTTGTTAAATCGCGGAGCAAAAATTACTCAAATTTTAAAACAAGACAAAAATAAAACTTATACCTTGGCTGAAGAAGTAGTGCTTCTCTGGGCTGCCAAAAATGGCTATTTAGATAGTCTTTCCTTGGATGAGGTTCAAAATTTTGAAGAAAAATTAATTGCGGATTTGAAAAGTGTAGGAAAAAATTTATTTTTGAGGATAAACAAAGAGAAAGCTCTTGATGACAAAGATGAGAAAGAGCTAAAAAAATTAGCAACTGATAATTTATAACCATGAACATAAGAGTTGTAAGAAAAAAAATCAAATCTGTCGGTAGTGTAAAAAAAATAACACAGGCTATGCAGTTTGTTTCTGCTATTAAAATGAGGAAGGCCCAACAAATAGCATTGGAAAGCCAACCCTATCAGGAATTCATAAAAAAAAGCATAGAAAAAATAACCAAAAAAATTGATCTCAAGACATCGAAATTACTTATGAAGCCTTCTCTTTCAACAACCAGAAACTTGGCCATCGTAATAACATCAAACAAAGGCTTATGTGGAGCTTTTAACATTAATCTCATAAGATATATTTTGAAAAATATAAACATAAAAAATACTGATTTTATTACAGTCGGAAAGAAAGGATCATTGCTAATAAACCACTTGGGCGGTAATATTCTTGCTGATTTTTCATCAGACTTTCCCTTTGACAATGTTAGCGCTGTTTTCAATTTTGCACTCGAGGAGTTTCTTAAAAAGAAATATAAGTCAGTCAGTCTTTTTTACAATAAGTTTGTTTCCACTTTAAAATATGAGCCCATCAATGAGGTAATACTTCCTTTTGTTTTGGAGCAGAAAGACGAAACAAAAGATTTTTATTCGGATTACTTAATAGAACCAAGTCCGGAAGAAATAATTGATTCTCTATTGAAAAATTATATTGAAGAAAAAATTAGATTCGCCATTATTCAAACTGCGGCGGGAGAGCATTCGGCCAGAATGATCGCTATGAAAAATGCTACTGATAATGCAGTGGACGTTATTTATAGTCTGACTCAACTTAGGAACAAGCTTAGACAGCAAAAAATCACATACGAATTACTTGACATGATCACAGCTAAGGAATCTGTTGAAAATTTATAATGTATTTATGAC
>OBEQ010488321.1_pt1 | contig 18791 bp, 12 predicted proteins | sample 1670901 | NCBI WGS metagenome assembly OBEQ01 (sample SAMEA104232315, study PRJEB22302) | groundwater metagenome | biome: forest; feature: aquifer; material: groundwater | place: USA | collected 2011-08-07 | depth 5.4 m
ACGCTTGCCGTGGAACTGCGCGTAGCGCGCCGCCTGCTCGCGGCTCACGCCCACGACCGGATGGTGGGGCTGCGTCTGCGGCGGCCGGCCGCCCAGCCAGTGCGGCGGCGGCGTCTCACCGGTGGCGCGCACGAACTCGGCGTACTGCGCATTGCTGACCGGCGTGCGGTCGAGCAGGAAGCCCTTCACGGCGTGCACGCCGCCGAAGAGCGAATTGAGGATGAGATCGGGGATCTCGACCATGCCGCGCGACTCGGGGCTGCGCGACACCGGCTGCGGCGTTGGCGTGCGCTCGTGGGCGGCGGAGTCCTCGATGAGGATCTCGACGCTCTTCTCCAGCACCCCGTCGAGGTTGGTGGGCGTGACCCCGGAGTCTTCGTCGAAGCCGCGCAGCCGGGCAGGACGACGCGGGGCCGGGGTGCGCTCGGGCTCGCGCTCGTAGTCCTCGTCGAGCGAGGCGGCCGGCTGATCGAACGACGGCGACGAGCCGGCGACCACGCGACGGACGGCAGAGAGCGCCAGGCGCATCTCGCTGGCCGACTGGAAGCGCGCCCCGGGATCCTTCTCCGCGGCCACCGACAGCACCTCGTGCAGGGCCGGGGGCAGGAAGCGCGACGGCGGTGTGGCCGAGTGTACGTGGTGGTAATACGCATCGGCGTCGTTGCCGAACATGCTGGTGCCATTGCCGAGCAGGTACATGGTCGCCGCCAGCGAGTAGAGATCGCTGCGCGCGTCGCCGGCCGAGCCGGTGATGCGCTCCGGGCTCATGAACGCGGGCGTGCCCACCGCGGTGATGGTGCGGCCGGGCACTTCCTCGGCGGTGAAGTGGGCCAGGCCGAAGTCGCACAGCTTGATGGTGCCGGCGCGGGTGAGCAGCACATTGGAGGGCGTCAGATCGTTGTGAATCACGCCCTCGGCATGCGCGGCCTCGAGTGCCTCCAGGCAACCGAGGCCGACGTCGATGGTCTCGAGCGCGGTCAGCCGGCCATTGGGCAGCGTCTTGACGACGTTGGCCAGGTTCTCACCGGCGACGAACTCCATGATGAGGAATTCCCAGGGTGCCTGGAACTCGTAGTTGTAGACGCGCAGGATGCGCGGGTGCGAGAGGCGCATGGCCGAGACTGCCTCGGCGCGGAAGGACAGGTGCGCGGCGCGCGGGTTGCGCATGATGCCGTCGGGCAGGAGCACCTTGATACCCACGGTCTCGTGCAGCACCTCGTCGGTGCCGCGGTAGACCGCCGCGGCGCCACCGCGGCCCACGAGCGGACCGAGGCGATAGCGGTCGCACAGCAACGTACCCGGCGCTGGCATGCGGTCGGAGATCCGCGCAGGTCGGGACGTGTAATCGCTGTGGACGTGCGGTGACATCAACGGTCGCCTCTTTCTCGGTGGCCCGCGGGCCACACTTCGCCCGTTCCCGTCCGCCAAGACTCCGGCGGAGGGACTTGCGCTCGTGGGATCCAGTCACGTGCTCAGGTGAACTACGTAACCGATGCTCGAGAGCACCATAGTCGAGAGAGGTCGAACCAATCAAAAGTTTTGTTTTCGGTAGGTGATGGCACGTTTGTCGGAAAGCTGTATGCGATGGCGTACCGCACACGTTGGCCGCGTCAGTGAACTGACACCGTCTCCGACGGTGAAAATAAGGGTCTTATGAGGTCGTAATGAATGGAAGCGGGCGGCAGCCAGTACCGAAAGGTCGCATTGACCTGACGGCTGACGCGCAAAGTGCGGCCTGTAGGCGACTACTGATAGTCTTCAATCGGCGGGCAGCTGCACACGAGCTTGCGATCACCGAGCGTGTTGTTGAGCCGGCCCACCGACGGCCAGAACTTCGACGCCTTCACCCACGGCAGCGGGAAGGCCGCCTGCTCGCGCGAGTACGGGTGCTTCCACTCGCTGGCCATGACCGCCTCGACGGTGTGGGGGGCGTTCTCGAGCACGTTGCCGGCGCGCGGTGCGCGCCCGTCCTCGATGGCGCGGATCTCCTCGCGAATGGCAATCATGGCCTCGCAGAAGCGATCCAGCTCCTCGAGCGGCTCGCTCTCGGTGGGCTCGATCATCATGGTATTGGCGATGGGGAACGACATGGTCGGCGCGTGGAAGCCGAAATCCATGAGGCGCTTGGCGATGTCCTCGACCTCGATGCCGGCGCTCTTCTTGAAGTGGCGCATGTCGAGGATGCACTCGTGCGCGACCCGACCGTGCACACCCTTGTAGAAGACCGGGTAGTGCGGCTCGAGCCGGACCGCGATGTAGTTCGCGTTGAGGATGGCCACCTGGGTGGCGCGCTTGAGCCCGTCGGCGCCCATCATGCGGATGTAGGCCCAGGAGATGGGCAGGATCGACGGCGAGCCCCAGGGCGCCGCCGAGACCGCGCCGATGCCGTCCTTGCCGCCGGTCTCGACCACCGCGTGGCGCGGCAGGTGATCGACGAGGTGGCGGGCCACACCGATGGGACCCATGCCCGGGCCGCCGCCGCCGTGCGGGATGCAGAAGGTCTTGTGCAGGTTCAGGTGGCACACGTCGGCGCCAATGTCGCCCGGGCGGCACAGGCCGACCTGCGCATTCATGTTGGCGCCGTCCATGTACACCTGGCCGCCGAAGTCGTGGACGATGGCGCAGATGCGCTTGATGTCCTCTTCGAACACGCCGTGCGTCGACGGATAGGTGACCATGAGCGCGGACAGATCGTCCTTGTGCGCGCGCGCCTTGGCCTCGAGATCGGCGACGTCGACGTTGCCCTTGTCGTCGCAGGCGACGACCACGACCTGCATGCCCGCCATCGCCGCCGAGGCCGGGTTGGTGCCGTGCGCCGACGAGGGGATGAGGCACACCTTGCGATGGCCCTGCCCGCGCGCGTGATGGAACTTGCGGATGACCAGCAGGCCCGCGTACTCGCCCTGCGAGCCGGCGTTGGGCTGCAGCGACACGCCGGCGAAGCCGGTGATCTCGGCCAGCCAGGCCTCGAGGGTGGTGAAGAGCTCGAGGTAGCCCTGGGTCTGCGCGCGCGGCGCGAACGGATGCAGGCGCGAGAAGCCGGCGTACGAGATGGGCATCATCTCGGCGGTCGCGTTCAGCTTCATGGTGCACGAGCCGAGCGGGATCATCGAGTGCGTGAGCGACAGATCGCGCGCCTCGAGCCGCTTGATGTAGCGCAGCATCTCGGTCTCGCTGTGGTGCTGATTGAAGACCGCGTGAGTCAGGAATGACGAGGTCCGTTTGACCCATTCCGGAATGGCAGGCTCGGTGGTGGCTGCCATTGAGATTGCCGATGCGCTCTTGCCACCAAAGCATTCCAGAATGGCATCCACGTCGGACGGCGAGACGGTCTCGTCGAGCGCGATGGCGAGCGCGCCGTCGTCGATGTGGCGCAGGTTGATGCGCTTGGCCGCCGCCGCGGCGATCCACTTGCTCACGTCTGCCGGCGCGCCCAGCGCACACACGGTGTCGAAGAAGCCGGCATGACGCAGCTTCACGCCGCGCGCGCGCAGCCCGGCCGCCAGCACGGCGGCGTGGCCGTGGACGCGCTCGGCAATGCCGCGGATGCCCGCCTGACCGTGGTAGACGGCGTACATGCTGGCGACCACCGCGAGCAGCACCTGCGCGGTGCAGATGTTGCTCGTCGCCTTCTCGCGCCGGATGTGCTGCTCGCGCGTGGCCAGGGCCATGCGCAGCGCCATCTTGCCGTGCGCGTCCTGCGACACGCCGATGAGCCGACCGGGCAGCTTGCGCACGAACTCGAGCCGGGTGGCGAAGAACGCGGCGTGCGGGCCGCCGAAGCCGAGCGGCACGCCGAAGCGCTGCGAGCTGCCCACTACGATGTCGGCGCCCTGCTCGCCCGGCGGGGTCATCAGCGCCAGCGCCAGCAGATCGGCGGCCACGATGACCTTGGCGCCTTCCTTGTGCGCGCGCTCGATGAAGCCGCGGTAGTCGTGGATGCCGCCGTCGGTCGCCGGCACCTGCACGATGGCGCCGAAGATGGGCGTCTTCCAGTCGAAGACCAGCGCGTCGGCGACGATGACCTGGATGCCGAGCGGCTCGGCGCGGGTGCGGATGACATCGAGCGTCTGCGGGTGCACGCTGGGATCGACCAGGAAGGCCACGCGCGCGGCGTCGTCGCCCAGCGCGAAGGCCATGCCCATGCCCTCGGCGGCGGCGGTCGCCTCGTCGAGCAGCGAGGCATTGGCCACCGGCATGCCGGTCAGGTCCATGACCATCTGCTGGAAGTTGAGCAGCGCCTCCAGGCGGCCCTGCGCGATCTCCGCCTGGTAGGGCGTGTACTGGGTGTACCAGCCGGGGTTCTGCAGCACGTTGCGCAGGATCACCGGCGGCGTGATGCAGTCGGAGTAGCCCATGCCCAGGTACGAGCGGAAGAGCTCGTTCTTGCCCGCGAGCGTCTCCAGCTCGGCCAGCAGCTCGGCCTCGCTGACCGCGGGCGGCAGCGACAGCGCGCGGCCCAGACGGATCGACTCGGGCACCGTCTGCGCGCACAGCTCGGCGAGGGATCTGGCGCCGATGGCCGCGAGCATCTTCTCGACGTCGTCGGCGCCCGGGCCGATGTGGCGAGAAACGAAACGATCCGGGTGCTCGAGGTTCACACTCATCCGCGCGCTCCTTCTCCTGCTGACTTTCGCCTTCTGACGTGCCGGTCGGCCGCCGAGGCGACGCTTTCTACCACGAGGGTCGGGTCATGACTACTGCAGTGGCCTGTCGCGGGAGTAGACAGGCGCCGGACGCGTAAGTTGCCAGAATTACAGGCAGTGGCGCGAGCATACGGGTTGCTTAGGGTCGGCGCTCCATGACAACCGCAAACCGGATCGTCACCGTCCTGTGCCTGGCGCTCGTGGGCGCCTGCGCTTCTCCACTCGGCGCGGTCGACGACGTCGACGATGTCGACGACCTCGGCCTGGAGGTAACCTCGGGCGTGCCCGAGCTGCGCGCCCGCGTCGACGGCCTGACCGTGTGGATGGACGGCACGGCCCACGCCGAGACCCGCGACGGCCGGCGCGTCTGGGTGCTGGAAGGCCGCGCCAGCAAGGATCTCAAGGAAGTCTTCTCCTTCGTGCCCGACGACGCCTATGGCGCCACGCGCGTCACCTCGGCGCGCAAGTTCGAGGTCGTGCTCGACGACGCCAGCGAGATCAACACCATGCTCTCGGGCCTGCCGCTCTACGTGCGCGTGACGCCGAAGACGGGCGAGCCCGCCTTCGCCGGCGTGTGGATGGCGCCGCGCCTGGCCCGCGTGAGCGGCTCGTCGCGCCTGCACGTGCAGGAAGCCATCGCGCCGGTCTGGGTGGCGGGCGAGCTGGTCTACCGCGCGCGCGTCACGGCGAGCGCGCCCTACGCCGCGCTGGTCGTGGCCACCACGGCCGCGCCGTCCGACCGGGCCGCGCCCGCGATCGTCGCCGAAGCGACGCGGCAGTGGAAGCTCGACTGGGTCTTCGATCGCATGATCCACGTCGCCGGCGGCACCGTCACCTTCACCGGCACGAGCGCCACGGGCACTACGGTGAGCAAGCGCGCCGGCCTCGACTTCGCGGTCAGCCAGCTGGCGCTCACGCGCGCCGATCCCTACGCGGTGTGGGAGTCGACCTGCGAGCCCGCCGTGCAGGCATGCCTGGCCGTGCTGCCCGCCGGAGAGCTCGACACCGAGGCGTGCGGAACCTACCGCCAGGTGCTCCTGTGCGGAGGCGTCGCGCTGCCGGGCGGCGAGTGAGCACGCCATGCTAGTTTCAGATCGTGCCCCCCTTCTCCGCCGGCGCGGTGCTCGCGCGTAGCTTCGCCATCTGGGCGAAGAACCTGGCGCCCTTCCTGCTGCTGACGCTGCTCGTCCTCCTGCCCGGCCAGGTCCTGCACTACCTGGTCGAGGCCGGCCGGGTCACGATGGGCGACCCGCTGCTCGATCAAGCGATCCCGCTCCTGCTCGACACCGTGCTGATCACCATCGTCTCGGGCGCCATCTGCTGGGGCGTCTACCAGGGCCTGCGCGGCAAACCGGTCAACTTCGTGCGCTGCGTGCTCATCGGCCTGCGCAAGCTGCCGAAGGTCCTGTTCGTCGGACTGGTCGCCGGGCTCATCGTCGGCATCGGCTGGCTGGTGTTCATCGTGCCCGGGCTGTTCCTGGCCTGCGTGCTGTACGTCGTCGTGCCCGCCGCGGTGGTCGAGGGCGGCGGCGTGGTCGCGTCGATCCAGCGCAGCGCCTCGCTCACCGCAGGCCACCGCTGGCAGGTGTTCACCATCGGCCTGATCAACTTCGCCATCAGCTTCGGCGCCGGCAGCCTGGCCGTCGACGCGCTCGAGGCGGGCAGCTCGGCCCTGTGGACGGCGCGCATCGCCCTGGCCGTGGCCTTCGCGTCGTTCGGTGCGGTCACCAGCACGGTCGCCTACTACGACCTGCGTGTGGCCCGCGAAGGCCACGCTCCCGACGATCTGGCTGACGTCTTCGAGTAGCGGGCGCAGAAATGCGCCATGATGCTGCGCATGCCTCCCGCGCCAAGTCCTTACTTGCGTGCGCTCGCCAAGCGCTATCCGAACACGCCGACGGTGCTGGCGGAGATCGCCAACCTGGAGGCCATCCTGACCCTGCCCAAGCCGACCGTGCACGTGGTCAGCGACGTGCACGGCGAGCACGTCAAGTTCAGGCACGTGGTCAACAATGCCTCGGGCAGCCTGCGCCCGCGCCTCGAGCGTCTGTTCGCCGGCCGGCTCGGCCCGGCCGAGATCAGCGAGCTGCTCAACCTCTTCTACTACCCGCGCGAGACCTGGCTGGCGCTCACCGCCGCCGACGGTTCGCTGTCGGCGCGCCGCGCGCTCACGCAGCGGCTGCTGCCGCGCGCCGTCGACGTGCTGCGCGAGCTGGCGCGCGGCTACACGCTCAAGCACGTCGCGCGCATCCTGCCCGACCCCTACGACGACGTCTTCTTCGAGCTGCTCTTCGGCGACGCGCAGGCGCGCCGACCCGAGTTCTTGGCCCGCCTGGTCGAACCATTCGTGCGCGAGGGCCGCGATCTCGAGCTCATCCGCCTGACCGCACGTGCGGTGCGCAACCTCTCGGTGGGTGAATTGATCGTCGCCGGTGATCTGGGCGACCGCGGTCCTCGTATCGACAAGGTGATCGAGCACATGCGCAAGCAGCCGACGTGTGCGGTCGCCTGGGGCAACCACGACGCGTCGTGGATGGGCGCATGTCTGGGCCAGCCGGCGCTCATCGCCACGGTGCTGCGCGTGTCGCTGCGCTACCGCCGCCTGTCGCAGCTCGAGGAGGGCTACGGCATCACCATGGCGCCGGTCGAACGCCTGGCGCAGACGGTCTACGGCGACGACCCGGCCGAGCGCTTCGCGTGCAAGGGCGAGGGCCTGCGCGACCCGCTCCTGATGGCGCGCATGCAGAAGGCCATGGCCATCATCCAGCTCAAGCTGGAAGGCCAGCTCCTGCGCCGCCACCCCGGCTGGGGCCTGGGCGCGCGCAACCTGCTCGAGCGCATCGATGCGCGCGAGGGCACGGTCAAGATCGACGGCAAGACGTACCCGCTCCTCGACACCCGCCTGCCCACCATCGACTGGTCGGATCCGTGCAAGCTGTCGCCCGACGAGGAGAAGTGCATCGATCGGGTGCGCCAGTCCTTCCTGGCCTCGTCGACGCTGTGGCAGCACATGAGCTACGTGGCGCAGATCGGCGCCATGTGGCTGCGCCGCGATCAGGCGCTCATCTTCCACGGTTGCGTGCCGGTCGACGACGCGGGCGAGCCGCTCGACTTCGAGGTCGACGGCCAGCTGCAGCGCGGCCGCGCCCTCTTCGAGGCATTCGACCAGGTGGTGCGCCGCGCCTACCGCGCGCCCGACGAGGTCGCGACCCCGCGCGCCGACGACCTGGATCTCTTCTGGTACCTGTGGAGCGGCCCGCGCTCGCCCTGCTTCGGCAAGGACAAGATGGCCACCTTCGAGACCTACTTCGTGGCCGACCCGGAGGCGCAGAAGGAGAACAAGAATGCCTACTTCAAGAAGATCCACGATCCGGCATTCTGCCGGCGCGTGCTGGCCGAGTTCGAGCTCGACCCCGAGCAGGGCTTGATCGTGAATGGCCACGTGCCAGTTCGTCCCGACAAGGGCGAATCACCGGTGAAGACGGGCGGCAAGGCGGTGACCATCGACGGCGCCTTCGCCGCCGCCTACGGCGATCGCGGCTACTCGCTGGTCCTCGACGCCAATCGCATCTACCTGGCCGAGCACCACCATTTTGGCTCGGTCGACGAAGCCATCGAACAGGGCGCCGACATCGTACCGACGGTGACCGACCTGGTGGTATACGAGCGTCCGAGAACCGTCGGAGACACCGAGAAAGGCGAGCTGCTGCGCCGCGAGACTGCCGTGCTGGAAGAGCTGCTCGCCGCGTTTGCTAGCCATGAGGTAAGGGAGACATCGAGTACATGAATCGGGATCATCTGAAGACTGGATTACGTTGGTTGCTGACGCTGTTCGTGGTGACCGCGGGCGTGAGTCACTTCACCGACCCGGCGCCCTTCGTGGGCATGGTGCCGGCGGCCCTGCCCGCGCCGCTCCTGCTGGTCTACGTCAGCGGCGCGGCCGAGATCGCGGGCGGCCTGGGCCTCATCCTGCCGCAGACGCGTCGCCTGGCCGCCTGGGGCCTGATCGCGCTCTTCGTGGCGGTCTTCCCCGCCAACGTCAACATGGCGGTGAACCACCTGCCGCTGGGCACCAAGGTGGTCGCGCCGGCACTTCTCTGGGCACGCCTGCCGCTGCAGGCCCTGCTCATCGCGTGGGCGTACTGGTACACGCGGGCGAGCGCGCCGCGTGCGGCCCAGCCGGCGGCGGCCTGCGCCCGCGCATGACCTGGGTCGCGCGCGCGGCGGCCGCCGTCCTGGATCCGACCATCTTCCTGTCGTTCGGCCGGCAGGGCTACGAGCTGCACCGGCGCACGTTTCGCCCCGCTGATCTCGACGTCGATCTGACCGGCAAGACCGCGCTGGTGACCGGCGCCAACTCGGGCATCGGCCGGGCCACCGCGCTCGAGCTGGCCCGGCGCGGCGCCGACACCTGGCTGCTGTGCCGCGACCGCGGCCGCGGCAAGCAGGCGCGCACGGCGCTGGCCGCGGAGACCGGCTCGTCGCGCGTGCACCTCGAGGTGGTCGACATGGCCGACCTGGCCGACATCCGCGCGCTGGCGGCGCGCCTGCCCGCGCCGCAGGTCGACATCCTGGTGCACAACGCCGGGCTCATGCCGGCCGAGCGCAAGCTGACCGGCGACCGCCTCGAGCTGACCGTGGCCACCCACGTGGTCGGCCCCTTCCTCTTGACCGCGCTGCTGGCGCCCCGGCTGCGCCGCGGCGGGCGGGTGATCTGGGTGTCCTCGGGAGGCATGTACACGCGCAGGCTGGACGTGAGCGCGCTCGAGGCGCTGTCGATCAGCTCGGGCAAGTACGACGGCATGCTGGCCTACGCGCAGACCAAGCGCGCGCAGGTGGTGCTCGCCGAGCAGTGGGCCGAACGCCTGCGCGGCGCCGGCGTCGACGTCAGCTCCATGCACCCGGGCTGGGCCGACACCGTCGCGGTGCGCACCTCGATGCCGAAGTTCCGCGCCGTCACCCGGCCGCTCCTGCGCGATCACGCGCAGGCCGCCGATACGGTGGTGTGGCTGGCCGCGTGCGCGCGCATCGCCGGCGAGACGGGCGGCTTCTGGTTCGATCGCGAGCGCCGGCGCACGCACCTCCTGCCGACGACGCGCGAGACCGCCGGGGATCGCGAGGCGCTGTGGCGCTTCGCCGAGCGGCATGCCGGTCGCATCGCTCTCAACTGATCACAAGCGCAGAAGAAATACCCAGGTGCCACGAACGCCGGCATAGAGTCGGCGCATGAAGCTGACCCGACGCTCCTTCCTCATCGGCAGCTCGGCGGGCCTTGCGCTCGCGGCGCTGCCCTTCCCCGGGCGCGTACGCCTCGCCGATGCCCGCGGCTTGCTGACCGACCCCATCCTCGACGATCTGGTGCAGCGCGCGCTGGCCGCGGCCAAGAAGGCGGGCGCGACCTACGCCGACGTGCGTGTGGTGCGCCGGCGTGACGAGGGCGTGCGCACGCGCGAGAACATGGTCCAGGGCGTGAGCTCGTCGGAGACCTACGGCGTGGGCGTGCGCGTGATCGCGGGCGGCGCGTGGGGCTTCGCGGCCACGCCCAACGTGGTCGCCGGCGAGGCCGAGAAGGCCGCGCGCCGCGCGGTCGACATCGCCAAGGCCAACGCCAGCCTGGGCGGCAAGCCGGTCGAGCTCGCGCCCATGCCTGCCAGCGTCGACGTGTGGCAGACGCCGCTCGAGCGCGACCCGTTCAAGATCCCGCTCGAGGACAAGGCCGAGTTCCTGCTCGCCATCAACGCCGAGGCCATGAAGGTCAAGGGCGTGAAGTTCTGCCAGTCGTACTACCAGGGGCTGTCGGAGTGGAAGCTGCTCGCGACCTCCGACGGTGCGTACATCGAGCAGGAGATCGTGCGCCTGCAGCCCGGCTACTCGGTCACCGCCATCGACGAGAAGGCGGGCGAGTTCGTCTCGCGCGACCACGAGATCCAGCCGCGCCAGGCCGGATGGGAGTACGTCGAGGGCTCGACCATGCTGGCCGACGCGCGGCGCATCGGCGAGGAAGCGGTCGAGAAGCTGCACGCGCCGGGCGTCACGCCGGGCAAGAAGGATCTGGTGCTCGCGCCTTCGCACCTGTGGCTGGTCATCCACGAGTCGATCGGCCATCCCACCGAGCTCGACCGCGCGCTCGGCTACGAGGCCAACTTCGCCGGCACCTCGTTCGCCACGCCCGACAAGCTGGGCAAGCTGAAGATCGCCGCACCGCAGCTCAGCTTCGTCGCCGACAAGACCACGCCGGGCGGCCTGGCCACCTGCGGCTATGACGACGACGGGGTCAAGACGCAGCGCTGGGACATCGTCAAGAACGGCCTGTTCGTCGGCTACCAGACCACGCGCGAGCAGGCCGGCTGGATCGGCGAGAAGGCCTCGCGCGGCACCAGCTACGCGCAGGACTACGCCTCGGTGCCCTTCCAGCGCATGCCCAACGTGTCGCTGTCGCCGGGGCCCAAGCCGATCGGCATCGACGATCTGATCGCGGCCACCGACGACGGCGTGCTCATCCTCGGCAGCGGCTCGTGGTCGATCGATCACCAGCGCTACAACTTCCAGTTCGGCGGTCAGGCCTTCTGGGAGATCAAGAAGGGCAAGCGCACCCGCATGCTCAAGGACGTCGCCTACCAGTCCAACACCGTCGACTTCTGGAATTCGTGCGACCTGATCGGCGGCCAGGCGTCGTGGCAGCTGGGCGGCGCCATGAACGATGGCAAGGGCGAGCCCGGCCAGAGCAACGCAGTCAGCCACGGCTGCCCGCCCTCGCGCTTCCGCAAGGTCAACGTGCTCAACACCAACGCCAGGAGCAAGGTCTGATGGCGCTCGATCAGCTGCAGTCCAGGAAGATCCTCGACAAGGTCATCGCGCTGGCGCGCAAGGCCGCGCCGGGCGCCGACGTGTCGGCCTCGGTATCGGCATCGCACGCCGGCAACACCCGCTTTGCCCGTGGCCAGGTGACCTCGAGCGGCGACGTCGACAGGCAGGCGCTCGAGGTCGAGATCGCCGTGGGCAAGCGCCACGCGCGTGCCTCGATCAACCAGATGGACGATGCCTCGCTGCGCGACGTGGTCGAGCGAGCCGCGCGCCTGGCCAAGCTGTCGCCCGAGGATCCCGAGCAGATGCCGCCGGTGGGCGCGCAGAAGTACCTCGCCGCGCACGGCGCCTACGACCCGGGAACCGACACCTTGAGCGCAGCGACGCGCGCGGCCGCCGCGGGCGCGGCCATGAAGGTCGGCACGGGCAAGCAGCTCGACGTGGCCGGTTTCTACGAGAACGCCGGCACCAGCCTCGCGCGCGCCAACTCGGCAGGACTCTTCGGCTACCACAAGTGGACCGGCACGAGCTTCACCTGCACCGCGCGCACGGCTGACGGCTCGGGCTCGGGCTGGGCGGGCGCCTCGTCGAACCGCAGTGCCGACATCGACGCCGCGGCGGCGGCTGCCATCGCGGCCGACAAGGCGGTGCGCTCGGCGCGGCCGCACAAGCTCGACCCGGGTCGCTACACCGTCATCCTCGAGCCCGCGGCGGTGGCCGAGCTGACCGGCTTCCTCAGCTCGGCGCTGGACGCGCGCGGCGCCGACGAAGGTCGCTCGTTCTTCTCCCGGCCGGGCGGCGGCAACAAGACCGGCGACAGCATCTTCGGACCGAGCGTCACGCTGAAGAGCGATCCCGCCGACGTGGCCCTCGAGGCGCAACCATTCGACGGCTCCGGGCTGCCCAGCCCGGCGGTCAACTGGATCGACAAGGGCAAGCTGACCGGCCTGGTCTACTCGCGCTTCTGGGCCAAGAAGCAGGGCAAGGCGCCCACCGGACGTCCGAGCGGCTGGCAGCTGGTGGGCGGCAGCACGCCGCGCGCGGATCTGATGAAGGGCGTGAAGCGCGGCGTGCTGATCACGCGCTTCTGGTACACGCGCTGGGTCGACCCGCAGAGCGTGCTCATCACCGGTCTGACCCGCGACGGCGTCTTCCTGGTCGAGAACGGCGAGATCGTGGCGCCGGTGAACAACTTCCGCTTCAACGAGTCGCCCGTTACCATGCTGAAGAACGTCGAGGCCATGAGCGCGGCCGAGGTCGCGCCCGACGGCAGCATGCGCGCGCCCGCGCTGCGCACGAGCGAGTTCAACCTGGCGTCGATCTCCGACGCGGTCTAGCGACAGGGACGCAGCGGGTGCGCGTCCTCGGCGCGCTCGTTGCGTTTCGCAACTGACGCGGCCTCCTGCCGCGTCGTGCCTACGCCCACTTACGTCCACTTGCGCCTGGCACGCGGCCTGCTCTTCGTCGCGCCGCCATGCCCTTCGTTCGCTCGATCCTCGCGACTTCGTTACTCGTAGCCTGCGGCACGCCCGGCGAGGGCGTCGATTCGACGACGCGTCCGCTCGTCGGCGTGTCTGCCACGGGGGACGGCGCGGACCGCCAGTGCCACATCGTGCTGCGCCAGGTCGGGCGCGTGCCCGACGGATGCGGCGGCTACCAGACGTCCGAGCTGGGCAACTGGATCTGGGACGGCACGCTCGACGTCTCGGCGGCCGCGGCGGCAGAAGGCGCGCTGCCCTCGGTGGTCTACCAGTACGGCTCCGACCCGAACTGGTACGAGGTCTACGGCGTCGCCGAGGAAGCCACGCCCGGCGCCGACGGCTTCGTGCGCTACGGCTTCCGCCTCGAGGACCACCTGCCCGGGCCGGGCATGAGCGGCACGGCGCTGGTGCGCGCACGCGTGCAGCTGGTGCCCGCGCTGCACCTGCCCGGCGGCGGACGCGCATTCGACCACAACCGCCGCCGCGGCGACTTCGACAGCTACGAGCTGGGCGTCGCCGGGTACTTCAGCATCGGCGACGACGCGTCGGTGTGCCCACCCGGCTCGGCGCCGCAACCGCCGCCGCCGGTCACGCCGCCGCCGCCCGCGCCCGCGGCCACGCTGCGCTTCCGGGCGGGGTGGAGCACCAGTCAGGACGGGCCTGTCGTGCAGGGCGGCCAGCTCACCGTCGCCTACGAGCTGGCCCGTCTGGGCGCGTGCCGCGGCACGCACAACGGCTACCCGGCCTGGGACGTGGTCGCGCACGCACGCTTCGCGCCCGGCGGACAGCTGGTGCAGGCCTCGGTGCGCGGGTTCGAGACCATGAACGGCATCCCGACCACGAGCGCGTACGCGATCCCGGCGCGCTTCGACGTGCCCGCGGATGCCACGTCGGTCGAGCTGTGGTTCGAGAACGCTGGCCTGTGGTGCCAGGCCTGGGACTCCAACCTGGGTCAGAACTACCGCTTCGATGTGGTGGCACGGCCGTCGTAGCAGCGTCTGCCGCGGAAGTTTTCTCCCGCCTCCACCAATCCACCGTACGATATGGCGCGTACCTGGGGTGTCGACTCCCTTCGCGGGTGAGTCCATTGGGGCAGTTCCGTCCAGTCACTGGAAAGGAGAGATCCGCCATGAGAAAATATTGGTTATCTGTAGCTTTGGGGGCCCTCGTGCTCGCGCTGGTCCAGCCCGGGGCGAAGGCCGCCGATCACCTCGACGGCCCCGCCGTGCTCAACGATCAGTCCACCGACATCACTGACGTCTATACCTGGATGGAAGGTGGCAAGCTGGTCCTGGTCATGGACCTGTTCCCGGAGGCCTCGGCCGCGTCGACGTTCTCCAACGCCGCCCTGTACACCTTCCACGTCACGCGTCGCGAGACCTTCGGCGCCAGCGCGGCCACCGAGACGACCATCATCTGCAAGTTCGCCAGCAACACCGCCATCACCTGCTGGCCGGGCGACAGCGCGGCCGAGATCACCGCCGGCAACCCCAGCGCGGTCGCCGGCATCGCCAGCGCGAGCGGCAAGTTCAAGGTCTTCGCCGCGCTGCGCGAGGACCCGTTCTTCTTCAACCTGGTCGGCTTCAAGCACGCGCGCGAGACCGTGCTGGCGGCCGCCTCGGGCCTGCAGTTCGACGCCAACGGCTGCCCCATGCTCAACAGCGCCACTTCCACCTTGCTCGTGGGCCAGCTCAGCCACGACATGGCAGGCGGCCCGCCCGCTGACTTCTTCGCCAACCTGAACGTGCTCAGCATCGTGGTCGAGGTGGATCCGACGCTGCTCGCGGGCACGGGCAACTTCCTGGGCGTGTGGGCCAGTACCAACGCGGCGCAGTAGCGAGGACACGACCATGACCAACAACCTGATGAAGACGCTCTTCCTCGCCCTCCTGCTGGTCCCGCTCGCCGGCGCGTGCGGCGACGACGCCAAGTCCACGCCCGATGCCATGACCGGCCCACCCGCGAAGCCGACCCTGGGCGCGCAGATCGATCGCCTGGGCCGGCCCGCCATCAACACCGCGGCCAACAAGACCTTCACCGCCAACAGCATGCGCGACGTGGCCGAGGACGCCTACAACCACAACGGCACGCCCGCCAACTGGGTGTCCACCTTCGGCGCCGACATGCAGGCAACCATCGCCATCCTCGACGGCCTCGACACGAACTGTGGCAACCAGCTGCTCGCCGACGCTTCGCAGCCGCGCTACTCGACGCTGGCCACGGTGCTGGCCAGCGACATGCTGCAGGTCGATGCATCGAAGACAACTTGCGGGGCCTACCTGGCGGTGGAAGCCAACGCAACCGGCGTGCTGGCCAACAACGAGTGCGGCGGCCGCAAGCTCGACTTCGACATCATCGAGACCAGCTACTCGGTGCTGGCCGCGGGCGCGCTGAACGGCATCGATGATGGCATCAGCCTGACCGCGCAGATCACGACCACGTTCCCGTTCCTGGGCGCGCCCACCCCGTAGGCCGTGGCCATGTCCTCCCGCCTCGCCGCCGCTCTGGTTCTGTTCCTGGTCGCCTGCAGGGCCCCGGAGGCCGCGCCGCGAACGAGCGCGGCGGCTCCCGCGCGTGACCTCGCGCCCTCGGCGGCGCGCGTCACCACCCGCGGCGACATCGCCACCACCAACCTCGATGCGCAGATCGTCGGCCTCGAGCGCGCCGCCGCCGCGCCCGACCACGACCTCGGCCACACCCTGGGCCTGCTCGCGCGCGTGGGCGCGCGCGGCAAGTACCTGGGCCGGATCGCCGATCTCGAGCGCGCCGACGCGCTGGCCGAGCAAGCGGTGCGGAGCGCTCCTCACGACCGCGACGCGCTGCTGGCGCGCGCGGGCACTCGTGCCGCCCTGCACCGCTTCGACGACGCGCTCGCCGATCTCGCTGCCGCCGCAGCGGCAGGCGTGGACGCGCAGAAGATCGCACGCCAGCGCGCCAGCATCTGGCTCGCCCTCGGCCGCGTCGACGAGGCGCTGCCCGTGCTCGAGCAGGCGGCCCGGGACACGCCCTCGGTCGACTCGCTGGGCACGATCGCGGCGGTCTACGGCCAGCTGGGGCGCCTCGACGAGGCCCACGCCCGCTTCGCCGAGGCGCTGGCCGGCTACCACGACATCTCGCCCTTCCCGGTGGCCTGGCTCGAATTCGAGGAAGGTCAGATGTGGGAGCGCGAGGGCCGTGTGGCCCAGGCGCGCGCGCTCTACGCCTCGGCGCACGCGCGCCTGCCCGCCTACGCTCACGCCGCCGCGCACCTGGCCAGCCTCGTGGCCCGGGAAGGCGAGCGCGCGCAGGCCATCGCGCTGCTCACGCCGCTGCTCGAGTCCTCCGATGATCCCGAGATCCCCGGGCTGCTCGCGCCCCTGCTGCGCGACGCTGGCCGCGCCGACGAGGCCGCCGCCATGCTGGCGCGCGCGCGCCGTGGCTACGAGGATCTGAGCGCGCGTCACCTCGAGGCCTTCGCCGACCACGCGGCGCGCTTCTGGATGAGCGCGGGCGCCGACGCGGGGAAGGCGCACGCGCTGGCGCAGGCGAACCTGAAGCTGCGCCAGAGCGAGCCCGCCTACCTGCTCGCCATCGAGGCCGCGCTCGCTGCCGGCGACGAGCGCGACGCGTGCTCCACCGCCGACGCCGCGCGCACGCGCAGCCACGTCGGCAAGCCGCTCCTGGCCGTGGCGTGGCGCGCGTACACCGCCTGCGGCCGCAAGGCCGACGCCACCGCCGTGGACGCCCTGCTCGCCACGCGCTGAGTCTCTCTCGTCCCACCATCCGTCCGACGCCGCCGACGACGCTCACCCATGCACGACGTCTCCGACCCCAGCGGAATCATGATAACTTTCGCGCGCCTCATGAATATCCGGGCCGCGCTCGCGGTCCTACCGCGGACACTGACGGAGGGATTAGAGATGAGACTCAAGCTACTCGTTATCGCTGCGACGCTCATGGCCTACGGGACACCGGTCATGGCGCAGGGCGTCGAGGTTCACGATCATGGCAAGAAGAAGAGGGACCGGGGCACGGTCCAGGTCGGCGAGGTCAGCGAGGCCAAGGTCACCGGCTTCGCCCCCGTGACCGGGCCGGTCGGGACGGTCGTGACCATCACGGGCGCCAACTTCCTGCAGCAGACCAAGGTCAAGATCGGTGGCCGGCCGGTCAGGCTGATGTCGTTCAACGCGACCACGCTGACCTTCGCCATCCCCGAGCGCTACTACGACGGCGTCATCACGGTGAACCATCCGGGCAGCGGCAACGAGATCCCGGTGGGCACGTTCTCGGTGCAGGTGGATCCGCGCATCCGCGACTTCAACCCGCGCTCGGGCCCGGTGGGCACGCGCGTCGAGCTGAATGGCGAGGGCTTCGTGGCCGGCGACCAGATCATGTTCAACGGCAAGCCGCTGCAGGTGGCCGAGCTCGGCCCCAACCGCGTGGTGGTGATCATCCCGCCGGGCGCGAGCACCGACGAGTTCACCATCTACCGCCCGTCCAACAAGTACTCGTCGGAGTCGAAGCAGAAGTTCGAGGTCAGCATGCCCGCGCCCACGGTGAGCAGCATCTCGCCCACCCAGGGCGCGCCGGGCACGCAGGTGCGCATCTCGGGCACGTACTTCGCGCCTGACGACCGCGTCTACTACGGCCCGCAGCAGCCGGCCAACGTGGTCGGGCGCACCGACAGCTACATCGACGTCCAGGTGCCCGGCAACGCGCGCCAGTCCAACCCGTTCACCATCAAGGGCTCGCGCGGCAACGTGCAGACGCCGGTGTTCGTGCTGGTGCTCAACGCGGCCATCGCGCGCTTCGCGCCCGAGTACGGCGGCGCGGGCACGCGCGTCGACGTGTACGGCTCCAACTTCGCCCAGGGCGACCAGGTCTACTTCAACGGCAAGCCGCTCAAGCGCATCTCCTACGACGAGCAGAAGCTGAGCGTCGAGATCCCGATCGGCGCCAGCACCGACCGCTTCGTCATCTGGCGCAACAACCAGGCGGTGGCGACCGCCAACCGGCCCTTCGAGGTGCTGAACGCGCCCACCATCTCCGGCTTCACGCCCACGCAGGGCCCGGGCGGCACCCAGGTGACGATCTCCGGCTCCGGCTTCGGCCCCGACACGCGGGTCAGCTACGGCGCGCAGCAGCTGCGCCTGACCGGCCGCCGCGGCGAGACCCAGATCGATGTGGTGGTGCCGCACGGCGCGCAGAGCCAGCCGTTCACCGTGACCAGCAAGGGTGGCAGCGTGAACTCGGCGACCGCCTTCCAGGTCATCGAGTACTCGTCGATCATCGCCGTCTCGCCCGACAAGGGTCCTGTGGGCACGCGCGTGACCATCAGCCAGCAGGGCTACACCGGCGCCGACAACTTCTACCTGGGCAACGTCAGCCTGCCCATCGTGGAGAAGGCGCCCGGCCGCTACGTGGTGCAGATCCCGGCCAACGCGCAGACCGGCCGCATCGACTGGGAGACGTACGGCAAGCGCCAGACGTCGAACTACACGTTCACGGTGATCAAGGAAGCGACGTTCGTGCCCGCGAGCGGTCAGCCAGGGACGCGTGTGGTAATCAGCGGCAGCGGGTTCTCGGCGAATACCCACGTGCGTTACGGCGCCAAGGAACAGAACGTCGTTGCGCGCACCGCCACGCGCATCGACATCGCCATCGATGGCAAGCCGGGCACCGACTACCTGTATCTCGTTGAAGGCAACGAGACGACCAAGCTCAACCCCGCCTTCTCGCTCATGCCGGCGCCCCTGCCCACCTTCGTGCCGCCGAGCGGAACAAAGGGGACCAGGGTGATCATCAGCGGCACCGGGTTCTCGGGAAAAACCAACGTGCGGTACGGCACCAAGGAACAGAATGTCGTCGCGCGCACAGCCAC